>JAEEGL017192985.1_pt1 | contig 17142 bp, 11 predicted proteins | sample 9134231 | NCBI WGS metagenome assembly JAEEGL01 (sample SAMN16246548, study PRJNA631951) | gut metagenome | biome: gut microbiome; feature: rumen; material: fiber-attached | host: Bos | place: Iran: Karaj | collected 2018-10
AATTTAACTCCTCCTTATATTCCTAAAATTATGGAATTAAAAGGTTTTAATGAATATAATATTAAATATGAAGAATATGTCAAAAATCAATTGGAAAGTAAAATTAATATTAATGAGTCTTTACTTTCTTCATATGATGAATATGATATTAAAGATTTATATGATAGTGATTGGGATGATATTTTTTAATTTTTTTTTTCGTTTTTTTGTAATTTTTTTTTGTTTTCTAGGAATTATTTTTTATAAATGAGAATATTGAAATATGATAAATGTAAATTAATTTTAGTTGATTTAGAAATATATGTTTCACTTATTTATTAAATATATACTTTACTTTAATAATTTAAATAAAGTAACTATTCTACTTTTAATTTAAAAAATATTTTTCTTTTTAATTTAATTATCTTATATAACAAGTTTATAAATATTTTCTATAAATTGTGAAGGATAAAGAAAATGAATATTTTTAGGAATTTGCAGAGAAATTTAGGAGGATAAGAAATAACAATTTTTAATGTTATTATTTATTTTAACATTATTATTATTAATATCTTTATCAATTATATTATTCTTATTATCATTATTTTTTTAATCTTAAAGATATATTTTCATTTTGAACTTTTATTATCAGATAAATTAAGTTTTTAAATATTTCATTTATTTTTTAAATTTGTAGTTTTGCAATTAAAAATTTAGTTTGTATGTTTTGAGGGGAACTTTTATTAAGATAATGTTTTAATTTTTTTTTTATTATTATTTAATTATTTTTAAATTAACTTTTCAATAAAATTATTTTTTTTTCAAAGAAATGTTTGATAATATTCACTTTATTTATTGAAAATATTAAAAAAGACAATTTTAATTATAATAATTATATAAAATCAAAAAAATAATAAATTGAATGAATTTTAGTTTATAATATTTATAAATATATTAATTTATATGTTCAAAATTAGTTCCAATAAACTTATTATTTTTCTTTTTCGATTTTCTTGCTTTTTCAGGTTTAAAATAATCATCAATTTTTATTGCCCATTTTTTAAGCTCTTCAATATAATTTGTGTCATTGTTTTCTTTTTCAGATAATAAAAACTCATTTAAAGTTTTAGTATTAGGCATTTTTCCATATTCTATTAATTTCTTTTTATTTTTTTCTTTTTCAGAATTAACAAATATATCATAAACTTCTTTAAAAGTTTTATTTAATAATTCTTTAGTTAATTTTCCTTTCTGCTTTTCTTCTTTTATTTTTTGAATTTCAATTATATTTTGATTTGAATCTATATCTTTATATTTATTATTTATTGGATTAGAAAAAATTCTTTCTAAAGTTGAATTAAAAAATTCCCTATTATATTTAATGGTAATATCAGAAATTAATATTTCTTTAATTGATCTGATTTTTTTCCTAGTTAATTTCCCAAAATCTTTTTTTATACAGTTATTAACTAATTTTTTTGAAAATTTCATCGAATGAACTTTAATTTTCCTTATCATATTATCAATACTATTTTTTGTATGTTCTTTTTTATTATCATTATTGATAATATTTTCATCATTTCTTTTTTTCTTTCTACCAATTTTTTTTTCTGATTTTCCTCTTTCTTCGATGTTAAAAATTTTTTTCCTGGAGAAATATGAACTAGTATTATCTGATGTTGGTACTTTAGACATAGGTTCATTTGAGTCATTTAAATCTTGATTTTTTTCTTCAGCAAAATCTTGATTGATTATTAATTTCTTTTTTGATTCAGAAACTAATTCAATTATTCCATCCTGATTAAAATACCAATTATAAGTATTCAAATCATTTGAAATTAAATTACATTTATTTTCATCTGCTTTTTCATGAGCTTTTGGTATTTTATAAATATATTCTTCTTCTTCATTTGTTATAATGAATTCATTTTTATCAGAATTGAAAAAAGTATCATAATTATCATTTTCACCATAATTTACTTCTGAAGTGGATGAAATTAATGAATTTTCAAACATGAAATTTAAATTAAAAATCCTTATTAATTCTTTAATTATATATTAATGTTTTTTTCTTATATTCTAAATGAAAAATAGATAAGGTCTTTTTATTAAATGCAATTAATTTAAAAAAATTTTTTGAAATAAAAAAAAAATTTTGGAGTAATCCTCAGAAAACTTAAATAAAATGTGTAATTATTATATAGTTTGAAAGGGGGAATATTGTTTTGGATTCGAAATTTCTTCAAGAATTAATAATGAGTATTTAATCAATTAATAAATTTTATATCAATATTTTAAAACAGTTATAAATAAATAAATAAATTATTTGATAATAAATATTTTTTTCTTTATTTCATATTTGAAATATTTATTGAGGGTTTGGTAATTAATAATCATCTTTTCTATTTGTAATAGAAATATGATTTCTTTTATATTTATGTTTTATATTAAAAATAACTCTATTATGAGAATTAATGACTAAAATTTGACTAATTAAATCAATAGAATTATGAGATCAAAAATTAGGATAATCAAAATTTTCATTCCTAAATTTTTGAAATAAAATATCATTAAAATCATATTCAAAAGATAAATGTCCACATATTATAAAAAAATCTAGAACTCCAAATATTAATTTTTAACACTTAAATTTATTTCCAGAAATCATTTCAAGAAAAGCATAACAAGGACTTCTACAAGGAGTCATTAATAAATCATTTCCATTGAAAAAATAGATAAACTAAAATCAATTTTTTTTTTAATATATTTCCTTTATTTAATAATAAATTTTCTGGTTTTATATCTCTATATATTATTCCTTTTGAATGAATATGTTCTCAATTTTTTAATTAATAATAATAATAATAATAATTTGATTCTTTATCTGTCAATTTATCCTTTTCTGTTGTATGATTAAATAATTCCTCTTCTCTCAATATTCTAATAAAGGTAATTTTCACATTTCTATTATTACGTTAATATTATTGAAATTGTAATATATTTTTATTTCTCTATTTATTCTTTCTATTCCATATAAATCTTTGTTTTACTCTTCTCTGATATTTTGATAGCTATTTATTTGTTTATTCCTAAGATTATTTTACTAAAATTTCCTTCTCCTATTTGCTCTTTTTATTTCCTATTTTTTTGGAATTATATTTTCATTCTCATTCATTATTTTTTAATTTAATCAAACATAAATTTTAAATTAAAAATTATTCTTCAGAAATAATTAAAATACAATCAAAAAAATATCAATTTGTTAATTATTAAACTTTAAATAAAAAAAAATATCATAATATAAAATTTAATAATATTTATATACAAAAATAAAATTAAAAAAACAATAAAAAAAAAAATAATTTATTTTTGAACCTTAAAAAAAAATAAAAAAAAATTATTTAATTCATATTTAAATTTAAAAACTTCAAAAAAAAAAATTAAAAAATGTCAACTAAAAAATTTACAAATATGATGATAACAGCACATATACATCCAGATGTGAAAAACATAATAAAAAATCAGAAAGTAAAAGATTATGAAAAAAATTTAATAAGAATAGGTTCATGTGATAATATAAAAGATTTTTGGAATATATTTCAACATATGAAACAACCAAAAGATTTAATTTCAGGAATAGATTATCAAATATTTAAAAAGGGAATAAAACCTATTTGGGAGGATGAAATGAATTATTATGGTGGAAAATTTTCTATATTACTTAATAAGGAATATTCAAGTTTAATTTGGGAAGAATTTGTTTTTAGTTTTTCTTCAGGGATTATTCCTTATTATTATGATATTAATGGAATTGTCTTTTCTTGTAGAAATGATTTTGATGTTATTCAAGTTTGGTTTAAAAATTATGAAAAATTCAGATGTAGAAAAATGAGGAATGATTTAAAAGTCTTTTTCCAAATTCCTATGAGAATTAATGTTGAAATCACTCCTTTTAATGTTGATATTAATTATAATGGATTTGTTAATTGGAAAAAAGGTTATTAATATTTTTTTCAAGCGCATTTTTTTTTCATTATTTAAATTAATTTTTTAATAATTTTTTTTTTGAAAATAATTAGATAAAAGTAATTTATACAATTAATTCAGTTATATTGATTTACATTCTTAATTAATTATTAATGAATTTTATTCAATATTTAAAGTGAAAAAATTCATAAAAAAAATTAATGTCTTTAAATTTTAGTAAGAATATACTCTTTCATTTTTCAAATTCAATAACTCCTTTCAGTAGGTAAACATATTATAAAAAATTAAATTTATAGTCCAAGAAGTAATAATGAAATATATGAAAAACAAAATGATAAAACATTACAATATAATGAATTAATATCTATTTTACTTGATTCATTAAAAAATGGAAAATATTTTTTAGAAGATGAAAATCAAATAGAAGTAAAAAATATATATTATAAATATAGAAAGTATCATCAATAATTTACAATAATAAAAAAACTAAACCATTTTTTTTAATGAATGATATAAATTTAAAAGAATTTATTCCAATTATAAGAGAAGCTAAAATAATAGGAACAAATAATAATTTTTGTTTATTTAAAGAAGGTTCTGAAATAAAAGGTTATTATATTTTAATTAAAGGAGGAATTAAAGTTAAAACTTATTCATATCAAATTTCTCAATTAAATAAAGAATTTCTTGAAAATATTTTAAAAGAATATAATTTAAATTCCAATGAAGTCAATTGGAAAATAAAATCAATTGAATCAGATGATAAAACTTATAATAATATAATTAATAATAATAGTTTTTTTAAAGATTCTTCTTATAATAATAAAACAATGAAATCTTCAATTAATTTAAAACATAGTATACTTAAAAACTTTAAACCAAATTCTAAAATAGAAAAAAAAATTGAAAATGAACTTTTCACTTATAATTTAAATAAGAATGATAATGATCATTTAATTTTTGGAGGAACATCTTTATTTAGAGAAGTTTTAATTAAAAATAATAAACATTTTAGTTCAGCTTATACTTATATAGAAAATAAAAGTATTATTTCTTCAAATAATTTTTTTTTAAAAAATGAAAATAACCTTTTTAATTCTCCAGAAATCCTTTTATTATATATTGATGAAAGTAGAATTAAATCTTTATTAGAAAAAATATCAAAAAGTGAAAAAAATAAAATTGATTTTATATTATCTCATATTCCTCCTTGTAAAAATTTAAATAAATTTCAATTTGAATTATTCTTTTCAAATATTGAAGAATTATATATTCCTGTTCATACTCAAATAAATTATAATGAAGAGGATAAAAATTTTTATTTAATTTATAAAGGAAGTTGTGAAAGTGAAAATGGAAAAGAAATAATTTATGATGAAGGAGATTTTATTTTTCTTGAAAAATTATTTGGTAAAAAAGGAAAGAATTTATATACTAAAAATTTTGAAACTATTCTATTAAAAATTAATATTTTGTCTATTCCTATTGAATCAAGAAATTCTTTCCAAAAATATTTTAAATATATATTAACAAGACAAAATTTTCTTAGGAAAAGATATAATATTAATAAAAAATTATTTCAAGTAAAATCTAAATTTTATAAAATTAAAAGTGAAGAAAAAACTAAAGAAAAAGAAATAGAAAATATTAAAGTTAAATTTAAATTAAAAAAAAATGAAATTCCAAGTTTAAAAAGTGCTTTTGTAAGTCCATCAAAAAACTGTAGAAATAAAAATTTAAATTTATTGACAAATAATTTAGAAAAAATAAATTTAACAAAGAAAGAAAATATAGATGAACAAATAAAAAAAATAACAACAGACAGAAAAAGTGAAAATGATTTATCTTTAATAGATAAAACAACTTCAACAAATTATTCAATACAATCTAAAAAAAGAATAAATCAAGTGTTTAGAAATAATAATAGTAAATTTAAAAAAAAAAAAATTGCTAAAACTTCTACAACATTATATTCTCAATTTACTAATCAAAAACATTCAGAAATAAAATATAATTTATTACAAAAAGAAATTGATAATGAGAATAAACAAATAATTACATTCAATGGATTAAATGATAATTATATTTATAATACTGTTAAATTAGATTCTATTAGAGGAGAATATGAAAATAAAAGTAAAAAGTTATTAACTCCTCAAGAAAAGATTAATGAAATTGTTAAAATTTGGAAAGCATCTATTAAAAATGAAAAAGGAAAATTTCAAACTGAACATTTTAAAATTCCTTTATTACATAAATTATGTGAAAAAAGAATGAAAATATTAAATAATTAAAAAATCTTTTTGGTATTTGAGTTATTTGTAAATATTTATATAATTTTTTTATGTTTTATAATAAACATTTAATATTTTTTCATGTAATAACTGTTATAAATCTTTTTTTATTGATTTAGAAAAAATAGAGAACAATAATTATACAATTTAAAAGAAACAATATTTAAATTATTTTTTAAATTATAAAGAATTAATTGATGATATGTTAGAAGAATTTTCGAAATTTAGGGTAATTATTTTTAGATTAATTATTCGAAAAAGAAAAAAATAATTAGGTTTGAATATAAACATCCTCATTCTAATGAAATTGCAATTAATTAGTTTATAAAAATGAAATTTAAGAAGTAAATAATAAAATTTTTTATTATTTTTTAGCGTTTTTTATCCTTTGAATTAAAATGAAATCAAAATTACATCAATAAAATAAAATAATTTAGGAATTTTAATTATATTTTTAAAAAAGATTAAGATTTATTGTTAAGATAAAATATATTTCTCTCATTTAAAATAAAAAAAGATTTAATTATCACTTTTGTTTATTCTTTCAATTGATTTTAAACAAATTTGTTCAAGAATTTTTTCATTAGAGTCAAGTTTTCTGTTTAAATCTTCATAAAAAGCTCTGGTATTTGAAACAAAATTAGTGTTCTAAATTTTAATATATAATAATACATTTGTAAAAGCTCTATCATTAGGAATATTACTTTTAAAAGTTGGTAATTTTAATTCAGTTGTTCCAAAAGTTTTTGCTCTCATTAAATTTATATATTATTATATAATTGATTTAATTAAAATAGACATTTACAAAATTTAAATAAATGATATTTGAATTTTTTAAGTTTATTTAATATTTAAATCTTAAATAATTAACATTAAACAGATTTTCAAAATAATTATTTTTATTTATTTTTGTAATGAAAATTATAATAAATAAAATATATTAGAAAAAGATTGGTTAGAAAAGAAAAAATAAAATTGTAAAATTTTATAAAAAACTCTTAAAATAAAATTTATTAAAAGATCAACCATAATGTTTAAATTAATTTATAAATATAAAAGCCAAAAAATAAGAAAATGTTAACAAACAAAAGATTTTTACCTCCATTATCATTTGAGCAAAAAATAGAATTATCTACTCACATATACATTACAAAAAACTCAATATATTTATCAAATTTACCAAATGAATTATTTATGAAAGATATTCTTTACCAAAAAAAATTTTTAGGACAATATGGTCATATTAATCAAATAATAATTGATAAGAAAAATAAAAAAGAAAATAAAGTTATAATAAAATTTGATACTGTAAATCAAGCTGCTTTGGCAATTCTTTCTCTTCATAATTTTAAATTAAATAACGGATATCAGGTAAATATTATGTATTATTTAACAAAATATTGCAATTATTTCTTAAATAATAGAGAATGTCCTAATCAAAATTGTCTCTTTCTTCATTCTCTTTCAATAAATGACTATCAATATTATAGAATTAGTAATTCAAATAAATTTGATAGTTTTCAATTTGCTTTAGATTTATTAAATATTCCAAAACAAGTTTTTGAAATTATTAAATTTAAATTAATTGAAGAAAATTATTATGAAAAAAATAAGAAATTTCCCAAGTTAACTATTAAAAAGCTAAAAAATCAAGAATTTCTTCAAAAAATTTATCCTATTGCTTTACAAGAATATAAAAGTAAAGAAAAAAATAATAAAAGTGATTCAAATGAAAATTCTAAATTATCTTCTGAAGATGATTCAACAATAGATTCATATAAAAATAAAAGTTATTCTTTTAGAAGAAGAAATAATTCAAGATTTAATTTTATTAAAAAAGAAAAAGCAAATGAAAAATATTCTATTGTGGTTCCAGATTTTGTTCTGGATTTCATAGATAAATCTATTTTTTACAATTTATATGTAAATAATAAAAAAAATGATAATGAGATGTATAGAACAAATTTTCATGATGATTGGAAAAATATTTTGTTTGGAAATAATTAAACTTTTTTATAAATAAATGATTTCGAAATAATTAATTAATTCATCTAATTATTATTATATATTTATATTGTAGTGGGAAAATTTATTAGCTGGAGATTAATAATGTTTAGCTTTGTATAAATAATGAGAAAAAAGGAGTTTCTTTTTATATTATTTTAGATTATATAAATTTTTAATTAATAAAATTAATAATTCATTAATATTTTTAATACAAAATTCAATTTTTTTTTGTTTTAATTAATTAAACAAAATTATATTTTTCCATTAAACATTGTATTTGTATTTTATAATAAATTTGTTTTTTTTAAAAAATGAATAAATTACTTTAAAAAAGATTCTTTTAATTCTGAAAAAATTTTCCTTATATCTTTTTCTATTTCTTTTTCAACAGTTTTACAAATATTATTTAAATGTTTTCTTGAAGAACCACTTTCATATTCGAATTGAAAATGTTCATTTTCATCTTCATTATTTACTTCTTTTAAAGTAACAGTAGTACTTTTTCCTTCATCTTCATTTAAACCACATAATTTAACTTGAATTTCACAATCATAAATAAATTTTATTTTTCCTCTTGAAAATACAAAATAAGTCTAAAAAAAAATAAAATAAAAAAATATTACATCTCCAGAATAAGAACTAAATTCATCAAAATAAAAAGCTTCTTTGTAATTTTTTTTATTATTTTTAATATAATTATTGAAAAAATCTTCAAGTTGTTTTTTAGTTATTTTTTTTTCTTCCCATGTTCCTGCTTTATTCCAAGCACTTCCAATTTTATTTGGATTTTCATCTACTTTTTGATTTGTTTGTTGTGGTGTAAATCCTTTATGATCTGCTTTCATATCACTTTCTCTTTTCCAATATGTATATGAGGGCTTTTCTATTTCTTCTTCTTTTTCTTCTGAATCTTTTTCTTTATCCATTTTTAAAAAAATAATTTTACTTATTCTTTGATTTATTTATTTATTTTCTTATTTTTTTTAAACAAAGAATAAAAATTATGGGATTAAATTGTAGCAAATGTAAAATGTGTGATTTAGAAACTCAAAAAGAATTTGATAATAGGAATAAAATGAGAAGTACTTTAACAACACATCAAAAAAACATAATTCAATCAAATACATTGAAATTCCATAAATTATCATCATTGAATCAACCATCACTAAACATCCAAAAAATAATATTTCTCCAAAATCAAATTAGAAGATATCTCAAAAATAAAAAAGTGAAAATTCCAAATATTTTATCATCTTCAATAAAACAATCATTATTTTCAATGTCAAATGAAAAAATAAAAAATTCAAAAAATAAACAAAATATAGTATCTACTATAGAAGACAAAGAAAATACAAACACATCAAACTTAGAAAAAGGAATAATAAAAGTAATTAATTATCCATTAAATGAATTTATAAGATATACAGGAGAAATGTTAAACAATAAGCAACATGGAAAAGGAATTCAAGAATGGAAAGACGGAGCAAAATATGAAGGAAATTGGGTGAATGGAAAAGCATGTGGTTATGGAATATTTTATCACACTGATGGAGATATTTATAAGGGTTATTGGAAAGATGATAAAGCTAATGGTGAAGGAACATATATAGCTAATAATGGTGTTCAATATAGTGGAAATTGGGTTAATGATTGTCAAGAAGGTTATGGTGTTGAAACTTGGAATGATGGTTCTGTTTATAAAGGAAATTATAAAGAAGGAAAAAAATTTGGTTATGGAGAATATACTTGGAGTGATGGGAGTAAATATTTTGGAAATTGGATTAATAATAATCATGAAGGTTATGGTACTTATATTTGGGCTGATGGGAAAAAATATGTTGGGTATTTCCATAATAATAATTTAGAAGGAGATGGACATTATACTTGGCCTGATGGAAGAGAATATATTGGATCTTTTCATAGAGGGAAAAGATGTGGAATAGGAAAATATTTTTGGCCTGATGGAAGAATTTATATTGGATTTTGGATTGATGGGAAACAACATGGACTTGGAATGTATATTAATGAAGCCAAAAGAAAATTATTTGGATTTTGGGTTAATGGAAAAAGAACTGTGTGGTTAAGTGAAAATGAAGTTCAGGATTTAATAAATAAGAAAGATGAGAAGTATTTGCAGATTGTTAATTTTAGTGTTGAAATTGTCGAGAAAGGAAATGAAAATAATAACAATAATAAAAAATAAAAATAATTATTGTAAATATATATTTTTTTTTTGATTTAGTTTAAAAATATTAGTTTTTTTTATTTTATATAATTTAAATATATTTAAGTTATTCATCTAATTTTCTTTTAATTTTATATTCAAATTGTTAATTTATTTTATTTAAAAAATAAATGGAAGAACAAAATACAGAAGAGCAAAATGGAATAAAATTTATATGGAACACATTACCATCAACACGTCAAGATATGACAAAAATAGTAATTCCTGTAGGATTTCATTACACTCCTTGTATTCAAAATGAAAATTTACAAATATTAGAATATGAACCATTAAAATGTTCAAAATGCCAAAGTATAATTTCTCCCTTATTTCCATATAATGTCCGATCAAAAATATGGGAGTGTCCATTTTGCAATTCTAAAATGTCTTTCCCTAAAAATTACGCAGATTTCATTTCTGAAACAAATTTACCAGCAGAACTTTTAATAGAAAATACAACAGTAGAATATAAATTAAATAGAAAAGAATCAAATTATCCGATTTTTTATTTTTTAATAGACACAGCAATAGAAGAAGATGAATTAAATGAATTAAAAGAAACTATACAATTAACAATAAATTCACTTCCATCAGAATGTCAAGTAGGAATAATAACATTTGGTAAAATGTGTAATGTTATAGAAGTAGGATCAACAGATATTCCAATATCATATGCTTTAAATGGAGAAAAAAATTATCAACCTGATGAAATACAAGAATTGTTAGGATTATTTATTAGATCTAATACAAACGTAAAAGAAGGAACTTTTACAAATGAGAAAAATAGACCAAAATTTATAATGCCAATTGGAGAAGTTTCATTTTCTGTAAATTCATTTTTAGATGATTTACAAATTGATTCTTGGGCAAAAAAAAGTGATAATAGAAGTTCTAATTGTGTTGGTTTAGCAATTAATACTGCAATTTCTATTATTGAAGCAATAGGAAAAAATGATCCAAGTAGAATTTTAGTTTTTATGGGAGGTCCTGGAACAATTGGAGAAGGAAAAATTGTTTCTTGTGAATTAAAAGAAACTATTAGAAATTTTGTTGATTTTGAAAAAGGAAATTCTAATATTAATTATTATAAAAGTGCTTGTGAATTTTATGATAAACTCAGTTTAAGAGCTTCTAGATGTGGAATTATTATTGATATTTTTTCTTGTTGTTTAAATCAAGTTGGTTTATATGAAATGAAAAATTTAATTAGTAAAACTGGTGGTTATATGATATTTACTGATAGTTTTTCTACTGTGATTTTTAAGGATTCTTTAAAAAAAATATTTGATTTAGATGATAATGGAGATTTAAAAATGTTATTTAAAGCTAAATTAGATTTTTATTGTACTTCAAATGTGAAAGTAAGCGGTGCATTAGGTCATTTAAATTCAATAGAAAAAAATTCTCCAATGGTAAGTGAAGTTGTCATTGGGGAAGGAAAAACAACATCATGGTTATTAGGAGGAATAGATAATAATTCAACATATACTTTCATATTAGATTGTAATAATGAAGCAAATACTTCAAAAAATTATAGAAAAAATGTAGTTATTCAATTATTAACAACATATATTGCAGGTGATAGAACAACTAGATTAAGAGTTAGTACAATAGTTAAAAAAATATTATTGGATTTAAATAATGACAATTTAATGAATGAAATAGGAAATTCTTTTGATCAAGAAGCTGCTGCAGTTTTAATAACTCGAATGTGTATAGATAAAAATAATAAAGGTGAAGATTCAAAAGATATATTAAAATGGATTGATAAAACATTAATAAGACTAATGTCAAAATTTGCAAAATATGTAAAAGATGTTCCAAATTCATTTAAATTAACCAAAACATTTGAATATTTTCCTCAATTTATGTTTTATTTAAGAAGAAGTTCATTTATTCAAAGTTTTAATGAAAGTCCTGATGAAAGTACATATTACAAATCTCAATTAATGTTTGAAAATGTGCAAAATTGTACAATAATGATACAGCCATTATTATTTGAATACACTCCAGAAAATCCATCACCAAATCCTGTATTTTTAGATTTAAATTCAATGAAAAATGATGTTGTATTATTATTAGATACTTTCTTCTATGTTGTTGTTTGGCATGGAATTGATGTTGTTAAATGGAGAGAAGAAGGTTATCAATCAAAAGAAGGATATGAAAATATTCAATTTATGTTAGAAGAACCTCAAGATTATGCACAAAATATTGTTATGGAAAGATTACCTACTCCAAGATTAGTTACTTGTGATAGTGGAAGTGGACAAGAAAGATTAGTTAAATGCATTGTTAATCCTAGTACTGATGGAAAAAATAATGTTAAGGAAAATGGATTTTTTAGTGATGATGTTAATCTAAAAGTATTTATGGATTATTTAAAAAGATTAGCTGTTAGTTCTTAAGAAAAAATGTTATATTTTTTTGAAACTTATTTTTTTTTTAATTTTTTTTATATAAATGAGGTTGAAACAAAAATTCGCTAAAGATAAGCTTCTTTTTGAAAATAGTTATCATAATAAATTTAACTATTTTAACAGGAATGTGATTAAGATGAATAAATTGAAAAGAAAAAATTTTGATGATTATATAAACGCTAAGAAAAGGAATAAAGAAGAACTTCATTTACCAAAAATGTTATATTCAAATTTTTTTATAAGCCATCCAAATTTATCAATAGATAATTCAGAAATAAGAGAAAAAGTAAATAATAATATTTCTGGTGAAATAATAGATTATCAAGTTCCATATTCAAATACAAGATATGAAAAAGATAGTATTAAAGAAGCAATAGATAAAAATAAAAAAGAAGAAAAAACACAAACTCATGTTGGAAAATCATTAAAATTATTTGATGATATATTAAATTGCGTTGATAATTTAGATATAGAAGATAAAGAAAAAGATTTAAACACAGAAAACAAAAATGAAAATAAATTATTCAATATTGAAGAAAATAATTTAGATAAATCCGGGGTAGACGAAGATAAAAATATTTTAATAACAGTAAATAAAAGTGTAAATACATCATATAGTAATTTAAAAGCACCAAAAAGTGAAGAAAAAAAGAATAAACAAGAAAAAGAAACATATGCAATAAATATAACAGATGGTACAATAATAAAAGAAGATAAAAATTATAAACAAGGTAAAGTAACTTTAGCAACAAATTTAACAGATGATTCAATAGTTCAAAAAGTATTAGAAGAAAGGAGAAATTATAAGCAATTATTAAAATTAAATGAATATGGGAAATTTAAATATTCAAAAGCTGGAGTAAATTATCCTGATAAAATACCAGAAAATACATTACCAAATTATAAAGGAGATGATAATAAAGAAAATGAATATTTTAATTATTTAAAAAAAGCATCAAATCCAAAAAAACTTTATAATGATATTGGAACTTTTAGTGAAAAATTTAATTATGAATTAGCAAGAATTTCTAGAAGTTATGGTAAAATAGAAGCTAAAGGAAGATTTTTAACAAATCCTTTACTTAATAAATATCAATCTTCTATTCCTTATTATGATATTTATAAAGATATTAAATTTGTTGAAAATAGATATTTAGAAAAAGGAAGATATAAATATAAATTATTACCTTTAGTCAATGCAAAAATGAGAAATTTTGACAGATTAGGACAAAAAATTTATCAATTGAATCTTCAAAAAAGAAATGATGAATTTATTCTTTCTAATATTGGTTTAGATAAAACAAATTTTGCAAGTGGAAAATAAAAAAAAGTTTATTATAATTTCATTATTTTAAAAATTATATTCCCAAAAAAATTTAGTTCTTCCGGTTTTTTCTTATTTTTTTATTATAATTCTTCTTTATTTATTAATAAATCATACTGAACATATTTTTTTAATTTGAAAATAATAAAAAAAAAATAAATAGTATTCTTTATATTATAATTAAAAATCAAAAGGTTCTTTTATTATTAAAAATATTTTATTTAAATAATTTATTCATCGGCTTCTGAATTCCACATAGAAAGATTTTCTTGTAATAAATTAACAATAGACATAGCATCTTTAACTTCATCTTCTTCTTCATCAACACCATTTAAAGCCTCTTTAGATTTATCTAAAGTTTCCTGTGCTAATTTACAAGCTTGTTCTTTATCCCCAACAACTTCATAATAGAAGACAGATAAATTTAAAGCTAAACCTAATTTAATAGGATTTTTATAATCAATAGAATTAGCAGCATCTAAAGCAGCATTATAAGCAGATAAACCTAAATCAGAATATTTCTTTTTAGTATCTCCATCAACATTTTCAGCAATATATCTATAATAATCACCTTTCATTTTATGATAAAAAACTTTAGCTTCATCAGTTGTTGCTTTTGGTAATAAATTTGTATCAATGGTTTCACATATTTTATTACATAAATCTTCTAATTCTTTTTGTACTTTTTGTTTATATTCTCTAATATATTCTAAATATGGTGATTCACTCTTTTTTGATTCTTTTGATTCATATGCTAATAAAGTTCTAATTGCTTGTCTATCTAATGAAATTGTATTTTTATATGCTATTGATAATAAGTTTCTTTCATCTGAAGATAAATCTTCTGATTTAGATTTTACCATTTCTTCAAGAAATGCCATCATGTCTTCATAACGTGAACATTGTTCTGCTAACATTGCTAAGTATACTTGCTTTTCGTATTTGTCTGTCATTGTTTTTTTTATATATTTTTTTTTAGATTTGATGTTATATATATGATATATTTATTTTAGGGTTAGTTTAATTTTTTATTGTATTTTTTTTTTGAATGATGTTATTGTATAATAATAAATAAAATTTAAGAATATATATTTTTGTAGGTTATAACTAAATTATATTTTGAATACGATATGAATTTTCTTTAAATTTAAGAAAAAAAGAATAAAAAAACAATAAATATCATTTTTTCTTTTTTATAATATATAATGTTTTCTTAAATTTTGTTTCTCACTGACAAATTTATTCTTGTTTAAATTCTATGATTTTTAATTAAAGGACAAAATGGATTAACATCAAATTTAATTGGAATGAATACCAATAATTATTCATTATATTTATTATGATTGAGATTTATATGTTTAAGTATAATTTAATTTTTTTGTTTTATCATTCATGAAATGTTTTAAATGTTTGTAAACTTTTTTATTTATTTTTAAATAATAATTCCCGATATTTATTCACTTTTTTAATTTTTGTAAAAAATTTTTTTATGTATTTTAAAAAGTTTAATTATAAACAATCCTTATTTCAAATAATTAACTAATAATTAACATTTTATAAACTTATCAATTCAATGATTATAGTTGAAATCATTAAAATTATCCTTTTTCTATATATTTTTAACTTTTATCAAATTTTTTAAGGGATGAATTTTAAGAAAATGACCCGATGATTTAATCCTTTCTCATTCTCATATAAATTTTTCATTCCTTCTTAAAAATTAATCATAATCTTGTTATATAATATTTCTAAAAAATCAATAAAATTTGATTATTGATTTTTTAAATATTAGTTAAATGATTTATGATTAATTTTTTCATTTTTATTTTAAAAGATTTTTAAAGTAATGTATATTAATTTACATTCAACTCTCTAATCTATTTTTTCAATTAATATAATTCAAATTATAAAATATTTCTTATAAAAGGATAAAAAAAATTTCTATAAATTTCAGAGGAAATTAATTATTAAAAATAATTCTTTTTAAAAACATAAAAAAAAAATTGTCTTTTTGCTTTGACAAAATTCTATTTTTAAATATACAAAAATGACATTTTAATGTTTCAAAAAGAATACAAGAATTAATTATATTTAACATAATTTACATGGAATTATAAATAGAATGTATTATCCTATTAAAAATTATTTATTATGAGAAAAAGGAGCTTCAAAAAGGAATAAATTGAAATTTATTAATAAAAATAAAACAAAATATAATTAAAGAAATAATCAAGAAGATATAATTTTAATAATAATTCTAAAATTTGTAATAAATTCAAAAATTTGTGGAAATATAAATAATTTAATGTGGTAACATTTCAAACAAATAAATTAAAAAAATAATTGAAGATATTATAATAAATAAGCAATAATAACAAATATTTCGAGAGAATAATATTTTTTTTATATATAATTATTGAATGAAAAGAGAATTATGAAATGACTAAAAAGAAGAAACAACAAGAGTTTAACAAAAGATGAATTTGATTACATCAAAAAAAAATAGGATTTGCCTTATCCTTTTGTAATAAAATGCATTTTTTTCAATTAAGTAATATTAGTATATTTTTAGATACCAAAAAGACAAGAATAAATAAATATAAATTATTTAATTATATAATATCAATGAAATATCATATTCTTAATTTCAAAAATAAATATATAGTTAAATTATGGAAACAAATAAAAAACTTAAATATGATAGGAGAAAAGTTTGAAAAAAATATGTAGATTTAAATTCATAAGTTAAGTGATTATTTAACATTAATTCCAATCAAGAGAAAATCCAAAAAAAAAACATCTTAGATGGTATTATAATCACATATTAAGATTTTTTTTAAATTTGTACCAAAAATAATAAGTGGTATAAAATCCTATATGAAGATGAATAAGGTATAATACATTTAT
>JAEEGL011828097.1_pt1 | contig 17141 bp, 8 predicted proteins | sample 9134231 | NCBI WGS metagenome assembly JAEEGL01 (sample SAMN16246548, study PRJNA631951) | gut metagenome | biome: gut microbiome; feature: rumen; material: fiber-attached | host: Bos | place: Iran: Karaj | collected 2018-10
CGCATCTTCTCATCCCTCTCTTTTCCCAAAATGTCAATACAAAAACTGGTCGTGAGTGCCGTCATGGCTGAATCGGCAGAGGAAAAAGCACTGGCAATGACGCCAATGGTGAAGAAAATGAGACACGCTGAACCCATCGTTCCATCCAACACAATGCCTGCCAACAAATCATCCCCTTTCTCAGGAATGGACATACCTTGTTGCTGATAGAGCATCAGAAGAAGGACGCCTAAAGCAAGGAACAAGAAATTGACAGGGACAAACAGCACTCCATAGGAACACATATCCTTCTGCGCAGAACGTAAGTCCGTGCAAGTGAGATTTTTCTGCATCATATCCTGATCAAGTCCCGTCATCACGATGACAATGAAGATGCCTGACAAAAATTGTTTCCAAAAGTTCTGTTTGGAAGCAAAATCAGAGAATTCGAAGATGCGCGAATGGGAGTCATTCCATACCACTGTCATCGCTTCAGAAAAATCCATGTGGAGCATGTTGGACACCTTCAAAAGCAGCAGGATAAGTGCCACGATGAGGCATAGGGTCTGCAAGAAATCTGTCCACACCAAGGAGCGAATGCCACTTCTACGGGTATAGAGCCAAATCAGAAAGAGTGCCACCAGTACAATCACCACATAAGGAACGGAGAAACTGTCAGCCAAACACAGCTGCAAAATGCGACACACCACATAGAACTTGGCGGCAGCGCCCAGCAACTTGCTCAGGATGAAGAAAGAAGAACCCGTCTTGTAACTCACAGCGCCAAAGCGATGATCCAAATAGGTGTAGATGGAAGTGAGACGATATTTGTAATACAACGGCAACAGCACAAACGCTACAATGACGTAGCCCAACACAAAACCTAAACACATCTGAAGGTATGTCATGTCAATGCTCATCACCCATCCTGGTACCCCAATAAAGGTCAAGCCAGAGATACTGGCACCAATCATGCCAAACGCCACCAAAGGCCAAGGTGATTGGCGATTACCAGTGAAAAAAGCAGCATTGCCACCCCTCCTGCCCACCAGATGGGAGAGAAGCAGCAATACACTAAAATATAATATCACTGTGATGAGAACCAACATGCCTTACGTTTCCGCTTCGAATCCCTTCTTCATGTAGGCGTCTGCATAAAGTGAGAACTTGGATCCAAATCCAGGCTGACTCTCTACATCCAGTATCAAATCCATACCCTCAGCCAGTTTCTTTGACACATGCAATCCGAGTCCCAAACCTGGCACAAAGCCATCGTCCTTCCAGAACAAGCCAAATGCCAACTGTTGCTTCTCCTTCGGAATACCACATCCTGTATCTGCCACAAAGAGCTCTGCTCGTTCTGAATTAAAGTGATAGTCAACACCAATGAGAATGGCACCTGTCTTGGTGAATTTTGCCGCATTGCTCATCAACTGGTTCATGATGTACTTGACACGTGTACGGTCATTATTGATAGTAATGCCAGGCAGGACTGCAAGTTCATGCATCGTCACACCCTCTGGAATCAAGTCACTCCATTCATGTACCAACTCATGCACCAATTCAGAAGCGTCAAACTCGTTCTTCACATATTGAATACGTCCACTCTCTATGCGTGAGAACATAAGGATGTCCTCAATCATGGCAGAAAGACTGGTGTTATTCGCCTTAATGATCTTCGCATATTCTTCCATCTCCTCAGGAGTAAAGGAGTCGGCAGGCATGCTGACCAAGACATCACTAAATCCCACAACAGCATTCAGTGGTGTACGAATCTCATGACTAATGGTCGTCAAGAAGTCCTCCTTCTGCTTGGCTTCCTCTGCCAACAGCATCGCCTTTCGCAGATTCTCTTCATACTGCTTCGTCTCATCAATATTGATCAAGATACCATCTACATTCTTCTGGTTCTTCTTGGTATCGAACATCACCACAAAACGCAATTGCCACCAACGGTAAAGATCCTTTTGGTCAATGTCTGCATAGATTTCATAGCTATGCGTTCCAGGCACCTCTATGGATTGCATGATCAGCGGAATCTCACTCGAATATTCGGGATGAACATGCGATATGATGTCCCTCAGGTTAGCCTCCGTACGGACAGTATGGCTATCGGCACCATGCAATGCCATCTGGCGCATCTCAGCACGTCTCTGCACACCCTCAATCAGGATTTGCGCTGTTCTGCTCTTCCATGATTGCAACACCAGAATGATAGAAGCAACGGCAATAATAAAGATTGTGATGATAATAATCCATGTGGCATAGGTATATAATGGAGAAATCTTCTCAACAGGAGCACCGACTATCACAAAACGGCTCTCAAAGTCTTTGTACTCCATGCCCAGTTTCTCCATCGCATCATAATCCATATAGTATTGCTTCTGGTGCGCCATTCCGACGAAGGAAGCCAAGTCTGCACCTTTCAAGATTTCAGAAGCGACCCTTGCCATATCTTCACCCACCGTCTCATAACTAGCGAAATATCCACACAAATATCTGCCGCTACCATCTGCAAAACCGGCCTTTACCGCCGTGTATTGAGGACGTCCCGTCTTATCGACAATGGCAGAGCTGTATAGGTCTCTCTTCACCGCCAACGACGGATAGAGCCAAGAGTGGACATAAATACGCCTCAAGGTTTGATACCCCTCCTCTCGATCCTGAAGATTCGTTGAGTTACGTTCTGGAGATTCGGTCGAGAAAACCAACACCACCACACTATCCTTCCATATCGTAGAAAATTCCTCATCTGCTGAGATGTTCACATGAAAATCAGAGTTATCCACGTATGGCGGACGTGCTATTGCCTGTTTCAATTCAGCACGAATCATTGAATCCTGCTCGAAGTAATCCAATTCTATCTCCACACAGTTCTTTCCTGACATCTCGGCTGCCAAGTTGATGTTGGCACAGTAGTCAATGGGATCGTTGATGACCACAATATTCTTGTGCTTCCTGATGTAGTCCCATTTGGGATGATGTAAACCACCAAAGATGACAGGAACAGTATCAAGTTCTTGAAGATCACCAAATTGCCTCCATTCAATCAAATCGCAAGCAGCACGGTCTCCTTCAGTCATCACAACATCTGGAATCCAATTCTTCATCCGAATAGAATCCTTCACGGCAAAATGCAGCGCTCTGGTTGTGTTCGCAGGATTCTCCAAATCAAGATAGACATGCTTGATGTCAGCATTGATACCATGATTTCGGAAGGTCTGCAATATCTTATCATTGAAATTACGATAGCCTCCATAATTTTTGTCATAACTATGGAATATCAGCACCTTAGCCGACTCCTCTTCTCGATCAAACTTCGTCGTACATGATGACGGCAACAGGAAACCAATACCCAATGTGACAATCAAAAGCAGGCATTCCACCATCTTTGTCAAACGGAAGAAGAACTTACTGCCCTTGCCAATCTCACTTTCCACGCCAATGGTTCCGTTTTGCTTCTCCATGATGGTCTTACTGATGTTCAGACCAAGACCTGTACCCTTATCCGTCTCGTCCACCTTAATGTAACGTTCAAACAGCTGTGCCTGTTTCTCTGGTGCCACACCAATACCTGTATCCCGTACATAAACTTCCACCTGATTGGGGTCATCCTCCATGTATTTCCATCCCAACGTGACACTTCCCTCTGTCGTGAACTTGAAGGCATTGCTCAAGAAGTTGTTCACCACCTGCTTGGTACGTGTCGCATCGATATTGACTGTTGCATCAGGCTCACATGTCTCCAATTTGAACTCCAGATGGGTCGGAGCAATAATGTAGTTAGTCTTGTAACACTCATCAACCAATTTCTGAATCGACATCGGTTTCTGGATGATTTCGAGGTCACCCGTCTCAATCTGAGCCTTCTCCATCACACTATCAATCATGTTGAGAATCATGTCTGTGTTCTGATGAATCACTTCACCATACATTTCTCGTTCACCCTCCTCGAAGGTCATGCCTGGCGTTGTCAACATAGTGGAGAACCCTGTCACAGCGCCCAGTGGGGTACGGAGGTCATGGCTGATGTTTGCCAAGAAGTTCTCCTTCAATGCCACCTGACTCGCTAGAATCTGTGCCTGTTCCAACTTTTCCTCCGTTTCTTTCTTCTGATCAATATTCAACAGCAAGCCATAAAGTTCACCCGTTTTCGCCGATTCTTCTGTGGCGGTGTACATAGCCTCTGCCCAATACCAATCCTTTCCACCATTGGGTGTAAGGTGCAAACGCACGGTTTTCCTGCCTCGCTGGTTACGGAAGTTTTTCAAGAATTCAAACGAAGCTCTCGTATCATCGTGCACAATACTATCCATCTCCTCCAACGTCAAACGGTTGGGGACCTTGAAATAATCAGAGAAGTGCTGACTCAACGTGAAGGTACCATCCTTAAAGAGCCAGAAAGTATCTTTGGCATTCGAGAACATCAAATCGTGCACCTTCTCCTCATACTGTAATTCTTCCACCAAGTTCATTTGTCCCTTCCATCTCCATCGCAACATGACATACACAATTCCATAAATGAAGAGACCAATCACTAGAATAAGGAGACCCACTTCGAGCGCAAACTCCATCGGTTTTTCCAGATAGAACGGCGCATTCACGATGTGGAAGTCCTCGCTATACACGCCATACGGCATTTTCGGGAACATCATCTGCATGGCCACCCAATCCAGATAATAACCACTTGAATGCAGACTAATCGGCAATGACTTAGGCGTCTCACCCTTCAAGATACGAACGGCGTATGAAACCTGATCTTCAACCTGTGTCTCGGTACTAGTGAAATAACCACCCAAGAACCTAACTTTCTTTGGATTGTTAAAATCTTCACGGACACATGTGAACTGAGGACGATCGGTGTGGTCAATAATAGCATTGTTGACGATACCACCGCTTCTCACCTGCAATTGCCACATTTCCTTTGCTTTCTGATAGAAGAAGCCTGTTATTGCCTTTCCGACAGAGTCAGACTCACCCTCCGCATGGTTTCTGTATGGGAAAGCACAAGAAACCACATTCACGACAGCAAGACCCGGATATTTCTTCTTCAGATAATTCTCATCCAGATTCTTTTCCTTGAAATCTGAGTTGTTGACAAATCTGGTAGAGTCACGAAGTTCCTCTGCCAATTGCTCACGCATTCGCAAATCACTGGGTTTATAGTCCAATTCTATCGTGATGCACTGCGTCTTGACCAGTCTCATCATCAATTCAATGTTGCGTCCCAAATCGACTTTCGCCTCAAAACCAGTCATTTGCGGAATTCTGTATAGAGAATCACGCAACAACGTATTGACACCTGAAAAGACAATCGGTGTCTTCAAGAATATCGAATCTATCTCCTTCGCATTGAGAAGCCAATCCACAATCGCGTCGTCATTCAACAAAATCACTTCAGGCTTCCATTCCTCGATTTGTTTTGAATAAACAGGCCAGTCAAACTGATTGAAGACTTCATTCGGACGATGCAACATATTGGCATAGATATGGTGAATGTTCACATCCATGCCATGAGCACGGAAATTCTCTTCCATGCACTTAGAGAAAAGTTCCTTCTCTTCTCCGATACTATCCCATGAGTGGATGACCACCACGCTATGACGCGGTCCAGACGACCCCGTAATATTGCTCACCTTACTACACGAACCCAACAAAGCAATGACAACAACAATCAGTAAAGGTAAGAGTTTAGACATATTTTTATTTTTCATGACTGTATGTCTTATTAAGATTACGCTTGCAAAGATACAAAAAAATCCATAGTCACAAACAAAAATCAAAAAAAATACATAAAAAGAGATTTTTTTCTTAGAAAATCCCTGCATTTTTTCCCTTTATGGGTATAAAATTGTCAAATGAAGTACATCAAAAGCGGCTGTTCACGCCTTCCATATTTTCTTCCGCATGATGGTCTGGGTGATTCCTCTCGTGGCAAGATAAATCACAAAAGCAATCCACAAACCGTGATTGCCCCAAACAGGCACCAAAGTGAAATAGAGCAGGAAAAACATCACCATGCCCGAAGCCATTGAGATGAGCATTCCTTTGGTGGCAGTAGCGCCAATATAGATGCCGTCCCAGATGAAGGCCGCCATGCCGCACAAGGGGAAGAGGAGTGTCCAAGGTTGATAGACCTGGGCTACATCCAGCACTGTTGCATCATCGGTGAGGATGGAAAGAAAGGGCTTACCCAACAAAAGATACGCCAAGGTGAAGAGGGCTGCCACGCCCCAACCCCATCGGAAAAGTCGGCGCACGGTGTCGTCATAGATGCCACGCATCCTGCCACCGATGGCCTTGCCAACCATCGCCTCACCAGCAAAGGCAAAACCGTCCATGATGTAGCTGTAGAGCGTGAAAAGTTGCATCAGCATCGTGTTCACCGCCAGTTCCGCATCACCCTGCTTGGCTCCTGCTGCGATGAAGAAAAAGTGCACGAGAATAAGGCAGCAAGTACGCAGGAAGATGTCCTTGTTCAGCGAGAAGAACTTCGTCAGGGCAGCGGCTGTCAGCACGGTCTTCTCACGATAGTATTTATTGATTCTCAGGTAGTAAGGAACGAAGAACAAAAGCGCAGAGACCAGTCCGATGTATTGTGCCAGCACGGTGCCGAGCGCCACGCCCTCGATCTTCATGCCCAGGCCATACACCAGCACGACACTCAGCATGATGTTCGCCACGTTCTGAATCATCGCCACCATCATCGGCGCTCTCGAGTTCTGCATGCCAACGAACCAGCCCGTCAGGACGAAAAGCATCAAAGCGGCAGGAGCGCCCCATATACATATATTATAATACGTACACGTGAAAGCCACCACTTCGGCCGACGGACGGATGATGTACAATGCCCCTTCTCGGATGGGTACTTGCAAACAGAGCATCACCGCCGATATGATGATAGCCACCAGCAGTGCTCTCTGCATCACCGCCGCCACCTCCGTCAGGTTCCGCGCCCCCAAAGCCTGTGCCGTCACACCACTCGTACCCATCCGCAGGAAGGCAAACATCCAATAGATGATGTTGAACAGCATGCCGCCCACCGCGATGGCACCGATATACGCCGCATCACCCAGATGTCCCGTGATGGCGACATCCACCAAGCCCAACAGCGGCACCGTGATGTTCGACACGATGCTCGGCAAGGCAATGTGCAGGATCTGTCTATCTCTTAAATTCATTTATCTCTTCATATACTCCGCGAGCATTTCCGCACATCTTTCTCCATCCACACCGGCGCTGACGATGCCACCTGCATAGCCAGCTCCTTCGCCGCAGGGGAAGAGTCCTTGCACTCGCACATGCTGGAGGGTCTCTCGGTCGCGAAGGATGCGGACGGGTGCCGAAGTGCGGGTCTCCACACCAATCATCACCGCCTCGTTGGTCAGGAATCCGTGACAGGCTTTGCCGAAGTTGCGGAATCCCTGCTGGAGACGCTTCGAGATGAAGTCGGGCATCCAGAAGTGCATCGGCGTACTGATGAGTCCGGGGGTGTAGGACGACTTGGGCAGGTCGTAGCTTCCCTTGCCGTTCACGAAATGCGCCATGCGTTGCGCCGGAGCGGTCTGCTTGCGATTGCCCTGCATCCATGCCGTGTATTCGAGATGCTCCTGAAATTCCATCATCGCGAGGGGGAAGTTGACAGTTGACAGTTGATAGTTGATAGTTGAGAGGTCGGGCACGGGGGGCAGTTCCATCAGCGAACGGTCTTTCTGCAAATCCTCCACATGCAGTTCCACCACCATGCCGGAGTTGCTCCACGGACTGTTGCGCTGGGAATTGCTCATGCCATTGACAACGAGCTGGTTGGGACCGCTGGCAGCAGGTACGACGGTGCCGCCCGGACACATGCAGAAGGAATAGACGCCGCGACCGTCCACCTGCGTGACAAACGAATATTCGGCGGCAGGCAAGTACTCGCCCCTACCCTCCTTGCGATGGTACTGAATCTGGTCGATGAGTTCCGACGGATGCTCCAGACGGACACCCACAGCGATGTCCTTTGCCTCGATCTCGATGCCCTGCGCATAGAGATAACGATAGACATCGCGGGCGCTGTGTCCAGTCGCCAGGATGACAGGACCCATGAATGTCTCATTGCCACAACGAACGCCCTCCACCTTGTCATCTTTGAGCAGAATAGCATCCATCTTCGTCTCGAAATGCACTTCGCCACCACATCGGATGATGGTCTCGCGCATCGCCTCGATGATGCCCGGCAACTTGTCGGTGCCGAGATGCGGATGGGCGTCTGCCAGGATGCTTGTGCTGGCTCCGTGCTGACAGAACACGTTCAGGATCTTCTCCACATTGCCGCGCTTCTTGCTCCGCGTGTAGAGCTTGCCGTCGGAGAAAGCCCCCGCACCGCCCTCGCCGAAGGAATAGTTCGATTCGGGATCGACGGTCTGCGTACGGCTGATCTGCGCGATGTCCTTCCGACGCTCATGCACGCTCTTGCCGCGCTCCACCACGACGGGTCGGATGCCCAGTTCGATGAGTCGCAATGCCGCGAACAGTCCGCCAGGACCGGCACCCACCACCAACGCCTGAGGCTTGTCCTCCACATTCGGATAGTCCGTCCGCACAAACTCGTCATCCTCCGGCAGCTCGTCCACATACGCCCTCACCTTCAGGTTCACGTAGATGGTGCGCTGACGGGCGTCGATGCTCCTTTTCAGCACCCTCACCGCCGTCACATGCTCCGTCGCCAGTCCCTCCTCCTCAAGCAGGAACCGCTTGATGGCCTGTTCACTCGCCGCCACCTCGGGCAGAACTCTAATTTGATACTCTTTTATCATAGTTTTTCTGATTTTGTTTGCAAAGGTACAAAAAAAATCCCTATCTTTGCACAAATAAATAAGAACAACATGGAGAATTACATTGTTTCGGCAAGGAAGTACCGCCCGATGACGTTCGACACGGTGGTGGGACAGGGTGCGCTGACGGTGACGCTGAAGAATGCCATCCAGAGCGGAAGGCTGGCGCATGCGTATCTGTTCTGCGGTCCTCGTGGCGTGGGCAAGACTACCTGTGCCCGCATCTTCGCGAAGACCATCAACTGCCTCAATCCCCAGGCGAACGGGGAGGCGTGCGGTGAGTGCGAGTCGTGCAAGGCGTTCAACGAGGGACGCTCGTACAATATCCACGAGCTTGACGCGGCTTCGAACAACTCGGTGGAGGACATCCGCGTGCTCATCGAGCAGGTGAGGATTCCGCCGCAGATCGGCAAGTACAAGGTGTTCATCATCGACGAGGTTCACATGCTCTCGCAGGCGGCGTTCAACGCGTTCCTGAAGACGCTGGAGGAGCCGCCTCAGCATGCCATCTTCATCTTGGCGACGACGGAGAAGCATAAGATTCTGCCGACCATCATGAGCCGATGCCAGATCTACGACTTCAAGCGCATGGCGGTGAACGACATCGTGGGTCATCTGAAGCATGTGGCGGAACAGGAAGGCATCAAGGTGGAGGAGGCAGCGCTGAACATCATCGCTCAGAAGGCCGACGGCGGTATGCGAGACGCGCTGAGCATCTTCGACCAGGTGGCGTCGTTCTGCAGCGGCAACATCACCTATCAGCAGACCATCGAGAACCTGAACGTGCTTGACTACGACTACTACTTCCGCCTGACGGACTACTTCCTGGAAGGGAAAATCACGGAGTGCATGCTGACGCTGAACGAGATTCTGTCGAAGGGGTTCGAGGGGCAGTACTTCATCACGGGTCTGTCGAGCCACTTCCGCAACCTGCTCGTCAGTCAGGACGCTCAGACGGCAGAACTCATCGAGGCGAGCGACGAGGTGCGGAACCGCTACAAGGAGCAGGCGCAGAAGTGCAAGCCGAAGTTCCTCTTCCGCGCCATGAAGCTGGCGAACGACTGCGACCTCAACTATAAGCAGAGCCAGAACAAGCGGCTGCTGGTGGAAATTACCCTCATCGAGATGGCGCAACTCTCCTCCGATGACGGGGAGGCTTCCGGGCTTTGCCCTACGAAGATACTAAAACCCATATTTCAAGCGCTCCGCCCAAAGACGGAGGTTTTTCAGAATGTGCAGCCGGCGTCTCCAGCAAAAACGGAATCGCCAGCCAGAACTGCAGCACCATCAGTCATCACCCCTCAGTCTTCACCCATCACCCCTCGAAGACCAGGCGCCTTCTCCATCCGACGTCAGCAGAACAGCCAGAGTCAGCAGAGCACGACGGTGCAAGAGACCGTGGTCGTTTCCACTTTTGAGAATCAGCCCGTCAATCCGACGGATTTGACGGTGGCATGGCGAGAGTTTGCCAAGAACCTGCCTCAGGAAGACAGGGCATTGTCGTTCCAGCTGGACAATATGGAACCACAGTTGCAGGAGGATGGACAAACGATTCTGGTCATTGTGGACAACCCGTCCCTGCAGGGCGAACTCCACAAGATACAGCCACGCATCGAGGGGTATCTGCATCAGCGACTGCAAAACAATGCGCTGAAACTGACCACACGATTGCGTGAAGCGACGGACAAACGCCGTGCCCTCAGCCGTATGGAGATCTTCAACGAAATGCTGGAACAGAGCGAGGCACTGCGGAAACTGAAAGAAGAATTTGAACTGGAACTGGCATGAGAGGTAAGAGGTTAGAGGTAAGAAGTAAGAGGTAAGATATTAGAAATAAGATGGGAAAAGGAAAGTTAGCGAAATTTGCGGAGATGGCGGAAAACCCGCTGGTGGTGGAGTGTCCCTTCTGGATGTTGCAGAAGGAGGGATTCCCACTGAAGGGAAAGTGGCATGAGGAGTTCTTCAAGAACCAGAACCCCATCGTGCTGGAACTGGGTTGTGGACGTGGAGAATACACCATCGGACTGGCGCGCCGATTCCCCGACAAGAACTTCATCGGCATCGACATCAAGGGAGCCCGCATGTGGCACGGTGCCAAGACCGCCCTGGAGGAAGGCATGCAGAACGTGGCGTTCCTGCGCACCAACATCGAGGGCATCGCCGGCTTCTTTGCCCCCACCGAGGTGGCAGAACTCTGGCTCACCTTCTCCGACCCTCAGATGAAGAAGGCGACGAAACGACTCACCTCGACCTATTTCATGGAGCGCTACAGAAAGTTCCTCGTGGACGGCGGACTCATCCATGTGAAGACCGACTCGAACTTCCTTGCCACCTATACGAAATATATGGTGGAGAAGAACGGACTGCCAATGAAACAATGTACGTTCGACCTCTATGCCGAGCAGGACGTGGACGCGTCACTCACCGACATCCGCACCTACTACGAAGGCATGTGGCTGGAACGAGGCATCCCCATCAAATACCTGCAGTTCCAATTGCCTCAGCAGGGCATCCTCGAAGAGCCAGATATCGAAATCCCTGTGGATGGGTATCGCTCGTACAATCATACAGTGGTGAGCACTAAGAAGACGGGGAAATAATCAATCGTAAATAGTAAATCGTCAAATCGTAAATCAATAGATGACAATATATCCCAAACTCATACACGATGCCCTCGCTACCGTTCGCTATCCAGGCAACGGCAAGAGCATCATGGAAAACGAGATGCTGGAGGATGACCTCCGCATCGACGGCATGAAGGTCAGCTTCTCACTGATTTTCGAGAAGGAGACCGACCCGTTCAAGAAATCAGTGGTGAAGGCGGCAGAAGCTGCCATCAAGACGTTTGTGCATCCCGATGTGGAAGTGACCATCGGCACGAAAGCCAAGACTTCCCTCCCCCCTGAACCCGACAAATTGTTGTCTGGCGTGAAGAACATCATCGCCGTCAGCAGCGGCAAAGGTGGTGTGGGTAAATCGACCGTCACCGCCAACCTCGCCATCGGACTGGCAAAGCTCGGTTATCGTGTCGGACTGCTCGACACCGACATCTTCGGTCCTTCGATGCCCAAGATGTTTGGCGTGGAAGAAGAACGTCCGTATGCCACCAAGGTGGATGGCAGAGACCTCATCGTACCCATTGAAAAGTATGGTGTAAAACTCCTCTCCATCGGCTTTTTCGTCAATCCCGACGATGCCATCTTGTGGCGCGGTGGCATGGCATCGAATGCCCTCAAGCAACTCATCACCGAAGCGCAATGGGGCGACCTCGACTACTTCATTCTCGACACTCCTCCCGGCACCAGCGACATCCACCTGACCCTGCTGCAGACCCTCGGCATCACGGGTGCCATCATTGTATCCACACCTCAACAAGTGGCATTGGCAGACGCGAGAAAAGGCATCAACATGTATATGAACGACAAGGTGAATGTGCCCATCCTCGGATTGGTGGAGAACATGGCGTGGTTCACGCCTGCCGAACTGCCCGAGAACAAATATTTCATCTTCGGCAAAGACGGTTGCAAGCATCTGGCTGAAGAACTCCAAGTTCCACTCCTGGCACAGATTCCACTCATTCAATCCGTCTGTGAGGACGGCGACAAGGGCGAACCCGCCGTACTCAATCCAGCCTCGCCCGAAGGCATCGCCTTCATGAGTCTGGCGGCCAAAGTAGTGACACAAGTGGACAAGAGGAATCTGGAAATGGCACCGACCCATCGCATCGAAACCCATAACTCTTAACGCTAAACCAACATTGCTTCACCCCCTCCCTCCTGAAGCTGCAGGCATTCCGTCGCCTCAGCAATTCACCTACCCATTCTGCTATCAGCCCCACCCTTTGTGTCAGCTGGCAGCCAAGGAGGTAATTGCGCATTGCTACAAGACACCCGCCCTGTATCCTCACGAAGGAAAGATGTTTGGGGTGCTCATTGTGGAGCATGAAAATCAGCGGTACTATCTCTGCGCATTCTCCGGCATTTACAACGGCAGCTATCATCACGAAGGTTTTGTGCCCCCTATCTGCGACCTGCAACATGGGTATTTCAGTGAAGAGGAACAACGCATCGTCGCCTTGACGCACCAAATCAACGAGACCACTCAGGAGGAAGAGAAGACGAAACTGAAAGCCTTGCGGAAGGAGAAGTCTAATGCTTTGCAGATGTGGACATTCCATCAGTTCAGGATGAGAAATGCCCGACAAGAAGTGAAAGACCTCATCGAAATCTTCGCAGCAGTGAAATCGCCTTTCTCCGAAGAAGAATTCATCGACTACAAAGAAGGGCGCAGCCCCACCAAACCCCAACCGAAGATGGGCATTCCCCCAGGAGGTACAGGCGAGTGCTGTGCCCCTAAACTCCTGCAATATGCATACTTGAACCATTTGAAGCCCATCTGTATGGCTGAATTTTGGGTGGGGCCATCGAAGCAAAACGAGATGCGCATCGAAGGCAATTTCTACCCTTCATGCCAGCACAAGTGCTATCCGCTACTCAACTACATGATGCAGGGACTGGATGTAGAAGAGAATCCACTTTTGGCACGAGGAAAGGAGAAGCTGAAACAGGTACGCTTCATCTACGAGGACGAGGACATCATGGTGGTTTACAAACCCTCGGGACTGCTGTCCGTGCCCAATCGTGACCTCAAGGGAGAGTCGCTCAGTGCCTATCTGCTCACTCTCAATCCCAACTACCGACTGATGCACCGTCTTGACATGGACACCTCGGGACTTATGCTCGTAGCCAAAAACAATATGGCTTCCAAATCCCTGCAAGACCAATTCCTCAGACACGACATCAAGAAGAAGTACGTCGCCATTCTCGACGATGCCACTTCCGACACATGCATCAGAGAGGGACAAGGAACCATCTCCCTACCCCTCTCGCGCAATCCGTTCGACTCTCCCCGTCAGGTGGTCAATCACCGTGTGGGCAAGACCGCCATCACACATTATATATTTAAAGGAGAGAATCGCGTGGAACTCTATCCAGAAACAGGTCGCACCCACCAACTACGCATCCATTGCGCTCATCTCGATGGTTTGGGACGTCCCATCAAAGGTGATATCCTCTATGGCACTCGTGCCGACCGTCTCTATCTCCATGCGGAAGAAATAAAATTCAGCCATCCGTCCACTGGCGAATGGCTGACATTTACAGAACCAGAGTTCTAAACGTTTACAGTCCCAAGTCTGCCTTGATGGCATCTACCTTAGCCTTTGCGTCGGCAGTAGCAGATGGATAGCACTTCGGACATTCCATCTCGCCCTTCACCTCCACATAGAACTTGATCTTAGGCTCAGTACCTGATGGGCGCACAGAAATCTTGGTACCATCGGCGGTGAACCACTGGAGCACATTGCTCGTAGCCGGCATGTCGATAGCAGACTCTTTGCCGTTTTCCACTTGCTTCAAAGTCTTGTAGTCCTTCACACAAACTACAGGGCTGCCACCGAGTGATGTTGGAGGAGTCTTGCGGAAGTCTTCCATCATCTGCTTGATCTCGTCAGCACCCGACTTGCCTGGCTTGGTCACAGAAATAGCATTCTGATATGCGAAGCCATAGTCGAGGTAAATCTTCATCAAGAGGTCATAGAGTGTCATGCCGTTGTCTTTTGCCCAAGCAGCAATCTCACAGAGCAGACAGATAGAAGCTGGACTATCCTTATCGCGCACCTTGTCGAATGGCAGGTAACCGAAGGATTCCTCACCACCACCAATATACTTCTTCACGCCCTCAGAGAGCTTGATTTCACGTGCAATCCACTTGAAGCCTGTATAAACATCACGGATTTCCACGTTGTTGCGCTTAGCAATCTCAGCGATGGTCTCCGTGGTCACGATGGTCTTCACCATGAACTCGTTACCCTTCAACTGACCCAGCTTCTTCTTGTTCTCAATGATGTAGTAAGAGAGCATGAGTGCGGTCTGGTTACCATTCAGGATGCACCACTCGCCCTTCGGATCGCGACAAACGACTGCCAGACGGTCTGCATCAGGGTCAGAAGCCAACACAAGGTCGGCATTCAGTTTCGTACCGAGCTGCATACCCAAGGTCATGGCCTCAGAGTTTTCAGGGTTAGGAGAAACCACCGTTGGGAAGTTGCCATCGATGACCATCTGCTCCTTCACCACGTTAATGTTTTGGAAGCCCCAAGTACGCAGGGCTGCAGGAATAATCACACGACCTGTTCCGTGCAGTGGAGAATAAACGATGCAGAGATCTTTCTGACGGTTGATCACCTCCTGATCCACCAATGCCTCATGCACAGCGTTCAGGTAGTCAATATCCATCTCACCACCGATAATCTGGATGAGGTCGTTGTTAGGCGTAAACTTCACCTGGTCAATCGTCACCTTGTTCACCTCGTCGATAATGCCCGTGTCATGAGGAGCCAACACCTGTGCACCATCATCCCAGTAAGCCTTGTAACCGTTATACTCACGTGGGTTGTGGCTGGCAGTGATGTTCACACCTGCCTGAGCACCCAGTTGACGGATGGCGAAAGAAATCTCTGGCGTAGGACGCAAGCTCTCAAAAAGATATGCCTTGATACCATTGGCAGAGAAGATGTCAGCCACCGTCTCAGCAAACAGACGAGAGTTGTTGCGGCAGTCATGACCCACCACCACGCTGATGTCCTTCTTACCAGCAAATGCCTTGTTGATATAGTTGGCGAAACCCTGAGTGGCCATACCCACGATGTACTTGTTCATGCGGTTCGTACCTGCACCCATGATACCACGCAGACCGCCAGTACCAAATTCCAAATTCTGATAGAATGCATCGATGAGGGCAGTCTTGTCCTCATTCTCGAGCATCGCCTTCACTTCTGCCTGTGTCGCGGCATCAAACGCTGGCGAGAGCCACTTCTGGGCCTCCGCCGTACACTGCTTAATCAATTCTTGATCCATAATATTGAGTTTTAAGTTATGATTGTTTAAGTTAGAATATCACACAGCACGAGGGCTGGAGTTGCAAAGGTAATAAAAAGTTTGGAGTTATGAGTGAGAAGTGAGGATTTTTTTCACTTCATCAGATATTTTTCGCCTTTTTCCTCCACAATCTTCTTGCGGAACGCCTCTGGATAGCCAGGACGGTCGGGCGATTCAGCCAGTCCGTGCTCTGTCTTGTTGAAACGGTTGAGCAGGGGATCATCCTCGGCAGTCTTCTTCACGGCCATGTCGAGATGCTTCACCATCAGATACTCGAAGAGATGGGTCCAAGCTGCCATCATCATGTTCGACTTGATGAGTGCGGTATCGGTGAGGTACTTGATCAGTTCATCCCGTCCCTTCTCTTTGAGCAGTTGCAGCGGATACTCATACTCCTCCATTCCCCCGAGATCAATCCCCGTCTCCATCTGCTCACGCTGTTTCAGCACGTCGGGAAACATCTTCTCATAATAAGGATAGACCATGTTCGCCACCGCGTTCTGCACCCAGAAAGCACTCTCCCACGAGAACGTCACATCGTCCTGCACGCCGGGAATCTTCCTGAAGCATTTCGGCACCTCGGTGATGCAGCAGTTCAAAGGGATGAAGGGTGCCATATTCGGATCGTCGTTGGTCACCCAAACGATACCGCCGATGGCATCAGGAAGTTTCGCCTGCATCTGACCGACGAAACAGAATCCCGTCTGCTGCGTAGAGACAGGGCGTTCGTTGAAGTATGTCTTGCCCTCACTCTCCCACTCCAACGGTGTCGGGCGGTAAGGCATATTGTAAGGACCTGCACCCCATTCATTCCGGATGTCGAAGGGTGTGTCCTCGAAGTGGTCACGCATCGCCGCCATCACATCCGACAGCTTCACAGGACACTTGGGTTTCATATAGAGCGGCATCTCCCCTTTCAAGTCGTTCCCCATAGCATAATCCACATACCGATCCATCCCATCACAAAACCTGTTGAAGATGCTCCACACCCTTGCCTCACAATAACGCACAGCACCGAAATCATTCGGAGCATAGGCATCGCGGAAGGAAAACTCTTGATCTTTTCCGCTGAAATATCCCTTCTTCCTGGCAAAAGCAATCACATCCTTCGAACACAGCAACTGCTTCTTCCCATACTGACTCAACCTCGTGATTCTGCTCTGGTTGGCATGAGCTGACACACAGTCGTCGGGGATGCGGACAGCCGCCCAGACCGCCCCCTTCTCGCCAGCACCCTTGCCAATCAAGTCCAGAATCCACGCCTCGTTCTTGTCGGCAATCGAGAAACTCTCACCCTCCGAACAATACCCATAAGTCTCCGCCAGCGACGTCATGATGTCAATGGCATTCCGAGCCGATGTGGCACGTTCCAAAGCGATGTAAATCATCGAGCCATAATCAATGCCCG
>JAEEGL010454811.1_pt1 | contig 17140 bp, 19 predicted proteins | sample 9134231 | NCBI WGS metagenome assembly JAEEGL01 (sample SAMN16246548, study PRJNA631951) | gut metagenome | biome: gut microbiome; feature: rumen; material: fiber-attached | host: Bos | place: Iran: Karaj | collected 2018-10
CGCGCGGCGCGAAAAAAATTTTACCTTTGCAGACACTGATCTCACGGCCCCCAGGGGCCGTGAAATCAGACTCTGCAACCAAAAGAGTCGCATAGAAATGCAAAAGAAAATTAATAAAAGAGCAATCAACAATAAGAGACAAACGGTCAACCTTATTTAGGCATTGACTTTTTTGACTACTTGAAACCTGAAACTTGAAACCTGAAACCAACACCATACCGTTAATAAAAAACTCCTAACCCCATCAAAACTGTGCGCAACATTCGTATTTTTGCGGAAAATTAAGTAATATGAGCATAAGTATGATTGCGGCAGTGGGTCAGAATTTGGAATTGGGCTACAAGAACCAGTTGCTGTGCCATTTGCCCGTGGATTTGAAACATTTTAAGACCATCACCTCCGGACATACGGTGCTGATGGGCGACCGCACCTGGGAATCGCTGCCGAAGAAACCGCTGCCGAACCGCCGCAATATCGTCATCACCCTCGATGATGTGGAGTTCGAAGGTGCCGAAACCGTTCATTCCATCGCCGATGCTCTCGCGCTCGTGGAAGAGGGAGAAGAGGCTTTCGTGATGGGCGGCGCCACCATGTACCGGCTTTTTCTGCCCCATGCCGATAAACTTTACCTCACCCGAATAGTCTCTGATTTCACGGCGGACGTCTGGTTCCCGGAGATTGACGAAAACGAGTGGAAGGTGGTGGAGTCCGAGTTCGTGCCGAAAGACGAGAAAAACGCTTACGATTTGTATTTTCAAACCTTAATAAGACAAAAATGAAAAAAGTAATCCTTTCCGCCATCGTCCTGTTGGTCAGCATGGTGGCTTTTGCTCAGAAAACCGAGATCCCGGAAGCGCCCTATCTTCCCATAGACGAGCGCACCAATTTGGTGACCTATCAGGATGTCGTGAAACAGGAAGGCACCCCTAAAGTGCTGTACGACAGAGCTATGAACTGGGCAAAGAAATACTATAAGAACACCGCTGAGGTGATCAAGAGCGCCGACCCCGAAAAAGGTGTCATCAATATGCGCTCCAGCGTCCGCATTTTCTACAAGGACAAGGACGGCACCATGCGCTTCAAGAACATCGTCTATTACAACTTCAAGCTCGAATGCCGCGACGGCCGCTATCGCTACACCATCACGGATTTCAAGGAGAAAGCAACCGGCTCCGCTCCCATTGAAGTGTGGTTCAACACTTCCGCCTCCGGCTGGACTCCAAGCATGTACGGTTACCTCACCCAAATCGATGAAGAGATGCACAAGCTCATCGAATCGCTGGAGGAGGGGATGCAGCCGGCCGAAGAGTTCGTTGATGAATGGTAAGACTTAAGACTTGAGACTTAAGACTTTGGGCTTGAAACTTGAAATCTGAAACTATAATGGTCAAAAAACTATGGCTGGTTGTATTATCCGCACTGCTTTGCAGCGCTTGCACCAAGCCAACTGGCCATATCACATTGAATTTTTCTTTTGTCGTTGATAGTGATTCCCTGCAGTTGGATACTTGCCTGTATCAAAATGCTGCAGGGAATCTTTTTGAGGTCAACGACGTACAGTTTTTCATTTCGCATGTGATGTTGGAAACAACTTCTGGCGAGACGGTGGAAATTACAGATAACCAAGGTGTTCACTACGCCGACATCCGTATCCCGACCACCCTTTCGTGGCATATTTCTGACGAAATCCCCGCTGGCGGGTACAAATCCATCACCTTCGTGTTCGGGTTGGAAGGGGCGCAAAACACCACCGGCTTTTTCCCGAACCCGCCGGAGAACAATATGAGCTGGCCCGATATTCTCGGCGGCGGCTACCACTACATGAAGATCAACGGCCGCTGGATCGACGCAGCGGGCGTACGGCAGCCTTTCAACCTGCATACCGGCAAAATCGCATCCAACAACGGTTTCGCCGACAACTCCTTCACCGTCACCCTCCCGTTAGAGCAGTTCACGGTCGGCAAGAACAGTGGCTCCGAACTTGCCCTGCAGATGAACGTGAACGCCTGGTTTACAAACCCTTACCTCTTCGACTTCAACGTTTTCGGCGGCAGCATCATGCAAAACCGCGAGGCGCAGGAGGTGCTAAGGGCGAACGGAGGAAATGTGTTTTCCGTAAAGTAGTTTTCCCGCAGAACTTGCAGATTTGCGCTGAATAATCCCGCAGAATCCGCAGATCTATGCAGAAAATAGTCTGCGAGAATCTGCGGGTTCTGCGGGAGAAAAACAAATTAGTCCTCAAACTGAAACAACAGCTGACAATCTGCTGATTCCAGCGTGATGTCCACTGATGGGTTTCCTACGGTCTTCAACCGTTTCATCGGTTTCCAAAGACGGTTGCCACGGTCGTAGTAATCGGCACGTTGACACACCAAAGTGGAGAGTTTGCCGCATAGGTCGCCTTTGATATGCAAAATCCACAATGGCTGGCTGAGTTTCTCTTCGGATACACCATAACAGGCATGACGATAATGCTCCACAGTCCAGTGGGCGTTGGCATCTGTGACATATATGGTGTCAGAAAAGGAGATTAAGCGGCAGAGGGTGTCGTTGTTTTTCACGCAGATGGACGAGTCTTTTTGAGAATATGCGTTGGCAAAAAGTAATATGCAGCAACATACAAGTGTAATAATTCGGACTTGGGATTTCATTTTCATAATTATAACAATATTGCAGTTTTCCTATTCCTTTTTTTCGTTACTCTGACAATATCTGTACCCAAAGCCGATGAGATTTTAGCAAGTGTAGCCATGGTCATATTATGAGTACCTGACAACCACCTGCTTACTTCGGTTTCTGTTTTCCCCAAAAGATGTGCAAGATCTTTTTGCGAAAGGCCTTTGTCCTCCATTATCTCATAAATGCGATTGGCTATTTGAACCGACAAATCCATTTGCCGTTTCATTTCCGGTGTCATGGTTTGTCTAATCTCATCTAGCAATTTGTTGGTTTTCATATTAATGTTTTTTAATCCTCAATATCTATGACAAACGATAGTTGTCCAAGTAATATTGTGCCAGAGACAGTCAGTATATTTTGCCGTTCCATCCGTTTAATCTGTATGTCAATTTTCTGCAAAGTATTTACGCATTTGTTAAGATGCTCATCTTCTTGGTATGTCGTTGAATTTTTTATTCCTCCATTGCCCAAAATCAGGATTTTTGATTGGACATTCAGCAAATACAGACGCAACGACGATGTCTCAAGATGGGATGGGAGAGCCATGACCCTATCACGTTTGGTTCCTTCATATCTGAAATGTCTGTCTTCTGCACCATCTCTTTTAATGATGTCAAGTCGATACACAATCTGTGCTACCTCTTTAGGATACTCATCCTTATACCGAATAAGAAACTTTTCAAATTCAGTATATTCTTCCCCTTCAAAACGTGGGGAATAAAGACTCACTTTACTGCCATCTTCCAATAGTTCAATTAGTAAGTTATGTTTCATAATAATAGTTGTTTGAGGCTGCAAAAATAAACATAAAAGTTGATTTATGCAAGCCTGTTGATAATTTTATACAAAAATTATAATAACATTTTTTCGCTTTAAGTCACCCTCACCCGTCCCGAAAAACCACATACACCGGCAAATGGTCCGCAAATCCGCCGATGTAGCGCGGACCGAGGAACGTCCGATAACTTTTCTTTCCGCCGTACTTTTCGTCATCGACCAGCAGGAAGTCTGCGTCGAAAATGTGTGCGCCGCCCACCTGACGCGCACCACAAGTGTCTGTCAACCAGGCGTCAGACACAACAAACTGGTCCAGACAGCCCCAGAAGTCCTCATGCTTGTGGGAGCCGTGCAGACTCTGCCTTGCAAAGGGCAGCATCAGGTTGTAGAGCGTGTCGCGGGGCAAGCGCGGACCAAACTCCTTCACCCGCAGGTAGTTGCGCATACTCTCATCCGTTGGGTAGTCGTTGAAGTCGCCGGTAATCAGGATTTTGGCCCGTGAGTTCTCTTTCATCAACGAATCCACGATGTCGCGTACTACTTTGGCATACCAGTTGCGTTTGGGCACTGTGGCGGCGTAGCCGCCGTAGCGGGAGGTCCAATGGTTGATGAGCACGTGGAGGGAGTCGCCGGAAGGGAACTGCGCCACTGTGTAGAGAATGTCGCGGTTGCAGGCGAAGGTGTCGAACGGGAACACTACGGGGATTTTTTGGCTGCGCAGTATGCGCACGCAGCTATCGCGGTAAAGGAGTGCTACATCCACGCCGCGGCGGTCCGGGGAGTCATAGTGCACATACTTGTACCCGATTTTCCGCAGCGGCGAGTTGTAGCATAAGTCTTTGAGTGCTTTCTCGTTCTCGATTTCCGCCAAACCGACAAGCCACGGCGGGTCACCCATACCCGCCGCCAATATCACTTTCCCAATCATGGACACTTTCCGATAATACTTCTTGTAAGTCCAGTGATAGCTGCCTGCCGGTGTGAAGTCTTCATCTGCTGTCAGACTGTCGTCTGACGGGTGAAACAGATTCTCCACATTGTAGAACATGATGCGATGTGTCGCACTGTCTTCTTGCGCCCATAACTGAATGCACAGCATCAAAACCCCTGTCAAAATGCAAACCTTTTTCATTTCGTTTTTCATTTGTTGCGACAAAAATACAGCGAAAAGCCTCGAAAATCAAGGGTTTTCGAAACTTTTTCACAATGCGCTGGTAACAAGAGAGTTGTGCGCTAAAAATTACAAATTATTGAATTGTTCTTAACGATGAATCCTTAAAATTTTACGACAGAATCGCAAGTAACAGTCCGTCGCATCCGTTTTGCACATCCTCCCAGGTGGCTTGGAAGTTGCCGGTGTACCAGGGGTCGGCTACGTCGCGGGGCGTGTCGGTGTAGTCCATCAGCAAGGAAATTTTATTGTCAACATCCTGTCCGATAATATGTTGCAGGTTCCGAAGGTTGTTACGGTCCATGGCGATGATGTAGTCGTAATAGTGGTAGTCGGCGCGGGTGATCTGGCGGGCGGTTTTGCCGGAGCAGGAGATGCCGTGGTCGTTCAGCATCCGGCGGGCGGGAGGATAGACGGGGTTGCCGATCTCCTCGCGGCTCGTCGCGGCGGAGGCGATTTCGAACTGCGCTGCGAGTCCGCGTTCCGCCACCTTCTGCTTCATCACGAATTCCGCCATCGGACTGCGGCAAATGTTACCATGACACACAAAGAGGATTTTGATCATAGGGCGTTGGATTTATCGTGCAAAAGGGTGGTTCTCGCAAGGGAGTGTCGCTAAAGGATGATAGTCGCCTTTCAGACCGATTGGTTTGGCGTTGCGGATGTCATAGACGATTTGGATGCAGGGGCGTACATCGTTCAGACCGAATCCGTGGCCAGCCAGAATTTGCCGGTAACTCTCTGTGTGCAAGTCGGTAAAACCGTCGCTGAACTCAAACGGCTCTCCGTTGATGACGATTTGCCGGAAGGTGGTTTTGCCACTCTCAGCCACCTCTTTTGGCAGCGTGTTTCTATTGATACTCAGGAAGTAACGTACTCTCGCTTTCTTGAAACGGATGAATCCGGCCACGCGGTCGTGGGTGGAGATGTGCACGATGTTTTCCTGCACGTCCCCGAATATGTAGCAAAGCATGTCGTAGAAATGGATGCCGATGTTGGTCGCGATGCCGCCGCTTTTGCTCTCGGCGCCCTTCCAACTGGTGTAATACCAATGGCCTCGGGATGTAATATACGTCAAATCAACATCATACACGATATTGTCGGGGGCATTGTCCACTTTTTGCTTCAAGGCGATGATGGAAGGATGCAATCGGAGCTGCAGAATGTTGAATACTTTCTTACCTGTCTCGTTTTCAACGTCTTGCAGCACATCCACATTCCATGGATTGAGCACTAACGGTTTCTCGCAGATGACGTCGGCGCCCAAACGCAGGGCGTACCGTGTGTGCGCGTCATGCAGGTAGTTGGGAGTGCAGACGGAGATGATGTCCAGCTGCATCTCCGTGTTTTTCAGTTTCGACACATGACGGTCGAAAAGCTCCATCTCGGTGAAGAAGGCGGCTTCCGGAAAATAACTGTCGATGATGCCTACACTGTCGGACTTATCGTATGCGGCAACCATTTGGTTACCAGTTTCTTTGATAGCCTTTAAATGTCGTGGCGCCACATATCCGCCCACTCCGAAAACAGCGAAATTCTTCATATTTTACGTTCAAAACTTCAGGTTGCAAAAGTACATTTTTTTGGTTTAAGGTTTCGTGTTGGTGACTTCGTGTTGGTGTAAGTAAAAATCGTACTTTTGCACCTTTTTTTGAAATCATCGGTTATGGGCTGGATTGAGTTGATTCTTTTGTCGATAAGTTTGGCGATGGACTGTTTTGCCATCAGTTGTGTGGTGGGGATGGTGCAGCCGAATTTGGAAAAGCGTTACATTTGGCGGTTTGCGCTGGCGTTTGGCATTTTTCAGGGGGGCATGCCGCTGATCGGGTGGTTGTTCGGTGAATCGTTGTTAGGCCCATTGGGTAAAATCGCGCCGTTTATCGCGTTCGGCATTCTCGCTTTCATCGGTGGAAAAATGCTAGTCGAAAGTTTTCGAAAAGAGGAGGAAAACCCTCAGCATCTGGATGTTACAAAATGGAAGAATGTCGTGTTGTTGGCAATTGCCACCAGCATCGATGCGCTGGCCGTGGGCTTCAGCTTCGCGATGATTCAGGAGACACATGTATTCCGCAATGTGATGGTCATCGGTCTCGCCTCCTTCGCGATCTCCTTTTTGGCGTACACATTTGTCAAACGGCTCTCGAACCCCAGAATCAGCCAGTTCGCGGAAATCGCCGGCGGCGTCGTGTTGATTCTCATAGGACTCAAAATCTTGATTGGGTAATGCTACGCCCGTAGCTTAACGCCAAACCAAAACACCACCCATGTCGTGAGTTTAATCGAAATGCATGGCCATACAATATTTTTTATACCTTTGCCGCGGAATATGATGAAGCAGTTTTTGTTATATATATTGTTGTCTGTCTCTTTCACTTTCGCCTTTGCGCAAGGAAGTGTGCGTTATGACATTGAGCCTGGCATCGTCAGAATCCAGGAGGATTATATCAATAATTGGCGGAAAGTTGGCGAAATCAACGGCTACCGCATCCAAATTGCCGCCTATTCGGGTGTGAATTCCAAATCGCAGGCCGAAGCTGCCAAAAGCAGTTTCACCAGCCTGTTTCCGTACACAAAAGCCTATCTCATCTATAACGAGCCCTATTTCAAGGTGCGTGTCGGCAATTACTATTCCCGTCTCCAAGCGTATAAGGATTTGGAAGTCATCAGGCTGACCTATCCGAGCGCCTACATTGTGCCGGACAAAATCAACTACAAGTAATATCCCTTTGTATCCCATATTTGAATCTTCTGAAACGGTCAAAAGTTTCAGGGGTGTTTTCTATTGAAAAAAAATTTACTTTTGCACTTATTTTTGGAATATTAAAAAATGTTAATTTAATACCTGAATTTATGGCTAAACGTCCTGGTTTTCGGTTATTTAAACATTATGTCCGCTTTTTGCTGAATCATGTTTTATACCGCAAAAAATATGTAATCGGTGAGGAAAACAGACCTCAATTAGGTGATCATTGCGTGATTCCCGCCAACCACCAGAATCCCGCGATCGACCCCATAGGGACAATCCTTGACATGGACAACCGCACCCACGCCTATGCGATGGCGATGGGCGGTGTTTTCACGTGGTCTCCGATCATTAACAAATTTTGGGACTGGTTAGGTATGTTGCCTGCATTCCGTATGGATTTTGAGGGCATTGAAGAGGCGATAGCGAGAACAAAGTTTGTGGTGGACTTCGCCGCGGAAAAAATCACGGAGGGGGAAAGCGTGATCATCTATCCGGAGACTAACCACCATGAAGAGAGCTGGATGCGCGTTTGGGTGGTCGGTTATTTGGAGATTGCTTTCCGCGCGGCGGAGAAGATGAATTTCGAGAAAGATGTGAAAATCGTGCCGTTGGCCCTTCACTATTCCTCCTTTTACGGCGTGCAAGGAAGCTATGTGCTTCACTATGGCGAGCCTATATCGCTGATGCCCTATTATGAGCAATACAAGCAGAAACCGCGCACGACTATGCGCAATCTGAATCCCACTGTTCGTGAGCGGGTGAAGGAAACGATGCTCTACACCGAAGATTTGGAGCGTCACACCCTTTACCAATTCATCCGCAGATCGAATGTGGGAGAAGAGCATGCCAGGGCAATGGGCAAGAATCCCGACGTGTTGCCGGAACGTTTGGAGAGCGACCAAAAGCTCTGGGCTGAATTGGAGGCAGGTGCGGCGGTTAGCCCGAAATTGGCGGACGAATTGACCGAAACAATGAATGATATTAAGTCCACCGAAAAGAAGATGCTCATCCACGAGCATGGTGGCGAGAAGAAACGTCAAAGCATTATTCGTTTGGTGCTGAGTGCATTGGCTCAAATCGCTTTGTTACCTCTTTGGCTCTTCTCCCTCATTCCTTCCGCCATTATGTACTACATTCCGCCGATGTTTATGCCCGGCAAAGAGGACCCCTATTATAATGTCTATACCCAATCCATGCAACTTATTTTGACCGCTGTCCTCCTCTTCCCGATATTCTCCGTCACGACGTTGCTCGTCATGGGGCTGAACTGGGGCTTGTGGTGGCAGGCGGTGCTTTGGATTGCGCTTTGGTTCCCGCTCGGGATTTTCGCATGGCATGAAGGTTTGTGGATGAGAAGCACATGGGAACAGATTTCTATGCGCATTCATCGCAAGAAAGCGAAGAAATTGCATGCTTTATACCACCACTTCTATGAAATGGTGAACAGTTTGAGACAAAGAGGAGTTGAGGAGTCAGATGCCTCCGTGGCTGTCTAAGCCCTTAACCATTAATCCTTAACTTGTAGATATCGAGCACGTTATGCATCAACATGGCGATGGTCATGGGACCGACGCCACCGGGCACAGGCGTGCATGCACGAAGCCGCTTCTCCAATTCCGGACGAGTGGCTTCGCTGTAAACGTCGCCCTGCAGTTTGCCGTTCACGCGGTTCATAGCCACGTCGATGAGGACAGCGCCCTCCTTGAAATCGTAGGGCTGAAGGAGGTTCGGACATCCGGCTGCGGTGATGATAATGTCGCCGATGCGGGCGATTTCGGCCAGGTTTTTCGTACGGGAGTGGCACAGGGTGACCGTGGCATCGCTGTGGATCAGCAGTTGTGCGGTGGGTTCGCCCACCAATTGGCTGCGCCCGATCATCACCACGTGTTCGCCAGCGACCTCTATATTGTTGGTTTCCAGTAGGGTAATGATGCCTTTCGGGGTGCATGGCATCACATAGGGTTCGCCCAAGTGGAGCAATCCGACATTCATCAGATGCAGTCCGTCGGCATCCTTGCGGTAGTCGATGAAATCGAGCACGCGGGCGGAGTTGTAGTGGTCGGGCAGTGGCAGTTGGATGAGAATGGCATCGACATCGTCGTTGCGGTTGCATTCGTCAATCATCACCATCAGTTCGCTCTCTGAGGTTGTCGCCGGCAGGAGGTGCTGTTCGCAGTCCATTCCTAACGCCTTGCAAGTCTTGTACTTGCTGCTCACGTAGGAGAGGCTGTCGGGGCGGTCGCCCACGAGGAAGATGTCCAATCTCGGAGGACGTTGCCCGTTGGCTTTGATTTCCGCCACCTCTTTGGCGATTTGGTCTTTTACCTGCTGTGCGCACGCTTTTCCGTCGATGATTCTCATAATGCTCTGATACTTAATGTTTTTTTATTATCTTATCGCAATGCGCAAATGTACATAAATTTTCGTCCTCTTGTCAAGTGGTTTCCGCATTTTTAACGATTTTTAGGATTATAGGAGTGCTACTTGAAAAGAAAAGGCCCGCCGGTTGAAGAAACAGGAGGGCCTGAAATCGCACGTTCGTATTGACTTCTCCGCATCAGGAGTGCTGATTAGTCCATATAAAGGAAATTGCCATTGATGTCAAAAACAAGATCGAGATGATTGTTGAGTTCAATCTCGTATCTTTGATTTTTGACCTCAATCTTCACAACGAAATGGTTTGGATGGTTCGTTGATAGGTAATTGACGATGCTTCCAGGCACGATGCCTTGTGGCACCGCGAATGTATGACAATCCACTTCACGCCAGTTTCCGTTCATGTCAAAATCGAGTTCCACGCCATTTGAGAGGAGAACCTCATAAATGAAATCGTCAAGTTCAACATTTACAACGGTAGTACCTGCAAAATATTGAGCTATAAATATTTGAGCAGCGTTCGGCAAGGTGACTTGACTGTTGCCGCCATTGTTGCCGTCGTTGTTGTTGCTTAAAGTGAAATCGAAGTCCAAACCGTTATTCAACTCCATTTCATAGTGTTGATTATGACGGGAGATTTTCACAATGAAGTTGTTCGGGTAATTAATGGTCGCATAATCGGCGATTTCAGCGGGAATAATGCCGGCCGGGACGGGAGCATGATGGCAATCAATCTCAATCCAGTTGCCGTTGAGATCAAATTCGAGTTCAACGTTTCCCGAGAGTTTTACCTCGTAATGACCATCATCCCACTTTGAATAGAGTATATTGCTGTTGGGAAAATACTGGTTGATGAACTGCTGGCTTTTTTGGGGCAATTCACCATTACCATGGAAGTTAATCTTGTTGCACGAGGCAAACCATCCTACTGTTAATACAGCTAACAGTGCTAAAACAATTTGTTTTTTCATTTTTGTTTGTTTTTTGATGTTTAGTCTCCTTTTTACTGATTATTATGATGCCAAGGAGACGAATAAGCATCTTAATAATAGTTCTTTCATCATATCGTTGGTAAAACATGGACAAAAAAATAATGGTATGACTGCATTACAGTCAATACCATTATCTCTATTCAATATATGAAAAGTCCAAGCATAATTCACCCATGAGAAGCTACAATCCCCGGGTGAATATCTTCGAACAAGACCGATTTTGAGGTCGTGGGAAATCTTAGCTTTTGACAAATCAAAGGGGATGGACATGTTAGCATACGCCTTAACATAATCAGCGATGTGGCTGTGATGTTTAACGGTCACAACATGATAGTCGTATTGGTCGAGATCAATATCATCAACCACTAATGAGTCAGAAACAGATTGACATTGTGAAATAGCTTCGTTTGTCCCGCAGTAGGCATTTGCTGCAAGGCATGCAAAGGAGAGGCTCATTATCATGAGCATCACGATCGGGCCATATTTACGTAATCCATCCATTCAGGGTGCAAAAATACACTTTTTTTTCGAATAGAGGATAATTTTTATCAACAGGAGAAAGTCCTACCGACTGTAATAGCGAATGACCTTTTCCAATGTCTCACGGCAGACGGGGCAGAAGTCGTTGTAGCTGATGCTGTTCATGGTGCAATGGAGGGTAGGGCGATAGACGCCTTTGGCCACGTAACCGCCACCTTCATAGACACCTATACGGTCGTAGTCGGGATGCCCTTTACTGACGGGCGGGGTGGGGATCGGGGTGCCGCTCTCCACTTTGTCTGCCCATTTGGAGCCGAAATCGACCAAAGTGGTCAAGTTGGGCTCGGTGGGTTCCACGCCTTCGGGGTAGAAGTCCTGAACGGAAACTTCGGAGGTGTAGTACTCGTCGGCGAGTCCGCCGATGAGGTGTCCCATTTCGTGAACCACCACGTAGTCAGGATATTGTCCGTGGTTATAGACGGTGCAGTAGAAGTTGTAGATGCCGCCGCCGCCGTATTTCTCGCTATTGCAGATGATGATGATGGCGTCGTAGGGTGCGTCGTCGGCCACTTCGTGGAGGTTCCAGACGCCCGGGCACATCAAATAGCGGTCGAGGTCGAGAGCATTGTAGGTGCAGTTCAGCAATGTTTTGACAAAGAGGTTGTTCTGTGGCTGAGTGATGCCTGACTGTTCCGAGAATCCCTTGATGGCGCGGATGTTCACGTGTCGGCGGTTCTCCTTGTAGGGTGTGCAGTTCATCACATATTTGGCGAAGCGTTTCATGTCGTAGCGGAGCGTTTTCGCATCGCTTTTGGCGTAGCCGTCGGGGATGAAGAGGATGTCGATGGCCTTTTTGGGGGAGTTGCCTTTATGGAGGTTCATCACGGCGTACTCTTTCCGGGCTTTCTCCATCGGCAGTTTTTCAGGATCCAGCACTGTGTCTTTCAGCATCGTGGCGGTTCGGTAGCGGTCGAAGGAGATAAAGCGCACGCGGACGGGTTTCTTGGGCATCGGGATGTTGACGCACTCCTCCATTTGGGCGATTTCGGTTTCGCCCCTTTCGGTGGTGCGGTATTCTGTGAAGAGGCAGGAGTAGCTGCGGCTGAAGATCAGCTTCCGCGAGGCGTTGTCGATCACTTCGACCAGGAGGTCTCCGTAGTGATAGGGCTCCACCAGCTGCGAGCGCGTGCCGTTCCAGTGGTTCACTTGGGTGAAATGATGGAACTGCAGTTTCTCCACGTTCTTGTTTCCGATGTGCAAATAATTGATTCGCAGAGTTTTATCTACAAAATATTCGTTAAAGTGCTGAGCATAAGTCAAATTGAGGGTGCAAAATGCAACCACCAAGGCAATCACGTATTTTTTCATAAAGATACTATTGTGTGGATCTACAACTATTTCAGCAGCAGCTGGTTGTATTTCCGTAACGATTCCAACAGGTTGACTCTCACGTGGATGAAGTCGTCCGTACCGGCCTCTTTGAGTGCGTCGATGCATTCGGTGGGGTTGCCGGCCACGAGGAACGGAGTGTTCGGGAATTGCGCCTTGCACTGTTTAGCCGCTTCCACGCCGAGGGTGGCGTACTCCTCGTCGGAGCTGCAGACCACGATGAGGTCGGGTTTCGCTTCACCCACAGCCTTCACGCCCTCTTCGACAGTGGCGAAACCGGCGGGCTCGACAATCTGGTAGCCAGCGCATCCGAAGAAGTTGGTGATGAAACCTGCACGAGCCTGACGCATGGCCAGGTTACCGACTTTCAACAGGAAGACGGACGGGCGGTGGTTGTTTTTCGCGTATTTTTCGGTTTCCAGACGCAGTTCTTCGAACGCCATGGCGCCGCGGTAGGTCTTCAGTCCCTCGTTTTCGTCTTTCACGATGCGTTCGATCTTGTCGGCCATCGTCTCGTTGATGTTCGGGAATTGGTTGGTGCCGAGCAGCACGTAGCGGCGGGTGGCGATGTTCATATCGCGTTTCTGGCAGCTCTCCTCGATGGCGGCCTTCATCGTGCCCTCTTCGATAGCTTTGAGAGCACCGCCTTGTTGTTCAACACTTTGGAACAGTTTCCAAGCGTTTTCCGCGATGGAGTTGGTGAGATTTTCGACATAGTAGGAGCCGGCGGCGGGATCGACCACGCGGTCCATGAAAGCCTCTTCCTTGAGGATCACCTGCACGTTGCGAGAGATACGGCGGGAGAATTCATCGGATTCCTTGTAGGCCACGTCGAACGGTTGCAGCGAGATGGAGTCGGAACCGCCGATGACGGCTGACATACCCTCCGTGGTGCTGCGGAGCATGTTGACGTAAGGATCGTAAAGGGTTTTGTTCCAAGTGGATGCAACGGTATTGATATGGATTTTGTATGCACAGTCGCATTCCGGCTTGTATTGGGCCACCATGGTGGACCAGAGCAGACGGGTGGCGCGCAGTTTGGCGATTTCCATGAAATAGTTGGAACCGACGGAGAGCGTGAGTTGCATCCGGGAGGCCACTTTTTCGGGTTTGAGGCCCTTTTCCGTGCAGAATGCCAGGTATTCGTTGGCCAGACTGAGTGTGTAGGCCAACTCTTGCACGATAGTGGCGCCGGCGTTGTGCAACACGATGCCGTTCACGTTGATGACCTTGAAGTTTTTCATGCAGCCGTTCAGCTCGATGAGTTCGACGGCCTGTTTCATGTCTTCTTCGGCGGATTTCCAGAACTTGTTATGTTTGAGGCGGTAGATCAGCGGATCGAAGTTGAGGCTGCCTTGCACCTTTTCTTTGTCGAAATTGTTGGTTTCCACGTAGTTGACAAAGCTCTTCATCAGGTCGAGATAGCTTTTCACGTGGTTGAACTGAACACCGTTGACGTTCAGGTCGATGCCATGGAGCAGAGTGGCGAGAGCCGCGTCGTTGTTGACATTGGCGGCGTTGAAAGCGATGCAGGTGGCACCGCGTTTCAGTGCGTCCACTGCGATGGCGTTGGCCTTGGCGGGGTCGGCCTCCTCCACCTCTTGCACGATGTCCCAGTGGTTGTCGTGTGTGTTGACACCGCGGGTGTAGGGGAACTCGCCCGGCATCGTTTTCAGATAGTCGAGGTTCTCCAGGTTTTCAGCGCGATAGTAGGGACGAACCTGGAAACCTTCGTCGGTTCTCCATACTAATTTCTTCTCATAATCAGCGCCTTTGAGGTCTTTATTGATGGTGGCTTCCCATTGCTCCGTGGTCACGGGCGGGAATTCGGTGAATAATTTTTCGTCGTTCATATTCCTTTTATATTTGAGCGGGCAAAGATACAAATTTTTAGGAAAGATAGATTTTTGTTTGTCATTTAAAAAAAGCGTATCTTTGCGGATTGTTTTTCCAATTCACGATCGAAAAATTTTTTAGAAATGACAATCGAAGAGATTAAAAATTTGGTACAAGGAGAAGTGGTCTGTGGTGAAGATTATCTGGACAGCCGTGTTGAATGTGTCTTCGCCTCCGACTTGATGAGCGATGTCCTTACGCTGAAAAATGTCAATAACTTACTGTTGCTCACTGGTTTGAGCAATCTGCAGTCGATTCGCACCTGCGAGATGTCGGACATTAACTACATGCTGATTGTACGCGGCAAGGAGGTGACGGAAGAGATGAAGGAGCTGGCCGAAGACAACGACATGGTCGTCATCCGCACCACATACTCGATGTATAAGACTGCGGGAATCCTGTACAATGCCGGGCTGTCGGCCGTTTATTAAATCTGTTTATTAACCAAAAATCGCATTATGAATTTTACTTACCACGTTGAAGGCGGCGATTTCACCAATGCGGGTTCCACATCCAGCCAGGTGAAACGGATGCTCAAGAAGATTGGGGTGAGCCCCGAAATTGTCAAGAAGACGGTTGTCGCCCTGTACGAGGCGGAGGTCAATATTGTGGCACACGCCTATCGCGGCGACATCACCGTGGATTTGGAAGAGGACCACATCAAGATTGTGCTCGACGATGAGGGTCCCGGCATTCCCGATATCGACAAGGCTATGCAGAAGGGCTATTCCACTGCCTCCCAGAAAGTCCGGGAGATGGGATTCGGTGCTGGCATGGGTCTTCCCAACATCAAGAACAATTCCGACTCGTTGAACATCACCTCCGAGGTCGGCAAAGGCACCACCATTGAAATGATCAATTATTTCCAGTAGAAACGTGCCATGGCCCGCCTCTATAACCCCCATTAACCATTAACCGTTAACCTTCTAACCTCAATAACCTATAACCCATAACCAATAACCACTCATCATGGCTATCGATTTTCACCACGCATTAAAATTCAAATACGACCTTTGCATCGGTTGTTCCCATTGCACGGGTGTCTGTCCCACCAGCGCCATCCATGTGGATGACGGCCATCCGGTGCTGGACCCGAACCGCTGTGTCGATTGCGGTCGCTGCTATGTGGCCTGTCCGGTGAACGCCATCTATATCGAGCAGGACGACTTCCAGACGGTTTACGACTACAAGTACCCCGTTTTGCTGGTACCGTCCATCTTTTTGGCGCAATTCGAGGAGAAAATCCGCGAACGGACGATTCTTTCCGCGCTGCTGCACATCGGTTTCAAGTATGTGTATGAGGTGGAAAAGAGCGTCGATTTCCTGAAGGAGTATCTTCGCAGGGATATGGAAGGCGGAAACTTGCCGTGTGAAAAACCTGTCATCTCATCCTTCTGTCCGGCCATTGTGCGCTTGATACAGGTGAAGTTCCCCGTTTTGGTGGATAATATCTATCTTTCGAAAGCGCCTTTCGACATGACGGCCGAGTATATTAAAAAGAGTTTGTTGGAGAAAGGGGTGAAGGCGGAGGACATAGGTATTTTCTATGTCACGCCGTGTGCCGCGAAAATTGCGGCCATCAAGAGTCCTGTGGGCGAGGACAAATCTCCTGTGAATGGGGTTATCAATATGAACTATCTGTACAGCAAGGTGTTGCGTGTAATCAAGACAGGAGAATACCAGATGTGCGATGAGTCGGTGCGATTCCATCGGCTGTCGAAGGCCAGCATCACTTACCCGCTTACCGGCGGTGAAACCAAGATGCTGCGCACGGGTCGCAACTTGGCTATTGACGACATCCACAACGTCTCCGAATTCCTGGAGAAAGTGGAGGATGAAGATATACAAGATATTGATTTTCTTGAACTTAGAGCCTGCGATGGAAGTTGTTGCGGCGGTATCCTCACGGCAGAGAACCGTTTCCTCATGATCGAGCGCCAGCGCAAAAGAATGGCAAAGTGTTCCGAGGAGGTGGATGCGGAAGACAATGACTTGCTCAACTATTTCGACTATTTGGCCGACAAACGGCACGTGAGTGTGGTGGAGCCACGTTCCATGGACAAGATGGACGACAATGTGGCGGCGGCTATGCAGAAGATGAAACGGGCGTTCGAGATCAACCAGAACCTGCCGCAGGTCGATTGCCACCTGTGCGGCTACCCCTCCTGCAAGGCGCTTTCCGAAGCCGTGGTCACCGACAAGGCGCAGATCCAGCAATGCATTTTCGTGCAACGGGCCATGGAGCACTATGACCTGATGACCCCCAAGGAGGCGCACGACATCTCCGCGAAAGTCTGGGGCGCGAAGAAGACGGACCCGACGTTGGCGAAAAACCTGAATCTTTAATTAGTTAGCAGTTAGCAGTTTTGAGAATATGCAGGGACGTATCGCATACGTCCACCATCTATCATGCAAACCGTATTGAGTATTTTTTGGAACGCATTCAAGGAGTCAGTGTCCATCACGCTGTTGGTGTTGTTGTTGATGGCGGTAGTGGAATCTATAAACATCTCATCATCAGGACGTTTATTTAAGAAATTGCATGGTCGTCCCGTGGCGGAGGTGGCTTTGGCCTGCCTGCTGGGCGCGATTCCAGGGTGTGCCGGCGGTTTCGTCGTGGTATCGATGTTCACG
>JAEEGL010480924.1_pt1 | contig 17140 bp, 15 predicted proteins | sample 9134231 | NCBI WGS metagenome assembly JAEEGL01 (sample SAMN16246548, study PRJNA631951) | gut metagenome | biome: gut microbiome; feature: rumen; material: fiber-attached | host: Bos | place: Iran: Karaj | collected 2018-10
AGAAAAATATACCAGTAGGTACATTCAAACTCATTCCTCTTATTGAGACAGCTGGAGCAATTGTTGAAATCAAGGAGATATGTACTGCTTGCAATAGAGTGATTGCAGTTGCATTTGGTTGTGAGGATTATGTAACAGACCTTGGAGGTAAACATGACCCCGAGGGACAAAGTATCTTCTATGCACGTAACGCCATTGTTAATGCTGCTCGTGCTACAGGTGTTTTACCTATAGATACGGTTCATATTAAGGTTCATGATCTTGAAGATTTGGAAAAGAATCTTGTTCTTGCCAAGAATCTTGGATTTGAGGGTATGTTGGTATTGAATCCTAAAGAGTTGCCTTTGGTCAACCAATATTTCGCACCATCAGAAGAGGAAGTTGCTTGGGCTGAGGAGATGGTACAACTGACAGCAGAGGCAAAGGCAGAAGGCAAGGGCGTTGCTGTTAAGGAAGGAAAGTTCATTGGTCCTCCCATGCTGAAAATGGCTGAGAAGATTTTGGCAAAACATAAGAAAATTATTAGCAAATTATAATAAGAGTAATCCTGCTATGAGTAAGAAAGTAGTTATTATAGGTGGAGAGGGTAATGGTGGAGTTATTGCCTCTTGTATAGAAGATAATCGCAATCGATTTGGCGACCTTGAATGGGAGGTTGTGGGTTTTTTGAATGACTTTGAGAAAGAGGTTGATGGTTTCCCCGTAATAGGTAAGTTAGAAGATTTACCGCGATTACTGGAAACCACTGACTATTACTTCTCTTGGGCCATTCATCTTGTAGGACGCAATTACAAGACTGCAGAGATGTTTGCTGCTGCGAATATCCCTGACGATAGGCTTGCAACGATTGTACACAAGTCTGCTTTCATTGGAAAAGGTGCAACCTTATGCCCTGGTGCCTTCGTGATGTACAACTGCTATATCGGCCCCAATGCTCATATTGGAAAGTGCAGCCTAGTGATGGCAAATTGTAGTATAGGTCACGATACCTATATAGATGACATTTGCCATTGCTCTGTAGGAGCTATTATGACCGGTTATTCCCGTTTGAGCTATTGCTCCGATTTGGCAGTTGGCTCAACATTGATTGCCTACAAAGTTGTAGGCAAGTATTCAATGGTAGCCGCCAATGCTGTTGGAACCAAGGATATACCCGAAGGTGAGATTTGGGCAGGAACCCCTGCAAAGTTATTAAAACCAATGAGCAAAGAATAGAGGATGGCAGAAACGATGCAATAAGCGTAAAGAGTTATGGATAACAAAATAAAAATACCCCCCCCCCAGTTGACACAACTCAATATACTTTAAGCTCAGAAGGTGTAAGAACCAAAAGTGAGAGAATAATAGGGTTGGATGTTGTTCGAGTATTATTAGCATTCATTATTTTTCTTTTTCATTCTCGTATTCATATTCAATGTGATTATGGATTGTTAAATATGTTTGTGGAAAAAGGAAATATAGTTGCGATGACTGCCTTTTTTATGCTATCTGGATATTCTTTGATTATCAGTAACGGTAGTAAGGATTATTGTGAGTTCAAAAACGTTATTGTTTTTTATAAGAAAAGATTTATATCAATATGGCCTCTTTACTTTGTTGCTGGGTATTTGGGTGTTGCGATGTATATTGTTATGGGACAACAAACTGTTTCGGATAATCTAATACTTTTGCCTGTAGAAATACTGTGTATTCAGTCCTTTTTTGACACATTGTTTCCTTTTGCGCATAATGCAGGTTCCTGGTTCATATCGTGCTTAGTGGTATGCTACTTTCTATTTCCATGGTTGAATATCTTACTAAAAAGGATTCGGTATAAACGAATTTTCTTGTTGTTGCTATTCTTAGTGGTATTATTAGCATATTTTCCGTATATTGTAGAACGCTTTCATACTTCGAGCCTTTATTCAAATCCATTTTTTAGAATGTTAGAATTTGTATCGGGTATGATTATTGCGATGATTAATTCAAAAGATGGTCAAAGTTATGCGGTCTTACGCTATTTGCGACATCCAATAATTTGTATCGGTAGTGTTGTTATTCTTATAGGAGGCATGTCTCTCTGTAATGTTTACAACATATATTATCACTGGATACCTATAGTTTTCCTTTCGATAATTCTATTTGGTGCTGGTTATATTCACTTTCCGCAAATATGGAATAATAGATTCCTATTATATCTCAGTTCAATATCCTATGCTTTTTTCCTTGGTCAAAAATTTGTATGGATTCCAACTAAGTATGTGCTCTATTATATTGATTTTCAATTAGGAAATGTAAGTTTGATTTTGATTACTTTAATTGCTTGTATTGTTTCTGCAATTATACTTCATGAATTGGTTGAAGAAAAAGCAAGCCGTTTTTTAAAAACAAGATTGTTGTAATATTATTAGAATGAATGTATATGTTTTTGAAAAATGGAAGGTTTTACTTTCTTAATCTGTATTGTTAAAATTAAATATTATAATGATTCCTTTTTTATCACTTAAAGATGTAACGGCTCTTCATGGAGCAGAGATTAACGAGGCTGTTAGCCGTGTCGTGAATGGAGGTTGGTACCTTCAGGGTAAAGAGAATGAGCAGTTCGAAAAGCACTACTCAGAGTTTATTGGTACTAAATACACCATTGGTTGTGCTAATGGTTTGGATGCGCTCATCTGGATTTTCCGTGCTTATATCGAAATGGGTGTAATGAAGCCTGGTGATGAGGTGATTGTACCTGCAAACACTTATATTGCTACCATCTTGGGTATCACAGAGAATGGACTGGTGCCTGTCTTGTGTGAGCCCAAACCCAATACGTTGGAGATAGATGATGACCTGATTGAAGGTCTGATTACCCCAAAGACCAAAGCTATCGCTATTGTACATCTCTATGGTCGAATCGCTTATACGGAGAAGATTGGTGAGCTTTGCAAGAAATACAACTTGAAGCTTGTTGAGGACTGTGCTCAGAGCCATGGTTGTAAGTTTACTGATGGCAGAGTAACAGGTTCTATCGGTGATGCTGCAGGCCATAGCTTCTATCCTGGCAAGAACCTAGGCGCTCTTGGTGATGGTGGCGCTGTAACCACTAATGATCCAGAGTTGGCTGCTGCTGTTCGAGCTTTGGCTAACTATGGTTCACAGAAGAAGTATGTGTTCAAGTATGCAGGCCGAAACAGCCGCTTGGATGAGATTCAAGCTGCTGTATTGGATGTAAAATTGAAGTATCTGGTTGAGGACAATCAGCATCGTAAGGAGGTGGCTCACTATTACTATGAGCATATCAACAATCCTTTGATTACTCTTCCTGACTTGCTGCCTGACGAGCAGAACGCATATCACCTGTTCCCAATCATCGTAAAGGGTAAGGAGAATCGTGATCGTCTCCATGATTATCTGGATGAAAATGGGGTAGGTACTGTTTGCCATTATCCTATTGCTCCACATAAGCAAGAATGCTACGCCAAGGAGGCTTGGAATATACCTCAGTTGAGTTTGCCTATTACAGAACGATTGGCAGATGAGGAGTTGAGTTTGCCTATTGGACCTTCAATTACCATTGAAGAGATTAAAATTGTAGTTGATTTGATAAATCACTTTTCAAAATAAATGGCAAAAGACCGTAATTCCTATGGTTCTATAATGAAGTCCATAGGTTTGTTTGGAGGTGTACAGGTATTTAATATTCTTGTAAGCCTTATTAAGAATAAGTTTGTTGCTATTCTACTAGGCCCTGAAGGTATGGGTATTAGCGGAATGTTAACAAATGGTACCAGTATGGTTTCTTCTCTAACAGGCCTAGGCTTACGTAATAGTGCAGTTAGGGATGTCGCTAAATCTAGTAGGAGCGATGATAAAAAAGAAATAAGCGTTACTATAGCGGTCTTGAGACGCCTGGTTTTAATTACCGGGTGTATAGGTATGGTTGTTACATTCATATTCGCTCCATATTTGAGCGAATGGTCGTTTGGTAACAAGGATTATGTATGGGCTTTTCGCGTTATATCTGTAATATTGCTTTTTGATCAACTATGTACAGGGCAGACCGTACTAATGCAAGGCACTTTTCACTATAGGTTGATGGCAAAATCCTCTTTGATTGGATGTGTTGTAGGCGCTGTTATCTGTATTCCCTTATATTATTTCTTTGAATATAAGGGTATAGTGCCAGTCATTGTTCTTTCATCTTTATCCAGTCTGTTACTATCTTGGTTCTTTTCGAGAAAAATAGAAATAGAGAAGATTCATGTAAATTTTAAACAAGTCCTGCAAAGGGGTAAAACGATGATTCAACTGGGATTGTCGTTTGCAATAATAGGTGCACTTACTACAGGAAAGGTCTTTTTATTGCGTATGTTTATCGCAAATGAAGGAAGTATAACGGATATTGGTTTGTATACAGCTGGTGCGGCAATATCAACGCAATATATCAATGTTATTCTTATGTCAATGGGCTCTGATTATACACCAAGGTTGGCGGCTTTGTCAGATGATAATGCCGCATTCATTGAAGCAGTAAACAGGCAGACCAAGCTTCTTATTACGGTTGTTGCACCAATGATTATTTTGTTTGTTGTTATTATTAAGGAGTTAACAATTATACTGTATTCAACAAAATTTCTCCCTGTAATGACAATGATTGAGTGGATGATGTTTGCTATGTTTTTCAGAACTACTTCATGGTGTTTATCTTATACCATAGCTGCAAGAGGAGAAGCTAAAAGATTCCTAAGGAATGAGATGTTTAGCCTTGCATATTCTCTTATATTTAGTATTATTGGGTATAAATATTATAGATTTGCGGGCCTCGGTATAGCTTTTCTTCTGACTTATGTTTGTTATACAATTCACATGTGGATACTTTGCAAACGTCTATATAAATTCAGATATGATAAGGAAATATTAAAAGTGGTGCTCGTGTTTTTTGCTTTAGTTACATCAATATTCGTATCATTGCAGTTGATAGGTTATGGGTATTTAAGATATTTTGTTGGTGGTTTCGGGTTAATTATTTTGACGGTTGTTTCATTACACTATTTTAATCAGATGATACCATTGAGGCAGCTTGTAGATAGTTTTAAAAGTAAAATATTGAAAAATAATGTATAAGATAAATATACTTGTTGTAACTTATAAACAAGAAAAGGTTATAGGTAGAGCTCTCGATTCTGTGTTAAAACAGAGTCAATATGGTCTAAATAAGATAATAATATGTGATGACTGTTCTCCTGACGATAATTGGAGTGTCATAAAAGATTATGAAAGAAGATATCCCCAGTATATTGTAGCATATAGGAATGAAAAAAATTTGGGTATATATGGTAATTTACAATATCTCGTATCAGTAAGAGGGGAGGCAGACTTATATTCTTTTCTTGCAGGCGATGATGCATACTGTGATGGGTGGTTGGAGGCTGTTCAGAATTGTTGTAAGAAAAATGGTCTTGATTGTTCGAACTCTTTTTGCATCTATGGTGATTGGAAAAGCGTTTCTCCAGCAGGAAAAGAATATGTTTACAGGCAATCTGTTGTAAAAAAAGATAATGCTTTAAGTCTATATATAAGGCTAAAGATATGTGGACGCTCAAACGTAATGTCAAAAGAACTTATTTCAAGATTTAAACCTATAGAGCTTGGAAAAGGTCTTAATTTGGCTGAAACTTTGTTTGATATACAAAGGCATATGTACTCAGACCATTCTTATTATGTACCTGTGGTAGGATCAATCTATTATACCGAGATTGGTGTTTCAACTGTATTAACGAATGATTATAAAGTGAATGAGAGTCTTATTAAGTGGCAGTATTTGAATGAGCATATTGTAAAGAATAAGTACGACCGTCGTTATGTGTCATACCAAATTAATCGTAGATTATTTCTTAAAGAAAAAAATAATAGGTACCTTGTAAGAGCATTACTGTACCGTGTTATTTGTATTAAGTCAGCTTCTTTCGATTTTGGCCTCCTATGCTCTGACATAAAAGCTTTAATTAAATTAGCTTTTAAAAAAATAAACAAATAGCTATTGATATTTTTTAATAATATATAAAATGAAAATTCTTTGGACGGTTAATACAATAATGCCAGAAGTGGCTAAACAGCTAGGGCTGCCTGCATGGCATGCAATTTCGTGGGTAGATGCGATGAGCAAGAAACTTGCTAATCGTGAAGATATACAATTATCTATTGTATGCGGAGGACCAAATCATTCAATACAAAAGAAACAACTTGGTGGTATAATTTATTATATAATGCCTGTTGATTGGTCAAAAGTTGATTATTGGGATGAGGTGTTAAAGGACTTCCAGCCTGACATAATTCATGCATATGGGACAGAGGTTGGCCATAATTATTTGTTGTTAAAAAATCATACGAATGTTCCAATTGTCGTGTCTTTACAAGGTATCCTTACCGAATATGCAAAACATTATTATGCAGGTATAGATATTTCTACAATGATTAGATTTAGCCAACTGAAGGATCTGTTTTTGACTACTGGCTTTTTTAGTGGAAAGCAAGATTTCATAAAAAGATCAGAAACAGAGAAAAAAATGTTGCGGTTGGCGCATTATGTAGAGGGTAGGTCAACTTGGGACTATGTGTCTTCAAAAAGGATCAATCCCAATTTGATGTATTATTATTGTCCAAGAATGATAAGAGAACCCTTTTTTATTCACACTTGGAATCTTGAGCAAATGGAGAGACATAGCTTAATGGTGCACCAAGGGAGTTATCCAATAAAAGGGTTGCATATTGTGTTTGAAGCATTATTTCTTTTAAAACAAAAATATCCAGATGTTAAACTATATGTTGCTGGAAGTAACCTTTTCTCCAAGATAAGTTGGAAACATAAAATATTTCAAAAAGGGTATGTAAACTATTTGAAGCATCTAATTAAAAAATATGATTTGTCGGCAAATATTATATTTACTGGATTCTTGTCTGCTGATGAGATGGCTCAAAGGTTATCGCATATAAATGTATCTATTATGCCATCTGCAATTGAGAATGCTCCCAACTCTTTAGCGGAAGCAATGGTTGTCGGGACTCCTATAGTGGCAAGTTTTGTAGGCGGTAATATGGATATGCTAGAACATAATAAGGAAGGTTTTTTATATTGTTTTAACGAACCCAATATGTTAGCTTATTATGTAAGTAAACTTTTTGATAATGATCAAATTTCAAGTGATTTCTCGGCAGCTTCTCGGAAAACAGCATTAGAGAGACATGATCCGGATGGTTTGGAAAAGAAACTTTTGAAAATATATGAAGATGTAAAAGAGGATTTTCTAAAAAAAAGGATAAACTGAATATAAAGTGTATGGAACCCTCCAATTTGTTATTAAGAGTACGAACAAAGTTTTATATCTTATTTAACCGTTACAAGTTAAAGAAGCATGGTGCTACCATTGGGAGGAATCTTATGGTTTATGATGGAATATATCTTAAAGGGAACGGTAGATTAATAATAGGCGATAATTTCAAATTTACGTCAGGTGATGGGATTAATGCAATTAGTAGGAATATTAAGGGTAGTCTGTACACCGATGGCAAAAATGCGTCTATTGAAATAGGCGATGATGTGGGCATTAGTTCTTCTTGCCTGTGGGCTCGGGATAGTATCAAGATAGGTAACCATGTAAAAATCGGAGCATGTTGCGTCATAATAGATAACGATGCTCATCCTCATGATTATATTAAGAGACGTAATGATTACCCTACTCAAGTTGGTATGGAAGTCTATAATGAATCAATACCCAAATCTCCCATCGTTATAGAGGAGGATGTGTGGATTGGCGCTCAATGTCAAATACTCAAAGGTGTACGTATTGGAGCCCGTTCTATAATAGCAGCTGGGAGTGTAGTAACTAAAGATATCCCATCTGATTGCATTGCAGGGGGGAATCCTTGTAAAGTAATAAAACCACTTATAACAGGGCGGTAAGATTAATAGAAATTATAGCGACTATGATGATTAATCATCTTATTAAGAAACTATTATATAGAGAAAGGTGTGATAGTAAGACATTTGTAGAATATCTGCGTAGAAAAGGTGTTCAAATTGGCGAGGGTACTGTTTTCTTTTCGCCTAGCACTATTGTTGTAGATGATAACCGCCCTTATTTATTAAAGATAGGAAGTAGGTGTAAAATAACTGCCGGTGTAACAATACTCGCGCATGATTATTCAATATCGGTTTTAAGGCCAACCTACCATTTTATAACTAACGATAGTACTGCCCAAACAGTTATTGGCGATAATTGTTTTTTAGGTATAAGATCTGTCATTATGGGGGGAGTGAAACTTGGTAATAATGTGATTGTGGCAACGGGTGCAGTCGTGACAAAAGACGTCCCAGATAACTCTGTGGTGGCTGGTGTTCCTGCAAAGGTTATCAGTACACTGGATGATTTCTATAAAAGGAAGAAAGCGTCACAGATAGAGGACGCATTTCAACTAGCAAATATAATAAGACAAGAGTATAAGAGAGAACCAACGATTAGTGAGATGGGGAATTTCTCAACACTTTTTTTGACTCGTAATGAAGAATCTCGGAAGAAATATTTGTTTACTCGTTTATCTGGTGATGTAGAAGAGGAGATAGTAGAAGATTTCTATGCTTCTAAACCTGTTTTTGAGAGTTTTGAGGAATTCTTAGAAAAATCAAAAAAGAATATTAATGAAGTATGATTTTGTTTTATTAGAAAATCTTTATTCTGTAGAGAATCATTATAAAGATTTGATAATTCTTGCAACACTATTAAGAGAAGCTGGCTTTAGTGTTGCAATTGCTGATGTTTTTAAAGAGCAGGAATTGTGTAAGGTTCCTGATGTTCCTCATATTTCGTTAGGTATTCATTGCCCTCGTTTGTTTAAAAAACATCAAGTATATAGCCAGGAACATTCAAGGTTGAAGAATTTGTATTATAGAATAATTAAAGATATATATCTTTGGCGAATAGTAAAAGGTCTAAAAGGTGTATCATCTAATATTTATCTTGGTTCTTTAACATTGGATACACCAGCATTCTTCTTCTCTGCGTTCGACAAAAATACCAAATATTATATGTGGGCCTTACGATCATCAGTGCCTACTTATTGGAAAAATAGCGATAAAGGTTTTTATTATTATGTTTCAAAGTCGTTGTTTAAGGGCATTCAAAAATATAAAAATCTCAGATTAATCGTTTCCAATGACATTATTAGAAATGAATTTGAAATTAATGTAGGGGTTGAACGTAGTAGGTTATTAGTAAGGCCGGAAAGGGTTATCAGTGAAAAGCCTAACCCTAAAGTTGGTCGTTCAACCATGGATGGGAAATTAAAAATACTTTATATAGGAACGATTCGACCTTCAAAACAAATTGAGTTTTGTTTGGAGGCCATGAAACGCATAAATAAATCTAATATATTATATACGATTGCTGGGCGTTGTCGTGAGGATAAGGAGTATGGCGACAAAATAAATCTTTTGGCAGCATCAACACCAAATGTTGTCAGAATCGATCGGTATATACCAGATGAAGAATATGAACAATTATTAAATGATTGTGATTTTGTGGTACTTTGTGATGAGAAGGAAGCCTCGTGTGCGTCAAATGGTACAATGTCGGAAGCTTTGCTCCATGGTAAACCGATTATAGCACCTGACATTAATCCATTCAAGTATGAGGTAGAAAAGTATGGTGTAGGTTTTTTATATAAGTATGGAGATGTAGTTTCCCTTTGTAATGTTCTTGAGAGAGCTATATATAAAGATACGACAGAATTTGTGGAGAAAATTTCTGTATATCAGGAAAATTTTATTCTTCATAATGTTGCGTTATCTCTAAAGGAGCAAATAGAGTGTAGTATAAGTTAAACAAAATGAAAAATCCAGTTAAGCAGAAAATATCATTTTCAACTTTTCTAATGTCTATCTTATGTGCTTTTTTCTTAGATATTAAGCCTGTTAATTTAGCATTAGTGAATAGCGGTCTATGGGGAAATGAAGCAGGACTTTTGAATACCTTTTTCCCTGTTACAATAGGCATTATAATTATTTGGGGGTTTAATAAGTATGGAATTTCAACATTCAAAAAGAATATAAACGGGTGGCTTTTAATAGCTTTTTTGCTTTTTTATCAAATGTTCTCTACTCGATTTGTTGGCCAGCCACATACAGCATTCCCGTTATTTCTAGGTTTCACTGTAGCCGGTCTAATGATACCTTTGTTAAGTAGTGTTGATGTTTGTACTATGTTGAAAGCGGTAATGTTGTTCCCTATCTTTTCTGTTTTTAGATTAGGACAGGTATTTGCAATCGAACTGGACTCTATCGATATGGATTTGTCTTATGGATTTGTAATACCTATAACTGCTTGCATTATTTATTATGTTTCTTTCTTTAAAAAAGAAAAAGGTTTTAATAAATATATCTCTATACTTGCCTTTGCTGTAAATGCTGTTTTTCTATGGTATCTCTTGCTATTTGGGTCAAGAGGGCCAATATTTGGATTGTTATGTTTGATGGCTTTCTTGCTTGTAATTAAATATAATAAGAATGGTGGTGTTAGAGTGAATAAATCCAAGTGGGCAATGACGTTGTTTATTGGATTAATTGTCGTTTTTTTCTTTGGCCCTTTAATGTCTGCTTTTAGTGGCATTCTATCTGATTTTGGCATTAATATGCATTTTGTTGATAAAATGATTGAATTACAGGCGGGTGGTAACTTGTCAAATGGCCGCGATAAATTGGCACCATTAGCTATTCAAGGTTTTTGGAATAGTCCTGTTTGGGGTAATGGCTTTGATCGTTTTCATGCCAATACAGGCATGTTATACCCTCATAATTTTATATTACAAATCTTATATGATGGTGGTTTGTTACTATTTATAATACTAATAATACCAGCGATTAAGGAGGTAAAGTTTAAATATCGGCATTGTAGTATGGCGGAATATGCATTGACAACATTTTTGTTGTTCGCATCTGTGCCTGGAGCGTTGTTCTCCCAAAATCTTTGGATGATTGGACCTCTCTGGTTTTTTGCTGGCTATCTGAAATCTAATAGTTACATTAATAGACAAATAATACGATGATGGAGAAACCTTTGGTGTCGGTTGTTATTCCGACATATAAAAATCGTGGATTATTATGTAATTCCATTGAGACAGCTTTGTCTCAGGATTATCAAAACTTGGAGGTAATAGTAGTAGATGACAATAATCCAGGAAGCGATGAGCGTGTTGCTACAGAAAGTCAGATGGAAAGATATAAAGATAATGCGCGAGTCCAATATATAAAACATGCAAAAAATATTAATGGTGCTGCTGCAAGAAATACTGGTATAAAAGCTGCAAAAGGCGAGATTATTGCTTTTTTAGACGACGATGATGAGTTTTTGCCAGGTAAAATCTCTGCACAAGTTTCATTCTTACAAAGTCATAAAGATTATCAGGCTGTTTATAATTTGGCAACAGTAAATGGACAACCCGTTAAAACCCTCCCTTATGAAGGAGATGCCACTATTCCTTTACTGAAAAATGAGACGAGAATGTATACACCATCGCTAATGTTTTGGAAATATACTTTATTAGAAATAGGTGGGTTTGACGAAAGTTTCAGGAGACATCAAGATTACGAATTGCTTATTAAATTCTTTGCGAAAGGCTATAAGATAGGTTGTCTTCAAAAAGTTTATACGAATGTTAATGATATTGGCGGGAATAGACTTGAAGGAAAGGACTATGAACGTTTGAAATCCGCATATCTGAAAACGTTTGAACCAGTTTTGGATAGGTTGAATGCTTCCCAACCTGGTATAAAAAGAAAAATTATTGTAAATAATTTTGCAAATGTCTTTATTGCACATCTTGCTACACATAATTATTACCGTGCTGTAATTGTGTTTTTTAAATATGCTTTTATTAGCCCGAGTGGGTTCTTCTCTCATTTGTGGTTTTTTATGAAAATTCATAAATAACAGATAATTCATTGCAATATGAAATACAGAGTTTCAGTTTTGATGGGAATCTATAATTGTGGCTCAACTTTAGGAAGCGCACTAGATTCTTTAATGAATCAATCCTTCAAGGATTTTAAAGTAATATTATGCGAGGATGGTTCGTCTGATAACACTTTAGAAGTGGCATCAGCTTACTCTAAACAATACGAGAATATTGTGTTGATACGAAACGAACGTAATATGGGGTTAAATTATACTCTTAATCATTGTTTGGAGTTTGCTGATACTGAATATGTTGCACGAATGGATGGGGATGATGAATCTCTGCCATCTCGTTTGGAAAAGGAGGTGCATTTCCTAGATTCTCATCATGATTTCGCAATAGTAAGTTCTTCGATGATAAGATTTGATGAAAATGGCGATTTCAAAACTGACGAAGTGATAGAATATCCTCAAATAATTGATTTGTTAAAAAGATGTCCAATCTCGCATCCTGCTTGTATGATAAGGACAGAAGCGATTAAAAAAGTAGGTGGTTATTCAGAGGGGAAACGTCTCCTCCGTCAGGAGGACTATCATCTTTGGTTTAAGATGTATGCCGCCGGTTATAAGGCTTATAATATACCAGAGCCTCTATATCGTTTCAGAGATGATAAAAACGCTTATAAACGACGTAATTGGTTGGATCGTAAAAATGAAATGCATGTTATTAATATGGGGGTTGATATGTGTGGTTTCCCCTTCTATTATAAAGTGTTTGCTATAAGGCCATTAATAGCACACATTGCCCCTTATTGGTTATATAATATTTACCATAAGGGTTAAAAAGCAGGTTTAAAATATGAGAAAGAAAATTTGTTTCGTTACAACGGTCTCTATAACGGTGAAATCCTTTTTGATAGATTTCACTAACTACTTGACTCAGAAAAGGTACTATGATGTTACTTTCATCTGTAATAAGGATGAAAGTTTATATGATTACACTAATGAGCATATACATTATATACCGATAAGCATGAAGCGAGGAATCGGTTTTGATGGTTTGTCGGTCATTGGTAATCTGAAAAAGATATTCAAGGAACAGCAGTTTGATATTGTACAGTATGCTACACCCAATGCATCGCTCTATGCTTCGATTGCTGCAAAAAAGGCTGGGGTGAAGAACCGGCTTTATACGCATTGGGGGTCGAGATATATGGGATATGAAGGAGGTTTGGGTCGCTTTATATTTAAAACACTTGAGAAAACAACATGTAAGTATTCAACCATCATTGAAACGGAAAGCTTCTCTCTCCTTGAATATAGCATAAAAGATGAGCTATATCCCAGAGAGAAATCTTCTGTGATATGGAATGGTAGCGCATGTGGTGTCAATATTAACAATTATGATCTGAGCAAGAGGGATGTTTGGAGAAAGGAAGTACGTGCGAAGTATAATCTTCCAGAAGATAGTGTTGTGTTTGGCTGGTGTGGTCGTATTACGCGAGATAAAGGCCACAATGAATTGTTTGAAGCTTTCAGGGAACTGAATAAGGTAAATAAGAAAGCTAGACTGTTGATGGTTGGACCTTATGACAATGTTGAGACTATAAATCCAGAACTCTTTAAATGGGCTCAGGAATGCAAAGAGGTGATTTTTACGGGGATGGTTCCTACATCGCAAGTACAAGAGTTCTATAGCGCAATGGATGTGTTCTGCTCTTTAAGTTATCGTGAAGGCTTTGGCTTAGTTGTTATTGAGGCTGCTGCCATGAAACTGCCGGGCATCGTAACTGATGTTCCTGGTCAGATAGATACCATTGTAAATGGAGAAACGGGGTTGCTCGTGCCAGCAAAAGAGATTACCCCTGTGGTGAAAGCTATGGAGTTTTATATCAACAACCCTGATAAGCTGGTTGAGATGGGAGAGAAAGCAAGGCGGGATGTTGAGGAGAAATACGAACAGCAGCATCTGTTCAGCCTGCTTGCGGATCACCGTGATGAAATTATAGGCAAATAATCGTAATATAATTGAAATAGTTTCATGACGAAAGCCCCTATGTGTCGAATGCTGTTTTTTGAATTACTTCAGGTCGCATTGGGTAATCGGAGGTGTCTTTCAAAGATGCCATCGTCCAAAGAATGGATTGCTTTGTACGAAGAATCGGAAAAGCAGTCCATTGTTGGGGTGATGCTTGATGGGTTGGAAAGGCTGTCTGATGCAGCACGTCCCCCACAAGAGATTCTGCTACAATGGATAGGAATGGCCCAGATGGCTGAACAGGACACTAAGCGAATTAAAGAGGCGAGTGAAGAGGCCGTTGAATTTATTAGAGGAAATGGTTTCGCCTGTTCTTTGTTAAAAGGTGTGGCCGTTGGTCGTTATTACCCCAATCCAATGAGAAGACAGGCTGGTGATGTGGATATATGGTTAGACGGAGGTAGAAAGAAGATTTATGATTTTGCAAGAGGTTTCGACAAAGATGGAAAGCTGTATGGCGTAAACTACCAGCACATACATCTACATCTTTTTGAGGATGTACACCTTGAAGTACATATCTGGCCAGCATATCTCAATAATCCTTTCCATAACCTAAGGTTCCATGAGTTCTGCAAGCAATACACACCCGTAAAGGAGGCCTCAATGCCTTGTCTTGCCTTTGACAGGGTTTTCATACTTTTGCATTGCTATAATCATATGTATGAGAATGGTGTAGGGCTGAGGCAGATTATGGACTACTATTATGTATTGAAACAAGGTTTTACGGAGAAAGAAAAGGTGGAAACAGTATTTTGGATAAAGAGGCTTGGAATGGAGTGTTTTGCGTCAGGCTTAATGTGGGTAATGCAAGAAGTATTTGGAATGAAAGAAGAATACTTGTTGTGTGTACCTAATGAGAAAGAGGGACGTTTCATTTTGCAGGAAGTGATGCAGACCGGTAACATGGGTCATAGCGATACCCGTAATTGGGGTTCGCAAAAAACGGCTTTCAAGAGATTCATACATAACTTGAGACGTGATGCCTATCTGTTCAGCCACTATCCTTCTGAAATAGCTTGGCAACCATTTTTCTCAATATGGCTATACGTATGGCGTTGGTCTAAAGGTTTATTAGGAAGTGAAGACAATGATTAATGAAGAAACAAATTACACAATGAAGGGAAGTCAAACAATAAACAAACTGACAAGGCTTTATTTCAGCAAGAATGTGCTACCGTTTTGGTGTGTACTGTTGATGGATACAATGATCGTGTTCCTATCGTGCCTATTCGCCTATTGGGTAAGCAATAGAACACGTAACATGTTTGATAACCGTTTCGCAGTACTTTATACAGCATTATTCTTCTCTCTACTCAGTTGGGTAGGGGCTCGATTGTTCAAAACATATTCGGGGGTAGTTCGTTATAGCAGCTTTGTAGATTTGATGAAAGTGGCGTATGCCGATGCTGTAACACTGCTGTTGGCTCTGATTTGTACTCTAGTACTGAAATGGGTAGGTGTACCAGCCTTGACGGCATTGACTCCCTTGGAAACCATTTCTGCTATTGCCATTGCGACACTGCTGATGTGGGGCATAAGAGTGATTGTAAAGATATTATTTGATGCCTCGAATGCAAAAGATGAGACGATGAGAGCTATCATCTATGGTGCTTTGACGGGTGGCATAGGAATAGCAAAAAACATAAGGGCTCAAAATCCCAGACAGTTTACGCTTTGTGGTTTTATTACGCACGACCATCGCATGAGGGATATGAGCCTGATGGGTGTTCCTGTTTATACGCTTGAAGATGACATTGCTGCCCTTATTGAAAAGGAAAATATTCAGGCAGTTCTTGTCAGTCCTCTTCGTGTGGAAGAGTTCCGTAAGAACCAGAAGCTTCAGGACATCTTCATTAGTGCAGGATGTAAGATATTCATGGCTCAAGAGGCTCGTGAGGCCAGTATCAAAAATGGCGAACTGAGCGAAGAAGAGGTTGAGAATATGCAACTGCATGAGGTGAGTGTGGAAGAGCTTCTTCCTCGTCAAGAAATTAAAGTAGACTTGAAGGCCGTGGGCGAATTGCTGGAGGGTAGAAGGGTGCTGATAACGGGTGCGGCAGGAAGTATCGGTTCGGAAATGGTGCGACAGGTGGCTTTGTTCAAGCCCGCTAAGATGATGCTGATAGATCAGGCAGAGACGCCACAGCATGACATCGAACTGATGATGGCGAGGGACTTTCCTGAAGTGCCTTGTGAGGTGATAGTGACCAGCATCAGTCGCAGGACGAGGATGGAGTATATCTTCGACACGTTCAGACCAGAATATGTGTTCCATGCAGCAGCTTATAAGCATGTGCCCATGATGGAGAACAACCCAAGTGAGGCGGTAATGAACAATATCTACGGAACGAAGGTGATTGCCGACATGAGCGTGAAATACGGTGTGAAGAAATTTGTGATGGTTTCCACCGACAAGGCTGTGAACCCAACCAACGTCATGGGATGCTCAAAGCGTATCTGCGAGATATATGTTCAAAGTCTGAACAGGATGTTGCAGAAAGAGGCTGAGAATGGTGATTATACTCAGTTTGTTACCACTCGTTTTGGTAACGTACTTGGTTCAAATGGTTCTGTGATACCATTGTTTAAAGAGCAGATTAAACGTGGAGGCCCAGTAACGGTAACCGATGCACGAATTGTCAGGTTCTTCATGCTGATACCAGAGGCTTGTAAGTTGGTGCTGGAGGCTGGTACGAAAGGTAATGGAGGAGAGATATTCGTGTTTGACATGGGAGAGCCTGTGAAGATTGCAGACTTGGCAAAGAGAATGATTGCATTGTCTGGTGCCAAGAATGTAGAAATCAAATATACGGGTCTTCGTGAAGGAGAGAAACTCTATGAAGAGGTTCTGAATGAGCTTGAGGGTACAAAGCCATCTTTCCATGAGAAGATACGTATTGCCGAGGTTCGCGAGTATGACTATGAGCAGGTAAACAAGGATATTGAAGAACTTGTGGATATGGCCAAACGGTACGACAATATGGTGACTGTGAAGAAAATGAAGGAGATTGTGCCGGAATATAAGAGCAATAACTCGGTTTACGAAAAGTTAGATAAGTAATGTTATACAAGATAGCTCATATTTTAAGAGACAAACTAAGTTGGCTGTGGAATATCATTGAGTGGATAAACGGTGTGATATTCTACTTGAAGTACGGAAAGAAATTAAAAACTATTTCTTTTAGTACAG
>JAEEGL011999887.1_pt1 | contig 17140 bp, 10 predicted proteins | sample 9134231 | NCBI WGS metagenome assembly JAEEGL01 (sample SAMN16246548, study PRJNA631951) | gut metagenome | biome: gut microbiome; feature: rumen; material: fiber-attached | host: Bos | place: Iran: Karaj | collected 2018-10
AGCGGCCGGCGCGCATCAGCGCCTGGTCCAGGATGTCGGCCCGGTTGGTGGCGGCGAGAACAATGACGCCGCTGTTGGTGCCGAAGCCGTCCATTTCCGTGAGGAGCTGGTTCAGGGTGTTCTCCCGTTCATCGTTGGACGAGAAACCGCCGTTTTTCGCACGGGCACGGCCCACGGCGTCGATTTCGTCGATGAAGACGATGCAGGGGGCCTTCTCCTTGGCCTGGCGGAAGAGGTCGCGTACGCGGGAGGCGCCCACACCCACGAACATCTCCACGAAATCCGAACCGCTGATGGAGAAGAAAGGCACGTTGGCCTCCCCTGCCACGGCTTTCGCCAGGAGGGTCTTACCGGTACCGGGAGGGCCCACCAGGAGCGCTCCCTTGGGGATTTTACCGCCCAGGGAGGTGTATTTCTGGGGGTTCTTGAGGAAGTCCACGATCTCCATCACCTCTTCCTTGGCGCCGTACAGGCCGGCTACGTCCTTGAAGGTGACCTTGACCTGGTTTTTATCGGCCTCCTTGGCGGTGGAACGTCCCGCGCCGAAGGGGTTGAAGCCGCCCCCGCCGCCGGAAGTGCCCGCTCCGCGGTTCATCCCGCGGAACATCAGCATCCAGAAGAGAATGAGAATCACGAGCGGAAGCACCATCTGCAGGATGTCCCCCCAGATGTGCTCCTCGTTCTTCATAATGACCTTGAACTTCTCCGTGACGTCCAGCTCTTCGTTCAGGGCTTCGAAGGTCACCTCCGGGTCGAACTTGCTGGAAACCAGGAAGAAGAACTGCGGGGCCCGTTTCGGGGGCACGCCGCCGCGGAACTTGTCCGTGTATTTGGCCACGCGTTCCGGGCGCAGCTTCACTTCACCCTTGAAGTCGTTGCGCACAAAGGTGATTTCCGCCACGTCGCCGGCCTCGATCATCGTATGGACCTCCGCCCATTCGATCTTTTCCGGTTCTGAAGACTGCCGGTCGCTGAACAGCAGATAACCGATTCCCAGCAGAATCAGGAAATACAGCCAGGAGAAATTAAAACTTGTTTTCTTTTTCATTTTTTCCGCGGCTTGTATTCTTTACGGGGAACATCCGCCCAAAGGGCTTCCAGACGGTAGAACTCGCGGTACTCCTTCAGGAAGATGTGCACCACGATGTTGCCGTAGTCCTGAATGATCCAGAAGTTGTTTTCCTCGCCCTGAGAACGGTAGAGCTTATGGCCCTCCTCCTTCATTTTTTCGGCGATATTGTCCGCGATGGCGCCCACCTGCGTGGTGTTGGAGCCGTCGCACACCACGAACCAGTCCGTGATGGCGCCGTCGATCTCCCGCAGGTCCAGGGACACTACGTTCTCCCCTTTCTTATCAATGATGGCATCGGCGATGAGCCGAAGATCGTGTGTTATCATTCTACGCTTGATTAATCCTACAAATATAATAAAAATTATCCCCGCATCGCGCGGATGGCCTTCGCCGGATCATCGGCCTTGAAGACTGAACTGCCGGCTACGAGAATCTCCGCACCGGCGGCGACCACATCCGCTGCATTGGCCGGGCCGATACCGCCGTCTACCTCGATGGGGACGTCCGGGCGGCCGATACGGTCTAACTCGGCCCGTACAGCCTGAATTCGGCCTATCGTCTCCGGAATGAACGCCTGCCCGCCGAAACCGGCGAAAACGCTCATCAGGAGCACGAAATCCACCTTGTCCAGCAGCGGGAAGATGGCCTGGACGGGACAGTCCGGATTGATGACGATGCCGGCCTTTACGCCCAGGGCCTGGATCTGCGCAATAATATCGGCCGAAGCCTCTCTGGCCGCCTCATAGTGGAAGCTGATCATCTGCGCACCGGCCTTGGCGAAACGCTCCACGTACTTTTCCGGATGAACGATCATCAGGTGCACGTCCAGCGGTTTTTCCGCCTGCCGCGCAACGGCTTCCACTACGGGAAAACCGAAGGAGATATTGGGCACGAACACCCCGTCCATCACGTCCAGATGGAAAAGGTCCGCAAAGGCATTCACCAGCAGGATGTCCTTTTCCAGATGCAGGAAATCGGCCGAGAGTAAGGAAGGCGCTATCTGAATCATTTGAAACTGAGTACTACGTCGTTGAGATGGGCCACGAACTTGTCCAGCGAAGCAAGCTCCAGTTTTTCGCCGGGAGCGTGCACGCCGCGCAGGGTGGGGCCGAAGGAAATCATATCCAGGTCCGGGAACTTCTCCAGGAACAGGCCGCATTCCAGGCCCGCGTGGATGGCTTTCACCTCCGGATCTTTCTTGAAGAGCTTGCGGTAGGAGGCAAGGGATACTTCCAGGATGTGGGACTTCAGGTTGGGTTTCCAGCCGGGATATTCGCCGTGGTGCTCCACCTCGAAGGAGCCCAGCATAAGGGCGGCTTCCACCCGCTCCGCCAGGGCGTGGAGTTCGGAAACCACCGAGCTGCGCTGGTTGGTGATGACGGTGAGGGTGTCGCCCTCGATGTGCGCGGCGGCGAGGTTGGTCGAGGTCTCTACAAGGCCGGGGATATCGGCCGACATCCGCTCCACGCCGTGCGGGCACGTCAGGAGCGTGGCGATGAGATTGGCGGCGTCGCCTTCTGCGATGGCCTTTTCCTTGCATTCGACGGGCTCGCAGGAGGCTTTCACCTCCGGATCCGACGTGGCGTATTCCGCGGCCAGGACATCGCTGAAGGCTTTAACATCGGCCTTCATCTCGTCCATTTCGTCCGCAGGCACCGCAATGACGGCGCTGGCCTCGCGGCAGATGGCGTTGGGTTTGTTGCCGCCGCCGAGGGTGATGAGCTGGAAGTCGTACTGGAGTTCCGTGAAGAGGAAGCGTACCAGTTCCCTGAGGGCGTTCGCGCGACCCTTGTTAATGTCGTCGCCGCTATGACCGCCCTGGGCGCCGTAGACGCGGATTTTCAGGGGTTTATAGCCTTTCTGCAGCGGTTCGCGGGAAAAAGTATAGGTGGCTGTTGTGTCCAGGCCGCCGGCGCAGCCCACGAAGAGCTGGCCTTCGTCCTCCGAGTCCAGGTTGATGAGCGTCTTGCCCTCGAAGAAGCCGGGCTCCAGCGCAAAGGCGCCGTCCATTCCCGTCTCTTCCGAGATGGTGAACAGGCACTCGAGCTTTCCCATGGGCTCCGTGCTTTCCAACAGGGCCAGGCAGGCGGCGATGCCGATGCCGTCATCGGCCCCGAGGGTGGTGTCCTTGGCGATCATCCAGCCGTCTTCAATCACATAGGGAATGGGCTGTTTGTGGAAATCGAAGTCTATGTGGGCGTTTTTCTCGCACACCATATCCTGGTGGGCCTGCAGCACCAGCGCAGGGATTTTTTCCTTTCCTTTTGAGGCGGGTTTGGTAATGACGACGTTGCCGGTTTTGTCCGTCTTGCAGGGAAGCCCCCGCTTTGCGGCGAACTGCTGCAGGTATTCCGTCATTTTTTCTTCGTGCCCGCTCTCGCGCGGGATACAGGTGATTTCCTGGAAAAACTTGAGGACAGATGCCGAATCCATATTTCTTTGGTAATTAGTTCACCAAAGATAATGAAAAATGCGGGGAATTCCTAATTACTTTTCTACGGGAACGACAATCATCCCTTCGATGTCCTCGATCCACTGGCGGAAGGATTTGTCCGTGGACATCAGGTCCTGCACGGTATTGCAGGCGTGGAGCACCGTGGCGTGGTCTTTTCCGCCCAGTTCGCCGCCGATGGTGCTGAGCGAGCAGCCGGGAACCAGGTTCCGGCATTCGTACATCGCGATCTGGCGGGCCTGGACCACCTGGCGCTTGCGCGTCTTGGAAAGCAGCAGTTCACGCGTGATGTTGAAATATTCGCACACGGTGTCGATGATGTTGTCCGTGCCGATGCGCGTCTCTTCCTCGCCCACGATCTTTCCGGTGACGCTCTGGGCCAGTTCCACGTCGATGTCCCGGTGCCCCAGGGTGGCGTAGGCCACCAGCGAGGTGAGCGTGCCTTCCAGTTCGCGGAAGTTGGTCTTGATGCGGGACGCCAGGTAGCTGAGGACGTCTTCGCTGAGGGCGACGCCTTCCCGCTGGGCGCGGGCGCGCAGCATTTCCAGACGGGTTTCGTAGTCCGGACGGGTGAGTTCCACCGACAGGCCCCACTTCAGGCGGGACAGCAGGCGGGATTCAAAGTTCTGCAGGTCCACCGGCGCGCGGTCGCTCGTGAAAATGAGCTGCTTGCCGTTCTGGTGCAGATGGTTGAACACGTTGAAGAAGGTGTTCTGGGAGGCCGGGCCCTGCAGGTCCTGGATATCGTCCACGATGAGTACGTCGATGCGCTGATAGAAGGCGATGAAATCCACGATGCGGTTGCCTTTCACGGCATCCATATACTGCGTCTTGAACTCGTTGCCGGTGACGTAGAGGACCACCTTGTCCTGGAAACGCTCCTTGATGTCGATGCCGATGGCCTGCGCGATGTGCGTCTTGCCCAGGCCGGGGCCGCCGAAGAGGAAGAGCGGATTGAAAGGCGTCTTCCCGGGGGCCTTAGAAATGCTTTCTCCGGCGTTCACGCCCAGTTTGTTGCAATCCCCTTCCACCAGATTGTCGAAGCAATAGACGGGATTCAGGCGCGGATTGATTTTTACGCGCGTGGTGCCCGGGAACACGAAGGGACTCGGAGTTCCGGAGGGCTGGTAGGTGGGAACGGAAACGGGATTGTTTGTGGGAACGGCGCTCTTGGAGGCCGGGATGAGCATTCCGGTGTGGTTCTGAACAGGCCGGACCAGATAGAACAGCTGGGCTTCCGCGCCGATGGCCCTGCGGATGGTCAGGCGAAGGAGTTCTTTGTAGGCGCCTTCGATGTACTCGCGGAAGAAGTCCGACGGGACTTCCACCGTGAGACGGGCCCCTTCCAGGGAAACCGGGCGGATGGGCTTGAACCAGGTGGCGAACTGCTGCGGATCAATGTTGTTCTCAATGATCTGCAGACAGTTATTCCATACCGCAATATGTCTTTCCTGGTCTAACATTCCCGGAATAGTAAAAAACCGAACTGTTTTAACTGCTTATTGGAATGCAAAGATGGGGGAAAAAAATCTAATAAAAAATTGTTTTTGCTCTTGTTTTGTAAAAAATTTATGTTTAGATTTATGGAAACAAGGCTCTTTTCATTCAATTTTTTAATTAGCTATAAATCAACACTTTGTCCCCTAGTAATACGCCCTCAAAAAAGTGTATCTACTTTCTTTCTTTGGAATAACTCCAAATAATTGATTTTGCGTTTTATCTTCGTCTCAGCTTACTGAAAGCAATAAAAATCAGCGAACGGGCGCCGATATTCCGTCCGTTACTTTCACCAGGTACGAATCCTTAAAAACGGACTGTACTTTTGCGAAAGATTTTTTTACGTTTGCCAGGGATGTATCCCTACATATAATATATTTGTAGAGCTTGCCCGCCTGAATCTCCAGCGGCTTGTAGCCGTGGAAGAAAGGATCTTCGGGATTCATCTGCTTTCCGGTTGCCAGAATCTGGATGCCGTAGAAAGGGGCATCGGGGTTTACGGCCACCGGCTGAGGATCGGGCGCGGGTGCAGGCTGCGGTTCCTCCCGGTCCACTTTCACGGAGGCGTCGTAGCGCGTCTTGAAGGTGCAGAACGCCATAAAGATGTTCTGGGCGATTGCGTCCCTCCCCTCTTCCGTACGGATGACGGCAAGGTCGTCCGGATTGGTCATAAAGCCCACTTCGATGAGCACCGAAGGCATCGCCGTGCGCCAGAGCACCCAGAAAGGATCCTGTGAAACCCCGCGGGAGTGCCTGATGGGACCGTTCCCCATCGCCTTCGCCACGTCGTCGGCAAAGGTGAGACTGGCCGTAAGGTGCGCATTCTGCATCAGCGAGAAGATGATGGACGACTGCGGGTCGTTGGGGTCGAAGCCCTGGTATTTGGTCTGGTAGTTGTCTTCCAATAGGATAACCGCGTTCTCGCGCTTGACCAGATCCAGGTTCTTCGAATAGAGGTCGTTCCCCTGCCGCTGCGACTGCCCCAGCACGTGGACGGAGTAGCCGTTGGCCGTAGTCCCCTTCTCCACGGCGTTCACGTGGATGGAAATGAAAAGGTTCGCATTGGCCTTGTTCGCGATGACGGCGCGGTTCTCCAGTTCCACGAAAATGTCGTCCGAGCGGGTCATAATGGACTCCACGTCCGGGAAGGTGGCCGATATCTTATTGTTCAGCCGCGTGGCGATGTCCAGGACAATGTCCTTCTCATAGGTCTTCTTGTCCCGGCTCACGCAGCCGGCGTCCTTGCCGCCGTGGCCGGGGTCGATCACGACGGTTTTGAGGCGAAGGGCCTCCCGGCCGTCCTTCTGGGCCGATGCGGGCACGGAGGTTGCAAGAAGAGCGAGGGCTGTCATCACAAGGACGAAAGGCTGCTTGGACATAGCGGTGCAGTTTTGAAAATTGTGGAATATGGCTTAAATTTGCATATTTATATTATTGTACAAAAGTAGCAATAAATATCGATAGTGGCAAGGAAGTATTTGCAATATCTGTTCCTCTCCCTCCTCTGCGCCGGCCTTTCCGCCTTTGAGGCCCCGGCGCGGCGCGTGCGTCAGGAGCCGGATTCCCTTGCCTTCCAGCGCAGGGACTCGCTCAGGTTCGAAAGCGACTCCCTCCGCAGAGCCGATTCCATCGCATCGGCCCGAAAAGACTCCCTGGACCTGCTGCAAAAGAGTTCCCTGGATATGCCCGCCTTCTCCACGGCGAAGGACTCGATCATCACGGATTTCTCCAACGGGCAGCGCAAGATCTACTACTACGGCGGCGCCACCGTCACCTATCAGGATATGAAACTGACGGCCGATTATATCGAGTATGATATGAGCACCAACACGGTGTATGCCACCGGCCGGAAGAACCCCTCGACGGGCGAGATGGAAGGCCTTCCGGAAATGACCGAGAACGGCCAGTCCTACAAGATGGACGATCTCCGGTACAATTTCAACACCCGGAAAGCCCGCATCACCAATATGGTGACCAAGGAGTCGGAAGGCATCCTGCAGGGCAAGGACATCAAGAAGATGCCGGACAATTCCATCAACATCACGGACGGCGTCTATACCGTGTGCGACCTGGAGCATCCCCACTATTACCTCAAGCTCAGCCTGGCCAAAGTCATTACGGAGCCTTCGCAGAAGACCGTTTTCGGCCCCGCCTGGCCGGTGATTGCCGATGTCCCCGTTCCGCTGGTACTCCCCTTCGGATTCGTGCCCAAGAAACCCACCCGGGCGACGGGCCTGCTGATGCCCACTTTCGGCGAGGAAATGGCCCGCGGCTTTTTCGTGAAGGATGCGGGTATGTACTTTGTCATCGGCGATTATTTCGACCTTTCCCTCACCGGATCCTACTATACGCTGGGTTCCTGGGCGGTGGACGTGAATTCGCGATACAAGGTGAACTACAAGTTCAACGGTATGCTGGCCTTCACCTATTCCAACGACCAGGTGGGCGAAAAGGGCAGCTCGGACTTCAGCCAGTCGCAGAACTTCGGCATAAAGTGGTCCCACCAGCAGGACTCGAAAGCCCACCCGGGAACCACGTTCAGCGCCTCGGTGAACTTCTCCAGCCCGTCCAACAGCCGCTATAACTCCCGTTCCGTCACGGAGGCCCAGCAGAATCAGGTGAGCTCCTCCATCTCCTATTCCCACAACTGGAACGGCAAGGTGAGCCTGAGCGTGAACGCCCTGCACAACCAGAATTCCAGGGACTCCAGCTACTCGTTCACGCTGCCGAATATCACGCTGAACGTCACGCGTTTCTATCCCTTCAAACGGAAAACACGCGTGGGCAAGGAGCGGTTCTACGAGAAGATTTCCTTCGGCTACAACACTTCCTTCCAGAACCGCGTCAACTTCAAGATGCGGGACGTGCAGGACTTCGTCTACGACGAATACGGCAACCACGTAACGGAGATGACGGAGGACGGACGTACCTACCGCGTGAAGGACTTCGGGGACTCCCTGGGCACCAAGATGCTGGACCGGATGGCCAACGGAATGTCACACAGCTTCCAGATCGGCCTGCCCAGTTTCACCCTGTTCAAATACATTAACGTCACGCCCAGCGTGAACTACGGGATGAACTGGATGTTCTCCAAGGGCAGCCAGACGCTGGTGGATGAGGTGGACGGTGAAGGCAACCCCGTGATGGTGCTGGACGAGAGCGGGAACCAGGTGGTGGCCCAGCGCGTGGAAACGGATCCCGGAAGGGCTTTCAACGGCTTCGGAATGACGCACACCTATTCCGGGAGTATGTCGATGTCCACGCGTATCTACGGAATGTTCAACTTCGGCAAGCACCGGAAAGTACAGGCTATCAGGCACGTGATTACGCCCTCGATGTCGCTGAACCTCTCGCCCGAAAAAGCCACGGAATTCAACGGCTACCGGACGCTGGCGGCCTATTACGACAAAAACGGCCGATACCACGCGGAGAGCCAGTACAACATCTACGGCCTCACCGGGAACCACAACACCGTATCGGCCCCCGGACGCGGAAGGAGCGCGACGATGTCCCTTACCATCGGCAATAATCTGGAGGCGAAGGTGCGGGACCTGCGCGATACCACCGGCACCGGCACCAAGAAGGTGAAACTGCTGGACCAGCTGAACATCAACACCGGCTACAACTTCCTGGCGGACTCGATGAAGATGAACAACGTGGGGATATCGGCCTCGACGAACCTGCTGAACAAGATCAATATCAGCGGTAACCTGAACTTCGACCCGTACACCGTCAACGAACGCGGGCAGCGCATCAACAAGTACGAAATCACCCAGTCCGGCTTCCCGCTGCGCCTGACCAACGCTTCCCTGTCGGCCTCCATTTCCTTCAACGGGAAGGGCGCCACGGACGGAAACGACGGCAAGGGCAGCGGCGGCGATGCCAATTCCTACCAGCGCATCTACTACCATCCCGTCACCGGCGAATACATCCCCGGCGGCTACGTGTATTATATGAACGCGAACGCGCCCTGGTCGGTGAATATGAGCTATTCGTTCAATTACTCCAAGACCTACACCTATCAGCAGGCCACGCAGGAACTGGTGACCAACCACAAATACACCCAGACGGTGAACCTGAGCGGAAACGTGAAGCTTACGCCGCGGATGAGCATCCAGGCTACTTCCGGCTTCGATATTATGGCGATGCGCTTTACCACCACGCAGATCAGTGCCTCCTATGACCTGCACTGCTTCAACATAGCCGTTTCCTGGGTGCCGATGGGTATGTGGAAGAGCTACAGTTTCCGTATTGCGGCCAATGCATCGGCCCTGGCGGACCTGCTGCGCTACAAGAAGAGCGACTCCTATATGGATAATATGCTGAAATAGTTTTTCTTTTTCAGCATTTTTTGTATCTTTGCACTGGCTTTCAGATCTGAAGGCCCTCTTTTACCGAAATACATTCTTAATTCTATGCCCCATAGTTTATTAGAACTGAATGCGATGAGCGAAGATCAGCTCAGAAGCATTGCCGAATCCCTGAATATCAAGGGAGCGAAGAAAATGGACCGCGCCACCCTGGGCTTCTCCATCCTGGACCAGGAAGCCGTTCTGGAGTCACAGAAGGCCGATGCTCCTAAACCTGCCGCCAAGAAGCGCGGAAGGCCCAAGAAGACGGAAGCGGCCGCACCCAAGGCTGCTGCTCCGGCTCCGGAAGCGCCCAAGGCGGAGGAAAAGCCTGCTGCCGCAGCCCCCGCCGCTGCAGAGCCCAAGAAACGCGGCCGCAAGCCCAAGAAAGAAGAGGCTCCCGCCCTTGAAAAAGAGGCGCCCCAGGTGGACGGAAAGCAGTTTATCCACAATCTCTTCGACGACTTGAAGGAAGATGATACCCCGGAGGAGGTGCAGGAGGAAAAGACCCAGCAGCCTTCCAAGCAGCGTCAAAAGAAAAACAAGCAGAAAAACCAGCAGCCTGCCCAGGCCCAGGAGGGGAAACCCCAGCAGCAGGCTCCTCAGCAGCAGCAACAGCAGCAGCCCAAGCCCCAGCGCATTGAATTCGAAGGCTCCGTAGAGGCCACGGGCGTGCTGGAAGTGATGCCGGACGGCTACGGTTTCCTGCGTTCCAGCGACTACAATTACCTGAATTCCCCGGACGATATCTATGTTTCCCAGCAGCAGATCAAGCAGAACGCCCTCAAGAACGGCGACACCGTAACCGGTGAAATCCGTCCCCCGAGAGAAGGCGACAAATACTTCCCGCTGGTAAAAATCAAATACATCAACGGCCGTACGCCCGAATTCGTACGCGACCGCGTGCCCTTCGACTTTCTCACTCCCCTTTTCCCCACGGAGAAATTCAATCTCCTGGGCCACGGGCACGAGAAAGACCAGAGCATCCGCGTGGTGGATATGTTCACGCCCATCGGCAAGGGTCAGCGCGGCCTCATCGTCGCCCAGCCCAAAACCGGTAAGACGATGCTCCTGAAGGCCATTGCCAATGCCATCGCAGACAATCATCCGGAAGTGTACGAGATTGTGCTCCTCATCGACGAACGTCCGGAAGAAGTGACGGATATGCAGCGCAGCGTGAAGGCCGAAGTAGTTGCCTCTACCTTCGACGAACCGGCGGAAAGGCACGTCAAAGTGGCCAATATGGTCCTGGACAAGGCCCGCCGGCTTGTGGAATGCGGTCACGACGTAGTGATTCTGCTGGATTCCATCACGCGCCTGGCACGCGCCTATAATACGGTACAGCCCGCTTCCGGTAAAGTTCTCACCGGCGGCGTAGACGCCAACGCCCTCCAGAAGCCCAAGCGTTTCTTCGGCGCCGCGCGTAACATCGAAGGCGGCGGCTCGCTCACCATCCTGGCCACGGCCCTCACGGAGACCGGTTCCAAGATGGACGACGTCATCTTCGAGGAATTCAAGGGAACCGGCAATATGGAACTGCAGCTGGACCGCAACCTTTCCAACAAGCGCATCTTCCCGGCCGTGAACCTGATCCTGTCCTCTACGCGCCGCGACGACCTTCTCTACGACCAGTACACGCTCAACCGTATCTGGATCCTCCGCAAACTGCTCTCGGATATGAATCCGGTGGAAGCGATGACCTGGATGCAGCAGCATATGGACGAGTTCAAGACGAACAAGGACCTCATCGACAATATGTCCAAATTCGGACGGTATGATTAAGGGGTCATTCACAGACACCATCGTTGCTCCGGCCACCATTCCAGGGACCGGAGCAATTTCCATCATACGAATCAGCGGCCCGGAGTGCTTCAAAATAGTTGATGCAGTGGTTTCATTGAAAGAAGGAACTATTTCTGAAGCAGCGGCTTATACAATTCATTTTGGGCGCATTCTGGATGACGAAAATCTACTGGACGAGGTTCTGGTTTCCGTTTTTCGCGCGCCTCACAGCTATACAGGAGAGGATTCTGTAGAGATTTCAACCCACGCCTCTTCTTATATCGTACAGGAGGCTATCAGACTCCTGCTGGCCGCCGGCGCCCGCCTGGCCGGTCCTGGTGAATTCACGCAACGTGCATTCCTAAACGGAAAGATGGATTTGGCTCAGGCAGAAGCCGTTGCAGATGTTATCTCAGCTACTACTTCCGCATCGCATCGCGTGGCGATGAACCAACTGAAAGGCTCCTATTCCAAGGAACTGCTGGATTTACGCGGCGAACTCCTGGATATGGCTTCCCTCCTGGAGCTGGAACTGGACTTCAGCGAAGAAGACGTAGAGTTTGCGGATCGAGAGAAACTGTTGTCTTTGCTGGAAGCCACCCAAAACCATATCGACAAACTTGTCTCCTCCTTCCGCCTGGGCAATCTGATCAAGAACGGTGTGCCGGTTGCCATCGTCGGCCCGGCCAATGCCGGAAAGAGCACGCTGCTCAATGCGCTCGTCGGGGAAGACCGCGCCATTGTCACGGATATCCCCGGGACAACGCGCGATACTTTGGAAGAATGCATCACCCTGGGCGGCGTCCTTTTCCGCTTCATCGATACGGCCGGTCTCCGTCAGTCGGAGGATACGGTGGAGAAGCTGGGAATTGCCCGGAGTTACAAGGCTGTCACGGACGCGGAAATCGTCCTGCTTGTCCTTGATGTGACGGAAAATGACCAGCTCCTCTGCGATCAGATTTCCGCCATCGCTTCCCTTCTGGATTTCTCCTTCCAGAAGCTCTTCATTTTACTGAATAAGGTCGATTTTGAGGCCGAAATGAGCGTTAACAAAAATGTTACAAATGTAAACAAATTTGTTTTGCGCTCTGATATTGAGGCAAATGTGATTGAGATGAGTGCGAAAGAGCAAAAAGGGCTCTTCGAACTGAAAAATGCTCTTTCGGAAGCGGAAAAGGACCTCATTTCATCGGCCAGCACCACCTTCGTCACCAACGCCCGACACCTCGAAGCGCTGCAAAATGCATCGTCGGCCCTTGCCGCCTGCCGCACTTCCCTCACCCGTGGTATCCCCTCGGATTTGGTGGCCGAAGACCTGCGCCGGAGCCTCGCCGCCATCAACTCCATCCTGGGCAAAGACCTCCTGGACCCCGAGGTTATTCTTCACACTGTCTTTTCCCGGCACTGCATCGGGAAGTAGTTGATAATCAATAACTTACGGAACAAATCGCCATCGCCTCCAGCCCGATCATCTTCGCAAGCGAAGAAATGGCCATCCCCGCCCCGGAACGGGACCGGCATTTTTTTGAGAATTAAACTTTTTTATTTATCTTTCGGCGCTTTTTCATCCATCTTTTGAAAGATGCTGTTTGACGAAGAAAAGTTGTTGAAACGGATATCCGAAGGAGACCAGACCGCCTTCCGTATGTTCTTTGGCTATTATTATCCAAAGGCAAAAACTTTCATGCTGAGCCTGATTGACAGCGAGGAAGATGTGAACGATCTGGTCCAGAATCTTTTCGTCAAGCTTTGGATGATCCGTTCTTCTCTCGGCAAGTTGCGTTCTGCCGGTGCATATATATATAAGATGTGTCGGAATGCAGCCATCGATTACGGCCGGACCCATAAGGTCAGGATCCCTTTTACCGATTCAACGGAAGCGCCTGAGACATACGCGCTGGACGAAGAGTATTTTGCCAAAGAACGACAGCTGCAAATCGACAAAGCCGTTGACCGTATGCCGTATAAACGCAGGGAGGTCTTCTTACTTTCCAGAAAGGAGGGTATGTCGAACGAACAGATTGCCAAAGACTTGGGGATCTCAAAGAAAACCGTTGAGAACCACATCAACGCGGTACTGAAAGAACTTCGCAAGATTTCTTCTTGCATCGCCGTCTTTTTGTAAAATGATTTGGGGGCAAAGCTCCGTTTTTTCGTCTTATTAGCAAATGAATGACAATATGGCGAAATCAAGTCTTTTTCCCGGATGGGATGAAATAGACGGTTCTTCTATCTCCCAGGAAGAAATAGAAGCCGCTTACCAGGAGGTAATGGCAAGGGCTTCCGCGTTGGAAGACTATCTGAAAGAACAGCATCGCAGACAGCGCGTTTTTTGGAGACGGTCCCTGCTGGCGGTTGCCGCCGCAGTGGCTTTAATCCTGGTACCGCTCTTCTCGATCCGATATGCACGGAACGCTGCGGCGGGTGGACCGGAGCCCGTCCGTTATCTGCAATGTGCCACTGCCTGCGGAGAAACCCGTGACGTGGAACTCCCGGATCACTCTCATGTCACCCTCAACGCCCAGTCCGTGCTTATCTATCCAGAGTCTTTCGGGGAAGAACGCCGGGTATTCCTTTCCGGTGAAGCCGTATTCGATGTCACGGCCTCCCCGGAATCTCCTTTTGACGTCCAGACCTCAGATATTACGGTCCGTGTTCACGGGACTCGTTTTAATGTAAACGCTTATTTTGATTCGCCCCGCGTTACGGCGACCCTCAACAGGGGCGCCATATCGGTCTGGCCCAATTATTCTCCGGAACGCATCGTCGAATTGAAAGCGGACCAGCAGTTCTCCTATGAACCCGCGACCGGCGCCATCACGACAGCCAACGTAATATCCAGAGAATCCCTGGCCTGGACAGATGGAGACCTCTATTTCCGTTCCGCGTCCATTCATGACATCATCCGCGTCGTTGAACGCCATTACGGGGTACAGGTCTATCTCTCCACGGATAAATATGACAACGCCATCATCACGGCCCGGTTCGTCCACGGCGAAACTGTTGACCAGCTGATGGATGCCATCTGCGGCGTTGTCCCCCACATGAAATACACTCATACCGACCAATCTATTTATATTCAGTAAAGCATAACTGACCTATGAGAAAGACAAGACTGCTTGTCTGTACGCTGATGGGCCTTCTGCTTTGCTTGGCGGTGCATGCCCAGGAACCGGTCGTCTCGTTTCCCCAGAAACAGATGACGCTGGCGGAGGCATTGGCCGTCGTTGAGCAACAAAGCGGATTATCCATTGCGTACAACGAAAACCTGCTGGATCTGGGAAAGGTGGTTTCCACCCCGAGCGGAAATCCCCTTTCCGAGGTTCTGCGCCTTCTGCTGGAGGATACCGGAGCTGAAGCGCGCATTAGCGGAAAGATTATCCTCATCGTTGAAAAACTGAGAACTGCCCCCCCCTCCTCGCCTGAAACGTACTCCGGTATCGTCCGTGACAGCGCCGGGCCGCTCGCCGGGGCCGTCATTCAGGTTCAAGGAAGCGGGACGGCCGTCATCTCTTCCGTGGACGGTGCTTTTTCCATTGAGGCCGTCAAAGGGAGCGTGCTCGTCATCAGCATGCTCGGCTACAAAGACGCCACCTACACCACTGGTACCCGGACCCAGGGCATCATCATCGAACTCGTTGACGACGCCATCATGATGGAAGAATCCGTTGTCGTGGGTTATGGCTCGATGCAGCGGCGCGACATCACCTCCGCCATCTCCACCTACAAGCCCTCCGAAGAAGGAGAACGGCAGGTGCTGAGTCCGGATGCCATGCTTCAGGGCCGCATCCCCGGCGTTAACGTAACGGCAGCTTCCGGAACCCCGGGCGGCAAGACCCGCGTAAGTATCCGCGGTATCGGCTCCCTGACGGCAGGAAACGAGCCGCTGTATGTGATTGACGGCGTTCCGATGAGTAACACATCTGGAGATGCCGGAGCCTACGGCGGAGAATCCCTTTCGGGCCTGTCTGATATCAATCCGGCCGACATCGAATCCGTCCAGGTCCTGAAAGATGCAGCCTCAGCCGCCATCTACGGCTCCCGGGGCACGAACGGCGTCATCATCATCACCACCAAGAAAGGAGCGAAAGGCGCACCGAAACTGAGCGCCGACGCATCCTACGGATTAAGCTGGCTGCCCAACCTGTCCAAGCTGAAAGTCGCCGATGCCGATCTGTATCTCGAGGTCCAGAACGAAGCGATTGACAACTACAATCTGCAAACCGGCAGCGCCGTTGCCCGGCTGGAGAATCCCTATCCCGGCAAGCCGCAGTTTGACTGGATCGACATGGTTTTTCGCGTAGCCCAGAGCTGGAACGCGTCCGTCGCCGTTTCCGGCGGTTCTGATACGGGCAATTATTATATTTCCGCGAGTGCCAAACAGAACGAAGGAGTCGGAATCGGCAGCCTGTATGAAAAGTACTCGGTGAAAGCCAATGTCAACAGCGACGTCAAGCCCTGGCTCTCCGTAGGTGCCAATCTGAGTTTCAATTACACGAATGCCAACCGCGTCCCGGACGGTTCCATCGGTACTTCGATGCTGACCCACGGTCTTGAGCACCGCCCCTGGGACACACCTTTCAAGCCAGACGGTTCCTACACCATCATCAACGCGGAACTGCTGCATTATAATCTGCTCCAGGCCATCAATGAGCAGAAGGTTTACAACAAGACCTACCGGACCTACGGATCGGCCTATGCCAAGTTCAACTTCACGCCGAATCTACATTTCAAAACCAGTTTCGGCGGTGATTTCATGGCGGCAGAAGACCATGTCTATTTTTCATCCGACCACATGTACGGCAACTCCGTAGGTGTGCTGACCGATTCCAGAAAGGATTTTACCTCCATCGTCATCGACAACATCCTCGATTTCCATCACGATTTCGGCGGTTTGGCTTTCGATGCCATGTTGGGCCATTCCTTCCAGTTGGATAACACCTCGACGGCCAAGCAGAAAGGCCAGGGCTTCCCCTCCAAATCCTTTGACGTCAATTCCGTCGCCGCAGAATTTCCGGAGGTGACCAGCGGCCTTTCGACCTGGGGTTTGCAATCCTTCATGATGCGATACACCTTAAACTGGAAAAACCGCTATTTGCTTACAGTGAACGCCCGTTATGACGGTTCATCGAAATTCGCTCCCGAACACCGCTACGGTTTTTTCCCGTCGGTTTCGCTGGGATGGAACCTGTCTGAAGAGCCTTTCTGGACATGGAACGGAACGAATGCTAAAATCCGCGCCAGCTACGGTGCGACGGGCAACCAGGGAGGCATCGGTACCTACGCCTACCAATCCCTGGCCAACGGCGGCTACAACTATTTGAACCAGAACGGTCTGGCTGTCATGACCCAGGGAAACCCCGATCTCGAATGGGAGAAGGCTGACCAGTATGACTTTGGAACGGACCTGTCCTTCTTCTCCGGTGCCCTCACCATCACGGCCGACGCCTTCCTGAAGGACACCCGCAACCTGCTTTACAGCAAGCCGGTATCAGCAACGACCGGGTTTACCAATTATACCTGTAACATCGGTTCCATGCGCAACAAGGGTATTGAGCTGGCCATCGGCGGCAATCTCGGCAAACGGGACTTCCACTGGAAGGGCGATTTCAACATCTCCTTCGTCCGCAACGAACTGACTTCCCTGATCGGGGATGACGAGATTCTCCGCACCGATGATTATCATGCCTTGAAGGTCGGCGAAGAAGTCGGCGCTTTTTACCTGATCAAGATGAACGGAATCTACCAAAGCGACGAAGAGGTTCCGACCTATCTGTATGACAATTACGGCGTCCGGGCCGGCGACTGCATCTACGAAGATGTTAACGGGCCAAAGGGCAACGGTCCTGACGGCGACATCACGTCGGCCGACGACAGCCAGTTCGTCGGATCGCCGAATCCGAAATTCACCGGCGGTTTCAGCAACAGTTTCACCTGGAAAGGATGGGATGCCGGCATCTTCTTCACCTTCTCCTATGGCGCCAAACT
>JAEEGL013131451.1_pt1 | contig 17140 bp, 15 predicted proteins | sample 9134231 | NCBI WGS metagenome assembly JAEEGL01 (sample SAMN16246548, study PRJNA631951) | gut metagenome | biome: gut microbiome; feature: rumen; material: fiber-attached | host: Bos | place: Iran: Karaj | collected 2018-10
CTTGGCAAATCTGCCTCTCCCCTGAGGGCGACACCATAGGCTCAGGTCTCCTCGACACCATCATCTCTCAACAATTCTTCCAACTCTCCGACATCGACTCCAACGACAACCGCACCGCCTATGTCCGCGCCATATGCCAACACCGCAACCAAACCTACTTCAGCCAGTGGAGCAACGGCGTGCCTCTCAAAATCACTTCCATCGACCCGCCCGACTCTACCGCCGTGCTACTCCCCGACATCGCACAAAACATCCGACTCGTACCTAACCCAGCCTCCAAATCCGTCACTATTTCATCCACCTCAACCCTCTCACATCTGCAGGCCTTCGACATCAAAGGCCTCAAAATACTCGATATGCCTATATACAGCAACACCACAATCGACATCAGCGACTGGAATCCCGGCATCTACATCCTCATAATCCACAGCGACAAAGGTGTCGCCTCACGTCGTTTAGTGGTGAAATAGCCACCTCATTCACTTCATATAAAAACAACAGGTACAAACATTTTTTTGCCAATTAAAAAAAAGTTCATACCTTCGCAAACTGAAAAAGAGATCAAACAAGTGTTATCACACCACACACTACACTTTAAGTACGTGCATAAGCAATCTTAAAGTCCCATGCGATAAATTCATACCACAAGTGTACGATTTCGAAAATCCAGGAATAAGATACAACATTAACATATTTTCTTATACCGAAACACCTGTCCTTTTTGATTTAGATATTCAAACATTGTGCGAAGATTAAACTTAGTATTGTTAATTATTTATTATGAAACAAAACATTCTTACAATAGCGTTAATTATACTTGCTTTCAACGCATTCGCTCAAAAGAAACATATATACCATAACTATGGCGACACCATTCGAGGCCACGACTCAATATATTTCTCAAATTTTTTCTACGACTCTTGGCTTAGCGACAGCAGTTCGTTAAATAAAGACGCATATACTCTAGCTGAAAACGGTTCCGAACTTGGTGGCGAAAAACTCATGCGTTTCTATACTCCCACGCCTTTGAAGATCATCGGCCTCGCCGCTGCCGTGTCGTGGAGCGACGGCAACCATATCTTTTTTAGCGAAAGTGTTCCCAGGCCTTATCCTGAATACTTGCTCCTCTATGACGCCGAGCCCGACACTCTTGAACTAAAAAAAAGCGTTCAATGGAATCATTATGACCCTCACCGTTTTTTTGAAATCGACAGCAGATATGTCCGAAATAATTGCGAACTTCATTCCCAAGGTTTCTCTTATCCTCCTATTTACGAATGCTATTTCGAGGATAAGCCCATCATCGTGACCGACTCGTTTTATGTCGGGGTCACCTACCACTCGTGGAGATATGCTCATGATCCAGAAACGCAATACACCGGAAAAACAACAATAGCTCACTACATTAGAAGCTCCCATCCCGACACCACCCTCTGCGATATCATTCCCTATTTCCATTATATCTTTCGTCCAGAATTCAGCTCAATTTACTCTCCTTTGCAACCTGGCAACAACTACCATTCTGACGCGAGGGAATACTACATCATGTTCCCCATCATCGAGCTGGACACCCTCCCACCCGACACAGTACCCTATGTCTGCCCTCGTGTCGACACCCTACGCCTCGCCGACCGCAGCGACAACCAGGCTCTGCTCATGTGGGACGCCAACCAGGAGCACCAGTCTTGGCAAATCTGCCTCTCCCCTGAGGGCGACACCATAGGCTCAGGTCTCCTCGACACCATCATCTCTCAACAATTCTTCCAACTCTCCGACATCGACTCCAACGACAACCGCACCGCCTATGTCCGCGCCATCTGCCAACACCGCAACCAAACCTACTTCAGCCAGTGGAGCAACGGCGTACCCCTCAAAATCACACCTATCGACCCGCCCGACTCTACCGCCGTGCTACTCCCCGACATCGCACAAAACATCCGACTCGTACCTAACCCAGCCTCCAAATCCGTCACTATTTCTTCCACCTCAACCCTCTCACATCTGCAGGCCTTCGACATCAAAGGCCTTAAAATACTCGATATACCTATATACAGCAACACCACAATCGACATCAGCGACTGGAATCCCGGCATCTACATCCTCATCATCCACAGCGACAAAGGCGTCGCCTCTCGTCGTTTAGTGGTGAAATAGCCACCTCATTCACTTCATATAAAAACAACAGGTACGAACATTTTTTTGCCAATTAAAAAAAAGTTCGTACCTTTGCAAACCGAAAAAGAGACTAACCAAGTGTTATCACACCACACACAACTCTTTAAATCAACCCATTACAGGAAAGATGCCGGAGTGGTCGATCGGGGCGGTCTCGAAAACCGTTGACCAGCTTGCCTGGTCCCAGGGTTCGAATCCCTGTCTTTCCGCCACATTTTTTAAAGAAAAAAGAAGTCTCCATCAAGCGACTTCTTTTTTTCTTTTTTTTATACCATCCCTGCTCCAATAATAATATAGTTAAAGTTAACGTTGAAAAAAAGCAAAGGCGAGCGCCAGCGAGCCCAATTAGGATAGCAGCATACGAAGCAAGTAGGCGAACGCCCGCGAGCAAAGTTAAGGTTAAGGTTAACGTTATCGTTGCCGTAGCCGTAGCCTGCCGCAGACAAAAGTTTCTGTTTTTTTCTGTTTTTTCTGTCCTTTTCTGTAATGAAGAAGAAAGGCGAGCGCCAGCGAGCCCAAGCAATTCGTGTTCAAAAAAGTTAGCGTTAAGGTTATCGTTAGCGCTGCCGTCAGGCCCGTTAAGGTTAAGGTTAACGTTAGCGTTGCCGTAGCCGTAGCCGTAGCCGTAGCCTGCCGCAGGCAAAAGTTTCTGTTTTTTTCTGTTTTTTCTGTCCTTTTCTGTAATAAAAAAGAACCGCGAGCGCCAGCGAGCATAATAAGGATAGCGACTGACGAAGCAAGTAAGTGAGCGTAGCGAGCAATTTCTGTAATTTTTCTGTTTTTTCTGTCCTTTTCTGTAATGAAAAGAAAGGCGAGCGCCAGCGAGCAAAGTTAAGGTTAAGGTTAACGTTAGCGTTGCCGTAGGCCTGTTAACGTTAGCGTTGCCTCAGGCCCATTGCCGTAGGCCTGTTAAAGTTATCAAATAGTACTTAGACGCAATCCCTAAACATCCTCTATTATTAAAACTTTAACCCTCAACAAAAAAAGTATTAAATTCCGTTCACCACCACAAAATCCTTTTTTTTGTGTAAATTTGCACTTCTAAACAAACATGGACAAAAGTCCAACTTCATGAACATTAGATAAATAATCAAATCACCAGCATTTTTAAAATAATAATCTGAAATGAAACGTATATCCCTCCTACTCTCCCTGTTCGCGGCTCTCAGCTGCGCTATGGCACAACAGACAAAACAAATCACACTAGAGGACATCTGGGCCAAAGGCACATTCTCACCCCGCGGCATACAAAGCATCCGCTCCATGCAAGACGGCGAGCATTACTGCATCCTCACCCGCAACGGAATCGAAAAATACTCCTACAAAACTGGCGAAAGCGAAGGCCTGGTTTGCAACTTCGGAGGCCCCTCTATGGACAAGAAAGCTCGTCCGCTGCCCCCTATCGAAAGCTATGAGTTCTCCGACAACGAGCAAAAGATACTCCTCAGCAGTGGCTTCGAGCCCATCTACCGCCACAGCGGCGTCAGCGACTACTACATCTACGACGTCCAAAACAGCGCCTTCGTCAAAATCTCCAAACACGGCAAACTCCGCCTCACCACCTTCTCTCCCGACGGCACCAAAGTAGCCTATGTTCGCGACAACAACCTCTACTACATGGATATCGACGGCGAAGTGGAACACCAAATAACCTCCGACGGCTACATCAACAACATCATCAACGGCACCACTGACTGGGTCTATGAGGAGGAATTCGGCATAACACAAGGCTTCTACTGGAGCCCCGACAGCCGCCATATTGCCTACTACCGCTTCGACGAATCCAATGTCCGCGAATTCACCATGCAGACCTGGGGCGAACTCTATCCCGAAAACTACTTCTACAAATACCCCAAAGCCGGCGAGGACAACTCCATTGTCGACATCTTCATCTATAGCCTCGACAAAAACTCCTCTATGCGTCTCAACACCGGGAGCGAAAACGACCAATACCTACCTCGCATGCAGTGGACCAAAGACCCCAACACTCTCGCCTTCATGCGCATGAACCGCCTACAAAACAACATGGAGCTCCTCCTTGCCAACGCCACCACAGGCAAAATAACCACCCTCTACACCGAGAACGACAAAGCCTATGTCGAAGTCCCCGACACATGGAAATTCCTCAACGACGGCAAATCATTCCTCATCACTAGCGAGAAAGATGGCTTCAACCACATCTACCTCTATGGCCTCGACGGCAAACTCATACGCCAAATAACATCCGGCGACTTCGACGTCGTCAACATCTGCGGCATCGACGAGAAAAATCAGAAGATCTATTTCCGCAGCCACGAAAGCAGCCCCATCAACACCGACCTCTACGTCACCGACTTCAAAGGCAAGAAAAAAATCTGCCTCAACTACGACGCCAACAACAAAATCAACGACGGCTTCGGCCGCGACGGCATCAAAGACAACAAATACATCCTCGGCACCTACAACGCCACCTTCAGCAACGGATGCAAATACTACATCTGCAACTTCAGCAGCGCCAACACAGCTCCTCGCTACACCCTCCACGACGCCAACGGCAAAATCGTCAAAGTGTTGCAGGACAACAGCGCTTTGCAGCAACGCCTCAACGAATATGGCAACGAGAAGAAAGAATTCGGCACCCTCAAAACCGACGAAGGGGTAGAACTCAACTACTACATCATCAAGCCCGCCGACTTCGACGAAAGCAAGCAATACCCGCTCTTCTTCTACGTCTACGGCGGTCCTGGCAACCAACAGGTGACCAACAGCTACGGATGGAGCGACTATAACTGGTTCCGCATGCTTGCCCAGAAAGGCTATGTCGTCGCCTGCTTCGACGGTCGCGGCACCGGCGGTCGTGGCGCCGACTTCAAAAAAATAACCTACCGCAACCTCGGCCACTACGAGTGCATCGACGCCATCGAGGCAGCTAAATGGTTCGGACGCAAACCCTGGATCGACGAAAACCGCATAGGTATCTTCGGATGGAGCTTCGGCGGCTACCTCTCCTCACTTTGCATCCTCAAAGGCAACGACGTCTTCAAAAGCGCCATCGCCGTAGCACCTGTAACCACATGGCGCTACTACGACAACATCTACACCGAGCGCTTCCTCCAACGTCCTAAAGACAACCCCGACGGCTACGACAACAACTCACCCATCAACTACGCCGACCGCCTCAAAGGCAACTACCTCCTCGTCCACGGCACCGGTGACGACAATGTCCACTTCCAAAACGCTCTCGACCTCATCACAGCTCTCGAAAAAGCCGACAAACAATTCGAACTCCGCGTATACCCCAACAAAAACCACAGCATCTACGGCGGCAACACTCGCCTCAACCTCTACAAACTCATGACCGACTTCATCGAAAGAAAACTCTAACACTACTCAATAATACCAAATAGGTCGTTCGAATTTATGTCAGACCGGTATTTGATTCAAGCAGGATAATAGTTTTCAGCCAAACAACACACCTGTTGGCTGACATCTATTTGACGCTTTTTGACAAAATTTTAAAAAAATCCCGCCAAGTACGGGATTTTTTGTATCTTTGTACCATGTTATATTGGGCGAAAAATAGTCCAAAGTATTGATATATAATGTCATCAACACAATGAAGAAGATTCTAACAATCATCGCTTTTGTTTTGGCTCTCAATATTTCCGCCAAAGCTCAGTTCGTACACTATGGCGCCCGCCTCAACAACGGCGTGGCTTATATCTCCGACGACCTTCTCACTCGCACACCCATCATGGGCTTCGGCATCGGCGGCTACGTCGACTATATGTTCACCGAATGGAAAAACCCCTGGTCGGAAAACATCTACCTTCAGGGTGGATTCTACATCAACCGCCGCGGAACCAACTTCCAACGCGTATGGATCAACGAGCCTCGCTCCATTCGTCAGGGCTTCTACCACAACTGGTACATCCAAATACCTATCTTGGCAGGTTTCAAATACGAGCTGCCTCAGCTGCCCGCCGGCAACTACATCAATTTCTTCCTCGGCCCCAACTTCAACTTCGGATTCTTCGGACGCCTGTGGGACCGCCAGGTAACCCCCTCCATGCCACAGTCGTCTAACAACTACGACACCTATGTTACCGGCACCAAAGACGACCGCAACTCCTTCAAACACATGCGCCGCATTGATGTGGGTCTCATCCTCGGCGTTGGCTACCAATGGCGCAACTTCACCTTCGACATCTATATGGATCACGGATTCATAGCCCTGATGAAGAAAGACGACGTTTTGGCTCCCTTCGACCAAGTACAATCCAACGATCCCACTCAGCCTCAGCAAAACAACACCCCTGCCGACCGCAACGCCTACACAGGAACCAACCAGGCTTTCATGATCAGCATCGGTTACCAACTCCCCATCAATAGATAGCTGTTGCGTTGAATATAGAAACCCAAGGCGGATAGCGACATCATAATCCGCCGCGACACCACACCTACAACAAACCCAAAAAAAGAAAACGCTCCGAACTCACGGAGCGTTTTCTTTATCGTTATTCTTACCTAGATTTACTTCTCAGATTTCACTTTGTCGTACTCATCGTTGAGCCCCTTGATAATCTCATCGGTGATGTCCATCACCTCCTTACCATAAAGGATAGGACTGCTTGTGAACGACTTCGACAAGATGTAGTCAAACTGCTGATTGGCCTCGTTGTACTCACGTATAAAATTGTACACAGCGTTGGTCATTTTGTCGCTCTCATCTTGCAGTTTTTTCTGCTCTTGAGGCAAGGTGTTGGCATACTGTTGTTCCAGACGGGCCAACTTCTCATAGCGAGCCTTAAGGTCGCGTTCTTTCTCCTGCTGCTGCGCAAGAGTGAGCTTGTCGCCATTTTTCTGATAGTTCTGCAACTCAGCCTGCAACTCCTCCTCCTGCTTGGCAAAGGCGGCCTGCTTCTCGGCAGCCTGCTCCACCTTCTGCTTGAGCTCGATGGCATACTGATATTTTGCCATCAGGGTGTCGGTGTTGACATAAGCTATCCTCAAGCCACCCTCGCTGACAGCCACAGCTGAAGAGGCGTTAGCATTGCTCTTGCCACCCTTGGCGCCGATACCCGTAAAGTGGAATATATATATAAGTATAAGGCCCACAAGCAGTATACAATTGACAATAGGCAGACATTTGCATTTGCCTTTATTCTCGTTGTCGCAGTCGCATGCCGGAGCTTTCGGCTCAGGCATAATGTTTCTCGGCTCAGCGGCATTGTTTATAGTCTCATTGGCTTCGAAGATGACGGCAGATTCGTCTTGTTTCATTTCTTCCATTTTCTTTATTATTTCCATGTTGATTATAAAGTGATTTCAGTTTTCTACTTCACCGATGGTGTCGATGGCGCGCTGCACACGACGTATGGTCTCCTCTTTGCCAAGCATCATAACCAAGGTTATCATGTCGGGACCTACCGTCTTGCCAACCACAGCGAGACGCAACGAGTTCATCACCTGACCCATATTGAGCTGGTTGCCGAGAATATACTCGTCGAGGAGGGCTTTATGGATTGCGTCATATTCGAAAGGCTGAGTGTTAAGAATCTCTATCACCTTTGCCATGTGGGTGGTCATGCCTGGTTTCCAGCGTTTCTTGATAGCGGCGGGGTCATACTCCGTAGGAGCCTCGAAGAAATAGCTTGTCGTATCCCACATCTCGCTGATGAAGTTGATGCGCTCCTTCATCATTCCACACACCTTGACAACATACTCGTGATCGGCCTTCACACCATGCTCGTCGAGGATAGGCTGGAACATAGCCGCGACCTCCTCGTCGCTCCTCATCTGCATATATTCATGGTTGAACCATTTGGCCTTCTCAACATTGAACTTCGCGCCACTCTTGCTGATATGGCCGATATTGAAGAGCTTGACAAGTTCATCCATCGAGAGGATTTCCTGTTCCGTACCCGGATTCCAGCCGAGGAGGGCAAGGATGTTGACCACAGCCTCGGGGAAATAGCCACGCTCGCGGTATCCGCTGCTCAGCTCGCCACTCTTGGGATCGTGCCAGTCGAGCGGGAACACAGGGAATCCAAGTCTGTCGCCGTCACGCTTGCTGAGCTTGCCGTTGCCCTCGGGCTTGAGCAGCAAAGGCAGGTGGGCAAACTGAGGCATAGTGTCCTCCCAGCCAAAAGCCTTGTAAAGCATAACATGCAGAGGCGCCGACGGGAGCCATTCCTCGCCGCGAATAACGTGACTTATAGCCATAGTATGGTCGTCAACGATATTGGCAAGGTGGTAGGTAGGCATGCCGTCGCTCTTGAAGAGCACCTTGTCGTCCAACAAATTGCTGTTCATAGTCACATCGCCACGAATGAGGTCGTGGACAGTTATCTCCGTGTCGGAAGGGAATTTGAAACGTACCACATAATGCTCTCCGCTCTCAAGACGACGATTAACCTCGTCAGCAGGAAGACTGAGGCTGTTCTGCATCTCACCACGAGTGTTGCAGTCATACTGGAAGGTCTTCTTCTGAGCCTCATATTCTTTACGCTTGGCCTCAAGTTCCTCAGGTTTGTCAAAGGCATAGTAGGCCCAACCGTCCCTTATCAGCTGGTCGGCATACTGCTTGTACATAGGCTTGCGGTCGCTCTGACGGTAAGGGCCGTAGGGACCTCCAATGTGGACACCTTCGTCAAACTTGATACCCAACCATGTAAGAGCCTCGATGATATAGTCTTCGGCGCCAGGCACAAAGCGTGTCTGGTCGGTGTCCTCGATACGGAGAATCATCTTGCCGCCATTCTGTTTTGCAAAGAGATAATTATAAAGGGCTGTGCGAACACCGCCGATGTGCAAAGGTCCTGTAGGACTTGGAGCAAATCTTACTCTAACTTCTTGTGACATTATATCTATTTCAATTATTTATTTTAGCGTTGATAAAAAAAGGTGTCATTCTAATGACCGACTTGGTATTTACCTTTAACCTTACCAAACACAACGATTATTACAATAAAATATTGCGAGCGACAAAATATATTTTACCAAATTCGAAAAAAAAAATCAACGAGCCATATTACATTAAAAAAACACCCAACACTTATCTGGAGATAAAATGAGGATGACGACGCATGTGCCGAACGTGTTGAAAAATGGAATACTAAAAAAAATTAAGGTTGTTGATTTGACTCAATCCACAACCTTATTCATTATTTACAATACTTTACCTAATACTTACTCCTTATTTAGTAAGTCTGCAATAAAATCAATAAGTTCTTTTGTTGGCTCTATTAGTGGCTCCACATCTTCTTTTTCAAGTTCAAAAGTATCTCCATAATCGCCCGTCTGGCGCATTGAAAATAACTTCCCATAGAGAGATCCATATTTCTTGTCAAGAATACCTGGTTTCACAAAGTGAAGTCCTAACATTTGAATTATGCCGTTATGCGTCTGTACCGTCAAACCCCTACTCAAGATCAATGCCGAAACCGCATAATATGCAGCATAATATAATCTATTGGCGGTCATATCCCAATAGCCTAGTTGAACAGAATCTACCGCTTGCTTGTATGTGCGATACGTTTTTCAAGACGGTACTCAACCAATGCTTTTCTTTCGTCATCTGATAGGCTCATAATCTTATTCTATCGTTCATCACATTTTTGTAAAAAGGAGTGAAACTACTTTCCTTCCATTTCTTTTTAGTGTACAATATTGGACTTATCGGTGCTTCAATATCCCATCCCAACTCTATGAATGGATATGCATAAATGTCGTAGTCATCAAGTGATATTTTTTCCTTTTCAAGCAATATGAGAATATCCCAATCCGATTCGCTGTTAGCGGTTTTTCGAGCCTGCGACCCAAAAAGCCACGCTTCTCCATCCTGTGGAAGTATTGATTGCGCCGCTGACGATATCTTTTGGAATTTCTCTTCGTAATTCATCGATATTAATTGATTGTTTTTATAAAAAAATCTAAAGACAACACAAAATATCTTCTCTCACTATGTCTACACAACATCAACGTATATCGCAACATTTTATTGTTTAAATCCGCTTTATTTGTTTTTCTGCTTCCTTACCCAGCGCAGGAAATCCCATAGAGTCTCGTCGTCCTCCTTGCTTTTTCTCTTAGGTTTCGCCTTAAGATTAATATGTCCGTACTTGGCCATACGACCCTCCACCACCGAAGTTTGGCGTTTGAAATAGGGCGTCGCCTTTGAGGGGTTGCGCTTTATGGGCGACGGCAACGTCACAGCCAGCTGAGCCGCCTCGTGGCGACTCAAAGTCTTGGCGGAATGGCCGAAATAATGCTGAGCGGCGGCCTCGCAACCATATATGCCGTCGCCAAACTCTATGATGTTAAGATACATCTCCATTATACGCTCCTTGCCCCACAGTTTCTCTATAGCCATAGTGTATCCCGCCTCAAGAGCTTTGCGCACATAGCTGCGACGATGGGGCAAAAAGGCATTCTTGGCCGTCTGCATGGAAATCGTGCTGCCGCCACGAATGCGACGGCCACGCTGGTTCTCACGATAGGTTTGCTTGAGCTGCCCAACATCAAAACCCTTGTGACGCATGAAACGGCCATCCTCGGAGGAAACCACAGCGGAAACCAGATTGGGCGATATGTCGTCAATACTAACATAGTCGCGCTCGAAATTGACCTCGCGACCTTTCTCGGTGAGCTGCTGGAAGAAACGCTGCACCATCAACGGAGTGAGGGGCGGATTGACCCACTTATACACTATGGGCATAAGGAGGGCGATACCCAGCAGCGTCAGCGCTGTTATCCATGTAATACGCCACAATCTTCGCAACCAAGGGCGTTTGACGACCTTTGCCTCACCCTCGTTAAGCTCAACAGAATCTATTTCAATCTCTTTCTCTTCCATCTCAGAATTTGTCTATAAGCTCTTGGAAAGTGCGATGACGCATAAGATGATACTGCAACAAAAGAGAGGCATTCATGATGTGCGGCACCTCGTGGGGGTTGACGGCGGCACGCTTTGCTTTCAGCATGGGCAGCCACTCACGAAACTCCTTGTGAGCGGCAAAGACAGCCTTAAACTCGCCGACATTGCCTTTGAGCAGGAATGATAACGCCGCCACCCAGTCGAGGACAAAACGCAACGCCAGCACGCCACGCAGACGCCTGTCGGGCAGATTCTTGTAGAGCATGGCAAGGTTGTTGCGGAAATTGAGCTGAGTTTTGAAAGGCGAACTCTTGGGAAGCGTGCCGCCACCGACATGATAGACAACACTATCGGGACAATACATAGCTTTATAGCCATGATTTTTGCATCGCCAGCAGAAGTCAATCTCCTCCATGTGGGCGAAGAACGAGCCGTCGAGGCCTCCAAGCTCCTTCCATACCGACGCCCTCACAAAAAGAGCCGCACCAGTGGCCCAAAAGATCTCACAGCTGTCGTCATACTGGCCTTTGTCCTTCTCTATGGTCGAAAAGACACGGCCACGGCAGAAAGGATAGCCATATTTGTCGATGAAGCCACCCGCTCCGCCGGCATACTCGAAAGTGTCCTTTTGGTCGAACATAAGCAGTTTAGGTTGAGCCACAGCGATCTTCTCGTCACGCTCCATCATCTCAACAACAGCGTCGCACCAACGAGGAGTGACCTCGACATCGTCGTTGAGAAGCACATAGTAGTCGGCTTCAATCTGCTCAAAAGCGCGATTGTAGCCGTCGGCAAAACCATAGTTACGGTCGAGACGAATCAGCCTCACCTCAGGATAGTTACTTTGCATAAAAGCAATGCTGTCGTCGGTCGACCCATTGTCGGCGACAATAACCTCCGCCACGTGCGAGGTGTGCTCGATCACCGAAGGCAAGAAGCGCTCCAACATCGGCCGCCCATTCCAATTAAGTATGACTACTGCTATTTTCATTATTTCTCAATTATTTTAATGCTGCCGTCTTTCATAATCCTGCCTTCACGCGTAAGTTTCCAACGGCGATGGCTCCAAAGCCAGAACTCGGGGTGCTCGACAATCTGCCGCTCCAAATGACGGGCATAGCGTCGAGTGATCTCGCCCTCGGGCATAGAATCGGGATTGTCGGTGAGCAGGGTGAAACGCACCCTATAGCGACCACGACGCTCCTTGACGACATCGTATATTATGACGGGCATGTGGTACTTGCGGGCGAAATGCTCGGCGCCGAATAGGAAAGCCGTGTCGCGTCCCAGGAAAGTTGTCCACAAGCTGCGATGCGGATTGCTCGGCGACTGGTCGGAGAGCATCATGTAGGCAACGGGGATATGCCAACGGTCGTAGTACTGCATCACCTCCCTGACGTTGGTTTGGTCGACAATCTCCGTACCATAGCGGGCGCGGCGAGCCGTGATAAACTTGCCGAAACCTTTATTGTCCAAAGGCTTGCCAACACCAATGGCATGGTGACTGATGCGGCTGTTGAGCGAGGTTATCATGTACTCCCAGTTGTTGTAGTGAGCCGACATCAGCACGACACTCTTGTTGGTCAGATAGTAAGGCTCCAAGATCTCAGAATTGTCGAAGACATAACGCTTGGCGACCTTCCGCAGCGGGGCGCGGAGATTGTATATGCCCTCGGCCAAGAGGTCCATCATGTGGCGGTAGTATCTGCGCTCGAGACGGCGTCGGAAACCCTTGTCCCTGTCGGGGAAACAGCTGTCGATGTTGCTCCGCACCACCTTGACCCGGTACCGGAACACATAGTAGACAAGCGGCCACAAGAGCGACGAAAGGGCGTAGAGCAACCACAAAGGCAAATATGCTACAGGTAGAAGAATGTTGTACACTCAGAAGATATTTTATCAAAAATGACACAAAGTCATGTCAAAGTTAAAGTTAAGGTTAACGTTAAGGTTAGCGTTAACGTTAACATCGCCAAAATTTCTTAATTCCTTCTCATCGAAACTATCAATCCGTTAAGTTGACGTTCTATTTCATTAAGATCTTTCAATAAACCATTGTAGATATCAAGCGATATATATCCAACATTTTTTGAAATCAACAACTGACTCTCAACCTCAAATGCGGATCCCAAAGAAGTGTCAAGGAAATGTGCGAACTCAAGGTCTGATGGTTTTGCTGACCCTTCAGCAATATTTGAGCTGATTGAGACCGCTGCCCTTTGCAGCTGGTCGCAGAGGCCCTTCTTCTCGAACCAAGGCATTTCAGATGTTACTTTATATACTTTTGTTGCAAAATCAACAGAATCTTGCCATACCTTATAATTTCTGAAATTCCTTGCCTTCTTAATTTCCTCCATATTGTTCCGTTAGTGTTAAGGTTATCATCATCATTGAATGTGTTTTATGTCAAGCTTAGCGTTAACGTTAACGTTAGCGTTAGCGTTAACAGGGGCTACTGAACAAACGCGTTTGTTCAGTAGCCCCTGTTAAACTGATCTCCCACTTCGCCCTGCATCTCCTCGGGGAGTTGCTGCTGGCTGAGGCGACGCTCCCAGAGAGGGTCGCGAACTTCACCCTTGGCGTTGGAGTGAAGAAGCCTGTAGAATCCCGAGCGGAACTCGTCCCAGAAGATGAAACAACGGTTGACATCGTCGCCCGGCAGGTTGTTGTAACGCCACAACTGGTAGGGCAGGTAGAATATCTGACCCTGCTTGGGCACATCGGGGCCTTGAAGGCCCACAACACGCTGAGAGGGGTCGTTGCTTTGGTTGATGGTGACGCCGCCACCCATGTAGCGTGTCGACACAAAGTTCTTTTCGTCACGGACAAAGTCGGGCGGGCCATACTGGAGATAGACACGGCCGCGGTCGGTTTGCACACCCTTGGTGCGCGGCCAGGAGAAGTTCTTGTTGACATACTCTATCCTGTCGCGATACTCCAGCCAAGCGCTCTCGGCGTTCAGCGCCTCGCGTCGTGTCCAGAAAAGATACAAGAAACGTTGCTTCTCCTCGATGCCGGGCTTTTTGATAAGAGAATATATGTCGCGGCGTTCCACCTCGTTGGCGATGGGAGCCATACCCTCCAAATACTCGTTGAGCTTGTCCTCGTCGTTGATGCGACCGGCAAAGGAGAGCGAGACAGGAGTTTGCTCGACACCCGTATACTCGGAGGGATTGCTGCGGAAGAAAGCCACCTTCTTGTACAGAAGCTTGTCGTTGTGGCGGTTGCGGACATCGACAACGAGGTTGTAGTTGCCCGAAGGCAGCTTGCTGATATCCATTGTGCCGAAAATGGGCACTATGGTGTCGTTGCCAATACGCTGAATTGTCTGAGTAGATTCGATGACCTTGCCGGTTTCCAGCAGTTCGATATAAGAGGCGCTGTAGAGGTTCTCCTCGCGCGACTCATGGTTGATGTTGTAAATCTCGCAATAATAGCTAATCTCCTTGATCTGCTCGGGGAGGAAGTCGTTCACGTAAGGCTCCATATCATAGCCGCCGCGCGACAGAATGTTGGGTTGGACGGTAGGCTTGACATTGGCCATCATCTGCAAACTAGACATAGCCGCACGCTTGCTGTCGTAGAGCATAACAATATTCTCCTCGACGACGGTAGCCTCGTCGTTGGCGTTTTTGTCCTTGAGGCTGACCTTAAGCTTGTGCAATCCCTTTTCGACGGCGAAACGCTGCACATCGAGGAAATTGAAATGGTCAGCATCGAGGCTGGCAATCTTAGGGCTCGACAGGTCGTATTTCTTGACAAACTCAATGGTGTCGTTGCCCCCGATAGCGTTGTTGCTCTCGACGGTGATGAGGACCTCGACAACAGCTTGGTATTTGTCGCCCGACTTGACGAAATTCAAATTCCAGGCGTCGAAGGAGATGTATGTCTCGACGTAGGGACCTATGCTGGGATGATAGAATCCGGCATACGAGAATACCGCCGTGAGATGCTTGTCGTTCTTGACATTCTGGGCGTCGGCAACGGCGGCGCAACAGGTGGCGGCGAATAATGATAACAACAATGCGATTCGTTTCATATAGCGATTTCTATTTGTACAAAAAAAGGACGTTAATTATGATTAATATATTATAACGCCGAAATAACATTCATATTGCATGCCGCAAAGAAAATATGGTCGCAAAAGGTCAACGCACTTTGTGATAGCTTGTTGTGCGGCCGTCTTGCTCCACAACAAGCACGGAAGAGGAGAGTTTCTTTATCAACAGAGTGTCGCAAAAGTCGCGCACACGACGATCCTGAAACAGCTTGCCCCGCATAATCATCTTGTTGCCGCTAAGCTCCCAGCTGTTATATTGATAGGTGCTGTTGTTGACAGAGGCGGCAATGCCCTGAGTGCCACACTGGAAGCCCGACCCAACGGCCGATGTGTCGGCGACCCACGCCCCCACGATGTCGCGTTTTCGCGACCCTCCGAAGAGTATGTATGCCAACAAGGCCAAGGCGACGGCGACCGACAATATGGTTACAACGGGATGTATGCTGCTCTTTTTTGCCATTTCTGAATCTTGATTTATGACAATAACAACGTTTTGGGTGTTTTAGTGCATGAGAGAGAAATAATTTTTGTCCGCGGTTGACAACCCCATCCAATAGCAGGACAAAAAACGGCAACCTAAATCGGCAAATCACAAGGGCGATTTGGGGGGTCATAAGTCCGCTAAAAGTGGGGAGAAACGAAAGGAGAAAAGCAGCCAAAAAGGGAAGACGCGAACGCAGCCATTGCCACATCCTAAAAGATTGGAAAAAAGGGCGAGCCAGAGCCTCCGATCAAAATTTTAATATTTATTATCATAAAAGATACAAAAAAATGATTTTTTTTGGGTATATTTGCAAAATGTAAAATCACCTAAGGGCAACTTAATACAACTAACAATCAGCAACAAACAGACTAAACCAACTTCAATGGAAACAAAAAAAACATCTGTCCTATTTGTATGTCACGGAAACATCTGCCGCAGTCCTATGGCAGAAATCATCCTGCGGCGCATGGCCACACGCGCCGGCATCGCCGACCGCCTCAATATATCCTCGGCCGCGACCAGCGACGAGGAGACAGGCAACCCTATCTACCCCCTGGCCAAACGAGTGCTTGCTGTTCACGGCATAGGATGCCAGAACAAAGTGGCGCAGAAAATGACCGTCAAAATGTTCAAAGATAGCGACATAGTGGTCGCTATGGACAACAACAATGTCAACAATATCATCAACATAGTAGGCGACAAAAACGCGGACAAGATACACCTGCTGCTGGATTACATCTCAGAGTCAGGTCTCGACGGCCGCCACGAGGTGTCCGACCCATGGTACACCCGCGATTTTGACAAAGCCTATACCGACATCACGGCCGGCTGCAAAGCTTTGCTAGAATATCTGAAGACCACCCTCGGAGTCACCGAGGAATAACACAACTGCAAAACAACATTTTGCGCATCAGAAATAGGAGTTTGAAATAACTTTTAGAATAACAAAATAAAAAATATTTTGTCCATTTCAAAGAAAATCACTAACTTTGAAGTCTGCATTTAAATACCGACAAATACAATAATTTATTAATAACTAATCATTTATATCTAAATTTTATGCAACCAAAAGGTAATAAATACGGTGTTCACCGTGTACTCGAGCCCAAGGGCGTTCTTCCACAGCCAGCCAACAAATTGGACAACAACATGGATGTTCTCTATGACAATGAGATCCTTATCGATGTCCAGACATTGAATGTTGACTCCGCTTCGTTCACCGACATCATGAACTATGCCAAAGAGCAGGCCGGTGAAGGCGCAAGCCAGGAGAAAATCCTTGAAGAGGTAAAGAAAGAGATGCTCCTCAATGTCGAGCTGCAGGGCAAGCACCGCAACCGTCGTACTGGTTCTGGCGGTATGCTTCTCGGCAAGGTAGAGAAGATTGGCGACGCTCTGAAGGGCAAAATCGACCTCAAAGAAGGCGACCGTATCGCTACCCTCGTCAGCCTCTCCCTCACCCCTCTCCGCATCGACTCATTCGGCGAAATCCGTCCCGAAATCGACCAGGTCGACATCAAGGGTAAGGCCATCCTCTTTGAGAGCGGTATCTATGCCAAGATGC
>JAEEGL010159048.1_pt1 | contig 17139 bp, 14 predicted proteins | sample 9134231 | NCBI WGS metagenome assembly JAEEGL01 (sample SAMN16246548, study PRJNA631951) | gut metagenome | biome: gut microbiome; feature: rumen; material: fiber-attached | host: Bos | place: Iran: Karaj | collected 2018-10
ACATGCTGTCGCGATGGCGTTTGCCTCTATCAGCCACTCGATGTGCCGGCCCTGACGGCCATCACCGATGTGGCGTGCGACCGCCAGGCATTGCGCATTGTTGACGGCTGCGTCTACGCCGACGGGGCAAAGACGCTGGCAGTCTACGACCTGCTTGGCCGCCTGGTGGGCACCCGGCAGGGTTGCCGCCTCGCCCCCGGCGTCTACATCGTGCGCACCGACCGCTTCACAACGCGCATCGCAATCCCGCGTGAATAACCATTTACAGTTGCACTTTTTTCTATCATTGGTGCCCGGTAAAACTATTTATATAGGCAAGTCTGCAGACTTGTAAATGTGCGAACCTTATTGAGGGTGTGTCATAATGATGGTTAAACATTAAAGGGCGGTATCAACAACGTAGGGACGTGCCATGGCACGTCGTGCACAATCCCCAGGTATTTACGACCTTTACTCCACGACGCGCCTGGCGCGTCCCTACAAATTTACATTGCTGTATGAAGAACTGTGGGGGATATAAAAAATTACCGGACAGAGATGTTTTTCTATAGTTGCTACGCTTTCCGTGGCTGCTATTGCAGCATTTGGCGCGTCGTCTTTAACATTTCTAACTTAAAATACCTAAATTTAACGTGGCGCGAGGCTCTTATCTCGGGCTAATGTCATAATTTTGCAACTTGAATTGTGGCATGCATATTGCATGCTGCCGTAACAATGACATTTCAACTCGAATTACTATGAGCGAAACAGTAAATATCCGTGAACTTAACGACTTGATTGCAAGTCGGAGCAACTTTGTGAACATGATTAGGCAAGGCATGGACAAGGCCATCGTGGGCCAGAGCCACCTTGTGGACTCGCTGCTGATAGCCTTGCTGGCCAACGGCCACATCCTGCTTGAGGGTGTGCCAGGCTTGGCAAAGACGCTGGCCATACGTTCGCTGGCCTCGCTGATTGATGCCAACTTCAGCCGCATCCAGTTCACCCCCGACTTGCTGCCTGCCGACGTGATTGGCACCATGGTGTACAGCATGCAGAAGGAGCGCTTCGAGGTGAAGAAGGGCCCGGTGTTTGCCAACTTTGTGCTGGCCGACGAGATTAACCGCGCCCCGGCAAAGGTGCAGAGCGCGCTGCTCGAGGCCATGCAGGAGCGCCAAGTGACCATCGGCGAGCAGACATTCAAACTCGACGACCCCTTCCTGGTTCTCGCCACGCAGAACCCCATTGAGCAAGAAGGCACATATCCCCTGCCCGAGGCTCAGGTCGACCGTTTCCTGATGAAGGTGCTCATCGGCTATCCCAACAAGACCGAGGAGTCGCAAATCATACGCATGAACATCGCCCCCGAGCAGCAAGAACTGCAGGCATTGGTCACGCCGGCCGACATCGTGGACACCCGCCGTGTGGTGCAGCAAATCTACATCGACGAGAAGATTGAGCGTTACATTGTCGACATCGTGTTTGCCACCCGCTTCCCGGGCGACTACGCCCTCAACGACCTGAAGAGCATGATTGCCTTCGGTGCCTCGCCGCGTGCCTCGATCAGCATGGCCCTCGCCGCACGTGCCTACGCCTTCCTGAAGGGCCGTGGCTACGTCATCCCCGAGGATGTGCGCGCCGTGTGCCACGACGTGATGCGTCACCGCCTGGGCCTGAGTTATGAGGCCGAGGCCAACAATATCACTGCCGACGAAATCATCAACGAAATTCTCGATAAGATTGCCGTGCCCTAATAAGCACCCTGGTCATGAACAGGAATGAGTTGTTAAAAAAGGTCCGCAAGATTGCAATCAAGACCAAGGGCCTGTCGCAAAACATCTTTGCCGGTGAGTACCACTCGGCCTTCAAGGGGCGTGGTATGACCTTCAGCGAAGTGCGCGAGTACCAGTATGGCGACGACGTTCGCGACATCGACTGGAATGTGACCGCGCGCTACGGCAAGCCTTATGTCAAGGTTTACGAGGAGGAACGCGAACTCACCGTGATGCTTATGGTGGACGTGAGCGGCAGCAAGGACTTTGGCGCCGTGGGCATGAGCAAGCGCGAGATGATGGCCGAGATTGCCGCCACACTGGCGTTCAGCGCCATCCAGAACAACGACAAGGTGGGCGTGCTCTTTTTCAGCGACAAGATTGAAAAGTTCATCCCGCCCAAGAAAGGCCGCAAGCACATCCTGCTGGTGATTCGTGAACTGCTCGACTTCGAAGCCAGCAGCCCCGGCACCGACATCAATCACGCTCTCGAGTACCTCACCAGCGCGCTCAAGAAGCGCTGTACCACCTTCTTGGTGAGCGACTTTATCGACGACGGCGACTACTACAAGGCGCTCTCCATTGCCAACCACAAGCACGACCTGATTGCTGTGCAGGTGTACGACAAGCGAGAGACACAGATGCCCAACGTGGGACTGGTGAAGATGCTCGACGCCGAAACTGGTGCCCAGCGATGGGTGAACACCAGCAGCCGCCGGGTGCGTCAGGCCTACGACCGATGGTGGTATGAGCGCCAGCAAGCCATGCAATCAATCGTGCAACGCTGCAACGTTGACCTGGCCAGCGTGGCCACCGACGAGGATTATGTGAAGGCGCTCATGGCCCTGTTTAAAAACCGAGGTTAATCGAAATCAATAATGAAACGCTATAAACACCTGTTGCTGCTGTTAGCCTTGTTTATCACTGGGCTGAGCGTGAATGCCGCTAACGCCACACTCAGCGCCAAACTCGACTCGGCCACGCTGCTCATGGGCCGCGTGACGACCGTGCACTTGGAGTTGGTGAAAGACAAGACGCAACAAGGCTTTTTCCCCATCGACCAACTCGACACGCTGAACCGGGCCGTTGAGATTGCCGCACGACCCAAGGCCGACACCGTGGACCTGGGCAATGGCCGCCAGCAAATCAACCGCGACTTGATTATCCAGTCGTTCGACTCGGGACTGTACGTGATTAAGCCCATCGAGTACGTCATCGGCAAGGACACGCTGCGCTCGCAGCAACTCACACTCAAGGTGATTCCGGTGAAGGTCGACACGATGGGCGACATCCAGGATTTTAAGCCGGTCATCGGCATTCCTTTCCGCCTGGGCGACGCCGTGCCCAGTTTCATCAGCGATTACTGGTGGGCTTGGCTGCTGGGCTTGCTGCTCATTGCCGGAGGCTTGTATTACTACCTGGCTTGGTATCGCAAGGGACGCAACCCGCTGCGACCCGTCAAGCGGCGCCTGCCGCCTTACGACGAGGCAATGCTCAACCTGCGTGCCCTCAAGGATCGCCAATTGTGGCAAAATGGCATGGAGAAAGAGTATTTCACTGGCCTGACCGACATCCTGCGAGTTTATATCGACCGTCGCTTCCACGTCAACGCTGTGGAGATGACCACTTCGCAAATTATCGACACACTGAAGCGCAACGAGGAGACGAAGGCCGTCAACGAGCAACTCTCGATGATTCTCGAGGTTGCCGACTTTGTGAAATTTGCCGGCGTGCGACCGCTGGCCGACGACAATGAGCGCGCCATGGAACGTGCCATGAACTTTGTCGAGGCCACCCGCCCGGTCGAGACCGCCGACGACGAAAAGAAGGAGGAGCAGCCATGATACATCTCGCACGTCCATATCTGCTGTGGCTGTTTCTGCTGTTTGTGCCACTGATTGCGTGGTACGTCTATCACTATCGTAACAGCGAGCCCACCATGCGTGTGTCCTCCACACGGTCGATGGCCAAGTTGCCCACAAGTTGGAAGGTGTGGTTCAAGCACCTGATGTTTGCTGTGCAACTGGCGGCCTTGGGCTGCCTGATAGTGATACTGTGCCGCCCGCAGAGCCACGACAGTTGGGCCACGAGCGACGTCGAGGGCACCGACATCATGGTGGCGCTCGACGTGTCGACGAGTATGCTCGCTAAGGACTTCACGCCCAACCGCCTCGAGGCCGCCAAGGACGTGGCCACACGCTTTGTCACTGGCCGCGACCACGACAACATCGGCCTGGTGCTCTTTGCCGGCGAGAGTTTCACGCAGGTGCCCATGACCATGGACAACGCCACGCTGGTCAATGCCATCCAGGGCGTTAATGTGTCGCTGGGCTACATCGAGGACGGCACGGCAATTGGCGACGGCATCGCCACGGCCATCAACCGCATCAAGGACGGCAAGGCGGTGTCGAAGAGCATCATCTTGCTCACCGACGGCAGCAACAACACCGGTGTGGTGGCTCCGCTCACCGCCGCCGAGATTGCCAAGCGCTTCGACATCAAGATTTACACGATAGGCGTGGGCAGCAATGGCTCGGCACCGTATCCCGTTGCCATCGACTACGCCGGAAACATTCAGTATCAAACCATGCCGGTGGTCATCGACGAGGCCACGCTGCAGCAGATTGCCAACGCCACCGGCGGCAAGTACTTCCGTGCCACCAGCAAGGGCACGCTGGCAAGCATCTTCAAGGAAATCGACACCTTGGAGAAGACCCACATGGATGTGCAGCGCTTCTCGCACACCGAGGACCACTATCACCCGTGGGCCATCGCGCTGCTGGTGTTGCTGCTGGTGTGGATGGTGGGCGAATACACCGTGTTGCGCCACATCCCGTAATGGATTAAAAGAAAGAATCGAAAATGTTTAGTTTCGCACATCCACAATATCTCTATCTGCTGTTGCTGCTGCCGCTGGTAGCGGCACTGTTCTGGCTGTCGCGCCGCGCACGCAGCCGGCACCTGCAACGCTTTGGCAACAGCAAGGTGATAGGCGAACTCATGCCCGACGTGTCGACCGTCAAGCCCTGGGTGCGCCTGGTGCTGCAACTGCTGTTGCTCGCCATGGTAATCATCATTTTGGCGCGGCCGCGAGCCGGCGCAAGCAAAACCACCACACGCGTGCATGGCATCGAGGTAATGATTGCCATGGACGTGTCGAACTCGATGAACGCGAGCACGAGCGACAATCCTCAGGATATCAGTCGCTTGCAGCGCTCAAAACTCATTTTGCAAAAACTCATCGACCGCATGAGCAACGACAAGGTCGGCCTCGTAGTGTTTGCCGGAAATGCCTACATGCAGATGCCTATGACGGGCGACGCCGGAGCGGCGAAACTCTTCCTGAACGACATCAACACCAACATGGTGCCCACGCAGGGCACGGCCATAGGCGAGGCGATAGCCATGTGCCGCGGTGCGTTCTCCACGAGTAAAAAGTCGCAAAAAGCCATCATCGTCATCACCGACGGCGAGAACTTTGAGGACGACGCGGCCAGCGCCGCCGAGCAGGCTCACGACCAGGGCATCCAGGTGAGTGTGATGGGCGTTGGAAGCAAGCAGGGCGCTCCCATCCCGCTGCCCGAGGGTGGCTATATGACCGACGACGCCGGCCAGACCGTCACCACCTTCCTCGACGAGACCACGGCACAAGAGATTGCCGACGCCGGCCATGGCGTATACGTCAACGGCAACGCGCCCGATGCCGTGGAGACACTCTACGACACCCTCGACAAACTCGCCAAGAGCGACTTGGCTACGCTTACCTACACGCAGCGCGACGAGCAATTCCCCATTTTTGCCTGGATTGCCGTGCTGTTGCTGCTCACATGCATGCAACTTCTCGAGCGCCGCAACCTGTGGTTCGATAAGTTTCACATCTTCTCTAATGACAAACGTAATGAAGCGGAATAACACCATAATTTGCCTCGCAGCGGCATTGTTGGCTGTCGTGCTCAGCGCCTGCAACGACGGGCGTGTGCTCGACGTGGCCACCACCAAGGCCGAGCGAAACCTGCTGCGCGACGGCAACGAGAAATACGAGGCAAAGCGATATGCCGATGCCGAGGCTCTCTACCGCAAGGCGCTGGAGGCCAATCCGGCGTCGCCCATCTCGGCTTTCAACCTTGCCACGGCGTTGCTGCGGCAGGGCGACAACGCCAAGAAGGAGCGTCGCGACGAGAACGACCCCATGGTGCAGGCCCAGGAACTGCTCACCGGCATCGCCAAGCAGACCAACAACAACCAACTCATGTCGATGTCGTGCTACGACCTGGGCAATGTCGCCTACAACCAGCAGGACTACGGACAGGCAATCGAGATGTACAAAAACGCGCTCAGGGCCAACCCCGACGACGACCAGGCGCGTTACAACCTGCGCATGGCCCAACTCAAGCAGCAGCAACAGCAGCAGAATCAGGACAAGCAAAACCAGGACCAAAACCAGGACCAGGACAAGCAGGACCAAGACAAGCAAAATCAGGACAAGCAAGATCAAGACAAGCAAAATCAGGACAAGCAGAACCAAGATAAGCAAAATCAAGATCAGCAGAACCAAAATAAGCAAAACCAAAACCAGAATCAGCCCAATCAGGGCAACAACCAGCGCGCCAACCAGCAGAACGGCATGAGCGACCAGAGCATGCAGCAAATTTTGCAAACCATGCAAAACCAGGAAAATGCCACTCAGCAGCGCGTCAACGCCGTCAAGGCCCGCGAGCAGCAACGCCAACGCGAGCGCACACGCAATAAATGGTAAACAGTTGTACTTTGGTAAGATGAAAAGATTGAAACAAACAGGATACAGCACTCACCGGCTCGCACGCCTGCTGCTGGCCGCGGCACTTGTGGTCGCGGGCTCTGCGGTGGCGTGGGCCGAGGCCTCGTTCCGAGGCACGGCGCCGTCGCTGGTCGAGCAGGGCGAGTCGTTTCATGTGATTTACACGCTCGTGGGCGGCGAGGGCAGCGACTTCACGCCGCCGCACGTCGATGGCGCGAAATGCGTCTACACGCACATGCAGACCGCCGGATACACCAGTTCGTCGAGCGTGGTGATTATCAACGGCAAGAAGGTGAAGAGCGAAAACGTGTCGGGAAAGACCGTCGAGTATGTGTGCACCTACAAAGCGTCGCGACAGGGACGACTGTCGTTCCCGCCCGCAACCATCAAGGTCGACGGCCGCTCGATGAAGAGCAACTCGCTCACCGTGACCGTGATGTCGACATCGCCGCAGTCGCAAGCCTATCCTCCGCTGCCCAGTGGCGGACCGCAATACGACGACGCTTTCACGCAAAGCGCCGACCGCGACGTGAAGCCCGGCGACCTGATGGTGCGCATCGAACTCAACAAGCCGCGTGTCTACGAGCAGCAGGCCGTGGTTTGCACCATCAAACTTTACACCAAGTATCAGGTGTCGAAGTTTGTGCCCACGCTGCAACCGTCGTTCGACGGCTTCCTGATTGAGGAAATCCCCATGCAGCCGGTGCTCAACCGCGACGAGGTGCTCAACGGACAAAAGTATAAGGTGGCTGTGCTCAAGCAGTGCATCCTCTATCCGCAACAGTCGGGCGCGCTGACCATCAAGTCGGGTAACTACGACGTGAATGTGGTGCAATACGAGATTTATCGCGCTCTCGGACAGGCTGTTGGCCGTCCTGTGGAGCGTGAACTCCAGGTGTCGAGCAACAGCCAGACGGTGAACGTGCTGCCGCTACCCGAGCCCAAGCCGGAATCTTTTACCGGCGCCGTGGGCAACTTCAAGGTGCGCACCACGCTGCCCGACAACCTCAAGACCTATCAGGCCGCTACTTACAGTTATATCATCGAAGGCTCGGGCAACATCAAGTACATCAAGGCACCGCAAGTGACGATGCCCGACCAGTTCGACGTCTACGACCCGACGCTGAAAGCCACGGTGAACCCCGGTGGCGGCGACATGAGCGGCACCGTGAAGGTCGACTACACGTTCATCCCGCAATATGTGGGCACCTTTGAGATTCCGGCCAGCAAGTTCACCTTCTTCAATCCCGAAACGGGCCAGTACGAGACCATCAACATCGCTGCCCGCAAGGTGAACGTGGCCAAGGGCAAGGGCGAGCCGTCGAACCACTATCGCCTCAAGCACATGGACGTGCGTCCCATCAAGGGCGGCGACCTGGACCTGTCGCACACGCATCGCTATCTGGTCAAGGAGTGGTACTATTGGTATTGCTACCTGATTCCCATCGTGCTGCTGGTGGCGCTGCTGCTCTTCTACCGCAAGCGGCTGCGTGAGCGGGCCGACGAGTCGCGTATGCGCACCAAGCGAGCCAGCAAGGTGGCCATGCGCCGGCTGAAAGTGGTGCGCCAGCACCTGCGCAGCGGCAACCGCAACGCCTTCTATGCCGAACTGCTCAAGGCCATGTGGGGCTATATGAGCGACAAACTCACCATCCCGGTGAGCGAACTGAGCAAGGACAACATCCAGGCCGAACTCGAGGCCTACGGCGTCGACGAGCAACTGCGAGCACAGGCCATCGACCTGCTCGACAAGTGCGAGTTTGCACAGTACGCTCCCGAACTGGCCGACCACGACATGGCGGCAGTCTTCGACCAGGCTTCTGCGCTAATCGACAATCTGGAGAATGTGAAACGTAAAAAAACCACCGACTCATGACACGCTTTACATCATTATTACTCATCATAGCACTCACCGCGCTGCATATGCTTGCCGCCCCGTCGCTCACCGAGGAGGCGCGCCAGGCCTATGCCCACGAAGATTATAACCGCGCCTTGCAACTGTGGCAACAGGCCGTGAAACAACAGGGCACGTCGACCGACGTCTACTATAACATGGGCAATGCCTACTACAAACTCAAGGACATGGGGCACGCCATCTTGTGCTATGAGCGCGCCCTGGCTCTCGACCCCGGCAACCGCGACGCGCGCTACAACCTGGAGTTTGTGCGCGAGCGCGCCGCCATCAGCGAGGACCATGGCTCGACCTACTTTGCCGACAAACTCTCGAACGTGGTGTGCCGCCTCTCGAGCAACACTTGGGCCGTGTGGGGCATCATCACGCTGCTGCTGCTCATGGGCGGCGTGGCGCTCTATGTATTTGCCGACCAACTGCGATGGCGCAAACTGGGATTCTTCGGCGCATTGACGATGCTTGTCCTGTGTGTGCTGTGCAACGTGTGTGCCCACTACGTGTACACGCGCTCGACGGCCCACGACAAGGCTATCGTCATGGCCGCGCCGGCAACGCTCAGCACCGCACCACGCATGCCCAAAGACACCACCGAGGTGGCTTTCACGCTGGGGGTGGGATTCAAAGTCACCATCCTCGACTCGGTGGCCAGCAAGAGCGACAAGTGGATAAATGTGCGCACCGGCGACAACCGCAAGGCCTGGATTAACTCCAGCGATATCGAGATAATTTAGTTAATGCACAATGCTGAATGCATAATGCACGATTAATATGGAAGTTATAGAATATTTAAATAATGTGGATGTGCAGGCGTTCACCGCGCTCAACAGCATGCACGCCCTCTACTTCGACCATGTGATGTGGATGGTGTCGAGCATGATGTCGTGGGTGTTTCCCGCCGTCGTGCTGCTGATTATGCTGTCGCGCCTGGGATGGAAGCAGACGCTGCTCGTGGTAGCGCTGATTGGGCTTGCCGTGCTCATTGCCGACCAACTGTCGTCGGGGCTGATCAAGCACACGGTGTGCCGGCCGCGACCGTCGCACAATACCGACCTGATGTCGACCATCCACATCCTCAACGACTACCGCGGTGGCATGTATGGCTTCACGTCGAGCCACGCCGCCAATTCGGTTGCCGTGGCCGTGGCGCTGGGCAGCGTGATGAAAAACCGCGCCCTGCTCGTGGTGATGCTCCTGTGGGCCTTGCTGCAGAGTTACAGCCGCATCTACCTGGGCGTGCATTATCCCGGCGACATCCTCGGTGGCATCATCGTCGGCACGCTGGCCGGATGGGCCGCCTGGGCAATCTTCAGTTGGCTGAAGCGCCGCTTCTTCGCCGATGTGACTCTCGAGTTCACCAAGCGCCATGCGCAATGGATGATGCTCGGATTGGGGTTTAACCTACTGGTGATAATGCTCACTGCAGCAGCAGTGACTTTAAGTTGAAAACATTAAAACACAATATATTGCGATGAGAATAATCACTTTCAACAAGTTGAGAGAAATCAAAAACCAATTACCCGAGGGGTCGATTCATGTCATTGCCGACAAACTCAACCTCTCGGTGCAAACTGTTCGCAACTACTTTGGCGGCACCAACTATGATGCCGGCGAGAACATGGGCCTTCACATCGAGCCGGGTCCCGATGGCGGCTACGTTACTCTCGACGACTCCAAAATCCTGGATATGGCCCAGGAAATCCTCGAAAACAGCAAGTAAACCCTTTCGCCAGCGGCCCACATGTGCCGTTTCAGGGGGGTGTCATAATGAGGTTATGGCTGAAAAAACCCGCTCTAAGTTAGAGGGGATGCCCCGAACCACGCAGTGCTCGGGGCGATGGCAAAGCACGTGTTGAGCGAAGCTCAGCGTGTGGTGCCGAAGGCATTGCCACTCGACCCAACATTGGGGTGGGGGCGTGTGTTAAGGGGCAAATGGTTTACAACCAGTGTATTATCACACACTCCTCCGCCCCGTTGGACCACATCTCCTAACTTAGGGGAGGAACTTTTGTTCCAACCTTTTTGAATTATGACACACCCTCCCCTCCGCTTCTCACCAATTTTATATGCTGAGGGGGGTGGATGGGGGGAGGAGATGGCATGTGCCGTGGTCGGGGTTTTGGTAGAGGGCGAATTGTGCGGCTTCGCGGTCGCGGCCCCAGGTGTGCATGGCGATGAAGTGGTCGACGCTGACGCTGCGCAGGAATTCGCGCGCCCCGTAGGCCCAGTCGCCGCCGATGTTCGGCACCACGGGAAACATCGCCACATCGAGGTGCGGGCAGTGGGCGACGATGCGACGCAGAATGGCGTGGAAATCGCCCTTGGCTTTGCGAACGGCCTGTTCGTCGCACTCTTCGCTGAAGTGCCAGCACGTGAAGTCGCCGGCATGGAAAATGCGGCGGTCGTCAACAGTGACCATATAGCACAGTCCCACGTCGGTCGAGTCGAAGGCGTGCACCGTCACACGGCCGTCGCTCCAGTCCTCGTCGTGATGGATGAAGGTGATGGGGTGGGCTGTAAGGTCCATAGCGCGCTTGAGTTTGCGGCGGCATTCGTTGGCAATGATGTATTGCGTGACGCCGTAGCGTGCGTGCCAGCCGAAGATGTCGGGGTTCAGGTGGTCGCGGTGGCTGTGCGACACCAGCACGTAGAGGCGCTGCGCGCGGCTCAGGATGTCGTCGATAGCACCGGCGGGGTCGATGTAATAGTCGAAGACGAGCGTCACGTCGCCCGTCTCGATGGCAAATCCGCTATGTCCTATGGCCGTGACAGTCATCAGCGGTCGTTAATCCACATCTTTCATGCTCAAGGCGATGCGTTGGCGGTCGATGTCGACCGACACCACGCGCACGCGCACTGCTTGGTTGATTTTCAGCACCCTGCTGGGGTTGTCGCCACGCCGCATGCGCATCTGCGAGATGTGCACCAGTCCCTCCTTGTGCACGCCGATGTCGACAAAGGCGCCAAACTGTGTGATGTTGGTCACCAAGCCGTTAAGCACCATGCCGGGCTTCAGATGCTCGATTTTGGTGATGTTTTCGTCAAACTCCACTCCGGCGACGCCCTGTCGCGGGTCGCGCCCAGGCTTTTCGAGTTCGCGCATGATGTCGTTGAGTGTGGGCATGCCCACGGTGTCGCTCACGTAGCGCTTCAGGTCGATTTTGTTGCGCATTTCGCGGTCGGCAATCAGTTGCTGCACTGTGCATCCGCAGTCCTTGGCCATGCGGCTTACCAGGTCGTAGCGCTCGGGGTGCACCGCGCTGTTGTCCAGCGGGTTGTCGCTGGTGAGAACGCGCAGGAAGCCGGCCGCTTGGGTAAATGTTTTCGGGCCGAGTTTGGGCACGTTCAGGATGTCGCGCCGCGAGGCGAAGGCGCCATGCTCGGCGCGGTAGTTGACTATGTTTTGTGCCAGCACGGGTCCCACGCCAGCCACATAGGTGAGCAGTTCCTTGCTGGCGGTGTTGATATCGACGCCCACGCTGTTCACGCAACTCTCGACGGTGTATTGCAGCGCGTCGCGCAGGCGCGTCTGGTCCACGTCGTGCTGATATTGCCCCACGCCTATCGACTTGGGGTCGATTTTCACCAGTTCGGCGAGCGGGTCGAGCAGGCGTCGGCCTATCGACACGGCGCCGCGCACCGTCACGTCGTAGTCGGGAAACTCGTCGCGCGCAATCTTCGAAGCCGAGTAGATCGACGCTCCGCTCTCGCTCACCACGTGCACCTCGACTCGTCGGTCGAGCCGCAGCCGTTTCAGGAACTGCTCGGTCTCGCGGCTGGCGGTGCCGTTGCCCAAGGCGAAAGCGTCGATGTTGTAGCGGTCGACGAGCGTGCGTATGGTCTCGGTGGCACCCTTCACGTCGTGGTGCGGTGCCACGGGATAAATCACGTCGTGGTGGAGCAGGTTGCCCTGCTCGTCGAGGCACACCACCTTGCATCCGGTGCGGAATCCCGGGTCGACAGCCAGGATGCGCTTGCGGCCCAGCGGCGGAGCAAAGAGCAACTGCCTCACGTTCTGCGCGAAGAGGTTGATGGCCTCGTCGTCGGCCTTCACACGCGCTTGGGCGGCAAACTCGCTCTCGATTTGCGGCTTGAGCAAGCGCTTGTAACTGTCCTCGGCGGCCTCGTCGACCAACTGCGATGCCTCGTTGGTGCCCTTGACCACGATGCGGCTGATGTTGCGCAGGGCGCGAGCCTCGTCGATGTCGATGCTCACGCGCAGGAAGCCCTCTTTTTCGCCGCGCCGGATGGCCAGCAACTGGTGCGACATCGTGCTCTTGAGCCTGCGCGAGAACTCGTAGTATGCCTCGTAGTTACGGCCCTCGATTTCCTTGCCCTTGACGTAGTGCGAGTTGAGCACTGCGTCGAGGCTGAACGACTTGCGCACCGAGCGGCGCACCGCCTCGTTCTCGCTCACCCACTCGGCGATGATGTCCTGCGCCCCGGCGATGGCGGCGTCGATGTCGGGCACCTCGTCGGTCACAAAGCGTGCCGCGCGTGCCTCGATGTCGTCGCCCTTCTGCGCCATGATGATTTTTGCCAGCGGCTCCAGGCCGTGCTGACGTGCCACCTCGGCGCGCGTCTTGCGCTTGGGCTTGTAAGGCAGGTAGATATCCTCGAGCACCGTGGCATCCCAGCAGGCGTTGATGCGCGCTGCCAACTCAGGGGTGAGTTGTCCAAGGCTCTCGATGGTCTTGAGGATGGTGGCGCGGCGCTTTTCCAACTCGTGGTAGTACTTCAGGCGCTGGTCGATTGACTGGATGGCCGTCTCGTCGAGCGAGCCGGTGGCTTCCTTGCGGTAGCGGCTGATAAAGGGTATGGTCGCACCGTCGTCGAGCAAGCGCGTGGTGCCGACAACCTGGTTGAGCGGAATGCTCAACTCCTGCGAGATGAGTTTGGCAATACTGTCGTTCATATCAATAATCAGTATAAAACTTAAATCTTAAATCTAAAATCTAAACCTAAAATCTGTTATCTGTCATCTGTTATCTGAAAATCTGTTATCTGTCATCTGTCATCTGTTATCTGTTATCTGAAAATCTGTTATCTGTTATCTCTAATCTATAATCTATAATCTATAATCTAGATAACTGTGATCACCTTTTCAAGGTTATCACAGTTATCTCAGGCGTTGCGCCGATGCGCATGGGCACGCCCACCATGCCCACGCCGATGTTGACGTAGAGCGTCTGGTTGCCCTCCTGATATTTGCCACCCCACTCATTGTAGACCCACTGCGATGGTGAGAAACGCCAGTTGCCCAGTTTTAGCATGATCTGCATGGCGTGGGTGTGTCCGCTGAGCATCAGGTCGACGGGCAGTCTGCTGCCGCCCACCACTTGCTCGCGCCACTGCCGCGGGTTGTGCTGCAGCATGATGGTGTAGTGGTCGCGCGGTGCCGCGAGGCTCACGCTGTCGAGTTGGCAATAGTTGATGAAGTGGCCCTCGCCATAGTTCTCGCCGCCCACCACCAGCAGGCTGTCGGTGCCGCGCACCAGCCAGTCGTGGCTGTTGAGCAGCAGTTTCCATCCCATGCGGGTCTCCAACTCGCAGAGCGCGCGGTGGTCGGCCACACGCTCCTCGGCGCTGAGGTGCGCATAGTCGTCGTAGTCGTGGTTGCCCAGGATGGAGTACACGCCGTCGGGCGCGTGCAGGCGTCGCAGCACCGTCTCGAAGGGTGTCGCCTCGCTGGTGATGCGGCTCACCAGGTCGCCGGTGAACATTATCACGTCGGGCTTCAAGGCATTGATGGTGTCGACCCAGGCGCTGGCCGCGGTGGTGTCGTTGAGGTAAGTGCCCAGGTGTGCGTCGCTGAACTGGACTATGCGGTAACCGTCGAAGGCCGCCGGCAGGCGCGGACTCTCTACCGTCACCTGCTCCACGGCGATGCGGTGCGGGATCACCAAGGCTCCCCACCACATAGCGCCGAAAATCACCGCTGCCACTGCCGTGCCACACCAGTGGAAGGCGCGCGCCACGCGCGGCCATTTGCGCAACAGGTGCGACGGCCAACTGATGAGCAGACCCACGTATTTCGGCACATAGAAGGCAAAGAAGATAAAGAGTGCCCACATCAGCATCACAAAACTGGTGTTGCTTGTGTGCGGCATCGCCAGGGCGGCAATGAGCATGACGTGCAGCGCGATGGCCAGCACCAGGTGCGCGATGGCCAAGCCCTGGTGGCCGCTACGGCGCAGCCGGTAGAATATGGCCCAATCTATCGCGCCGTTGGTGGCAATGGCGATGATGAGCGGAATCCAGGCGATAATCATTTCAGAGCCTCAATCTGGTTGGTCAGCGGGTTGGAGTACATCTGCAACATCTTGTTGAACATGTAGTAACGGTCAAACTCGCTGAGTTTAATCTTCGTCTTGTCGATTTGCTTCGACAGGTACTCGAGGAACTCCTGCTTGTCGTCGGCTGTGTAGCGGTCGGCAAAATCCTTGTTGTCGAAGAGGATGTCGTGTGCTATATAGTTGGTTTTGAATATCTTATAGTTGGCATGAATTGCATGGTCAACTATATTGCATATACGCCTGATAATCAGTAGTTTGTCGAGGTCCTCGGGAATCTTGTCGAGTTCGTCGTTGATGCACTGGCTGAATGCGTAGTGCACATGGCCCTTGTGGCCGGCAATGCCGGTACGCATCGACTCCAGGTCGTCGTCGGCGTCCTTTTTCCAATTGGGGTTCTTGTCCTTCATCAGGAACTCCTGAGCCTTGAGGTAGTCGTTCGGGTCATACTCATAACTGATGGCTATGGGCGTGAGGTTGAGTTCCTTGAGGCTCTCGACGATGCTCACGTCGCGGTTGCCGTAGGTGAGCATCTTCATCAGGCTCTCCTGGGTGCGGTCGTTGCTGTCTTTGCAGCGGCCCTCGCGCTGTGCCAGCCATATCGACTCGCGCTTTTGCGTGATGGTGAAGTGCATATAGCCCGAGAGTTGGATGGCGGCCTGCAGCGTCTGGATGCGGCCCAGGTTGCGCTTGACGATGAAACTCTTGTTGAGGCGGGCAAGTTTGTTAATCCAGTCGTAGATGAGCAGGTTGTTGCCGATGGCAATCTCGCACGAGCGGAACCCGTTCTTGAGCAAGATGTAGCACAGTTGCGCGGCGTCGAGCACGATGTCGCGATGGTTGGTGATAAACAGGTTAGGGAACTCCGGGTCCACCGTATCGAGCCCGCTGTGGGTCAGTTCGGTGGTGGTGCGTGCAAGCAGCCCCTCCATAAACGGCAGCATGATGCGCGTTTGGAACTCCTGCTTGCTGTTCAGGCTCAGCAGCACATGCTTGAGGTCGCTGAACTTGTAGTTGGGCAGAAGCATCTTCACCACATGCTGAAACATGGGCTCCTCGACCATTATCGACATTGCATTGTGAAAATCCTTGTCCGAGATGGGACTGATATCGGCATACTCGGCCGGAATGACTAACTTATTCTCTTCCATAGTCGCTTTATCTTGCTAATGATGAATGTTTCGAAACTGTGCCAGCATGGGCGGCAGTCCTTGCCGGCTATCAAATGGCAAAGTTACAGAATAATTCCCAAACCATCAAAAAAACCGCCTGCGAAAAAATGAAGAGAAAATGCAAAAGTTATTTATGGTTATTTATGGTCTCTATAGCCTCTATAGCCTCTATACTCTCTATAGTTGCTATTGTGGCTTGGCGGTTACGGGCGGTGGGTTAGGGCGGCGGCGTAGGCGCGCCATTTTTCGATAAGGGCCGCCATGTCGTCGGGTAGGGGGCTGTCGAAGTCCATCTGCTGGCCGGTGGTGGGGTGTACGAAGCCCAGGGTGCGGGCGTGCAGGGCTTGGCGCGGGCACAGCGCGAAGCAGTTCTGGATAAACTGGCGGTAACTGGTGGTGTTGTAGCCGCGCAGCACCTGGTCGCCGCCGTAACGCTCGTCGTTGAACAGCGGGTGCCCGATGTACTTCATGTGCACGCGAATCTGGTGGGTGCGGCCCGTCTCCAACTGGCATTGCACCACGGCCACGTGGGCGAGGTTTTCCAGTGTGTGCCAGTGTGTCACGGCATGCTTGCCCTGGTCGCCGTCGGGAAAGACGCACATCAGCAAGCGGTCGCGCGGGCTGCGCCCGATGTTGCCGGTCACGGTGCCGTCGGTGTCCTTCATCTCGCCCCACACCACGGCGATGTACTGCCGCTTGGTGGTCTTGTTGAAAAACTGGTTGCCCAGCGAGGTCTTGGCGTGCGGCGTCTTGGCCACCACGAGCAGCCCCGAGGTGTCTTTGTCGATGCGGTGCACCAGACCCATGCGCGGGTCGGTGACGTCGTAGTCGGGATTGTCCTTGAAGTGCCAGGCCAGGGCGTTGACCAGCGTGCCGTCGTAGTTGCCGTGGCCGGGATGCACACACATTCCGGCGGGCTTGTTGACCACAAGCACGTCGTCGTCCTCGTAAATGATGTTCAGGGGGATATCCTGGGCGATAATCTCGTTCTCGTAGCGCGGGCGGTCCATCACCACGCTGATGATGTCGCCGGGATGCACGCGGTAGTTGCTCTTCACCGGGCGGCCGTTCACGCGAATGCACTGCGCCTCGGCGGCGTTCTGGATGCGGTTGCGCGACGTGCCCTTGATGCGCTCAACCAGGTATTTGTCGATGCGCAGAAGCACCTGGCCGCGCTCCACCTCATAGCGGTAGTGCTCCCAGTAGTCGCGTCCGTTCTCGCTGAAGTCAGGGTCGC
>JAEEGL011116705.1_pt1 | contig 17139 bp, 11 predicted proteins | sample 9134231 | NCBI WGS metagenome assembly JAEEGL01 (sample SAMN16246548, study PRJNA631951) | gut metagenome | biome: gut microbiome; feature: rumen; material: fiber-attached | host: Bos | place: Iran: Karaj | collected 2018-10
AAGATTACAAGCTCCTGCAACCCAATATGGTCTTTAAAATGGCCACCAACGATTACATGGGCGCCGGCGGTTCCGGTTTCGATATGCTGGAGCGCAATACCACCAGGCTCGATACTTCGGTTTCGCTGCGCGATGCCTTTGTGGAATTTTTGCAAGAAAAATGGGATATCGATCCCAAAGAATATACATCCGGCCTCGGCGGCACCATAAAACGCATTCAAATGCAAAACTAACACTAGAGGAAGGCCATGAATTACAAGTACTTAGCTCTAGCATTTATAGCTTTTTCGGCTTTTGGCTGCGGCCCTTGGAATAAAGCGCCAACCAATGAAGGCCTAGCCTATTTTGAAGTAACTTTCACCGACGGCACCAATATCGGCACTATTGATAATCCTGTAGAAAAAGCCGATATTTATACTTTCTATGTGAATATAGCCGCCATGGATTACAACAAAGAGCTCATGAGCGATTACAACGGCAAAGTGGAAATAAAACCCCTGGCCGCCACTTTGGAGAGTTATTCGCGCGTCACTTTGACAAACGGCCGCTATGATAATCTGGAAGTAAAATTGCGCTATGCGGCCGATGAAGAGGTTATTTCGGTACATGAAGTTGAGGAGGTGCAGGAAGAGTTTAGCACGAGCTACCGCCCCACCGGCAAAGTCGGCGTGAGCCCGACAATTTACCTGCCTCATATCAGCATTCAGCAAATACAGGGCACGCACAATAATAATGCCTCTAACGGCTTTTTGAGCCGTTTTGACCGCCGCAACCTCACCATCGGCCAATGGATGGTGGTAACAGCCGTTTTGGAAGGCGGCTTTTATGTGCATCAGCTGGGGGCCGAAGAATTTGGCGGTATGTATGTTTATTCCCACTCCACCCCCTTTGTTGATGATGGCAACGATATTAAAGCGCTGGAAGTCGGTACTATTTTGGAAGAGCTCAATGCCTCAGTGCAGGAATTTTTCGGCTTTACCGAAATGAGTTTCCCAACTTATACACTAGCCCGCACACCTGAAGGGCGGCCACTGATAGATGAAAGCCGTATTCCAGAGATTAAAGACATTACACAGTTTGTAATTAGCGGAAATAATGTTGAAATTGAAAAATACGAAGCTGAACTGGTAAAAATAGACAGCGGCATAGATGGCCGCACCGATATTGACATCGTCATAGATGATTTTGATGAGCATGAGCAAAGCTATATTGATTACAGCCAATACCCGCTTATGGTTAATGGCAACCCGATTATGACTTCTACCCTTTCCACCGCGCCGACTTTTAATCCTGTGGCCAATAAAGGCCAAAAGGTAAAAAGCCTGACCGGTATATTGAAGCAGCATCGCGCTTCCCGTCCGTCCACTTGGATTATTGTTCCCCGCGATATTAAAGACATTGAACTGGCTAAATAATGGAGGTTCTGATGAAACGTTTAGCCCTAGTACTGATCTTTTGTCTGGCATCTACTACAACAGTTAGAGCCCAAGAAGCCACCACGGAACCGCAACAAAACACCGATTCCGCCACAGAAGCTACCAATGCAGCAGCACCGGAAGCTCCGGCCCCGGTAGCACTGGCCGCACCAACCCCGGAAAGCGCTGCTGCCCAAGAGGAGCCAAAAATTTCGCTCTCCAAAGGCGAACTGGAAGCCCTGGTGCAACAAATGGTGGCCGCGGAACTCGCTAAGCGGCCAGAAGCCGAAAAGGCTGCTAAAGAGCCAGCTGCTGTCAGCCCGGAATTGGCCAAAGCCGATAGCCAAAGCGATGTGGCCCCGGAACACAAAGCCATAAACGACACCCGCGACGACATGGTAGGCCTCATTTTGCCGGAAATAAGCAAAACCGGCATCACCTTTGTCATGGGTGACGACAACCTCCGTGATAACAGCCAATATTCGGTGGCCTGGGATATCGGCCAGCGCCCGGAATATGAAGATTTTTTTGAGAGAATCTATGGTTACTCCAACACCACCTCGGCATCCACCCGCCTCTCCGTTTATCACGAAGAGGTTTCGCCGTTTAACCCGCATCTCTCGGCCCGCATGGCACTAAATTTTAAAATGGTAAATAAAATGGACAACATAGATGACAGTCTCTCCACCGCCATCTATGAAGACCAGTCCTATATCGACTTACAATACAAAAAGCCCGGCTCCCATTTGGTAAAACTCACCCTCTATCCCTATAACGCCGATTCTATTGCCATCGGTTATATGCGTGGCCTGCGTTGGGGTAGCCGCGATGCCTATCCGCAAATCAGCCGCAGCACTGCCGTCCCCGGCTTCCAGCTCCTCTATGGCTATAACAATATAGTAAACGCCTATGTGGCTTTAAAGACCCATGCTCAAGAAATTAAAGATAAATTAAATACCGAATTTGTCCCTAAAGAAACCACGGTGAGCCTCTTTGCCGGTGTCTCCATGAAGCTCAAAAACGGCCTCTCCGGCCACTTGCAATTTGCCTTTATCGATAAGGGCGAAAACGCCAAAATCGATGATTCCCTGTTGGGCGAGCGCGACAAAGACGACCAAATTTATTCCTATGGCGTTGATGCTTTCGTGCAATATGAATACGGCTCTGCCATCGGCGACCCGCTGGGCATTAATGCCTATACCAACCGGCAATGGATTTCCCCAGATTACACCAGCAACATGGCTTTTAGAGCCCGCTTGGAGTACATCTTTGCCATTCAGCGTCTGATGAATGCCGATTATCTAAAAGATGTTACACCCATCACCGCCCTCTACCCGGCTCACGGCCTTGGCGGCGAAGTGGCCTTCCGCTATAGCAATTTCCGCCTCTTTGGCCTCGCTTCCATGCGCACCCTCTCCTTTCTCACCTTTGATTCTCCCGGTGTGAATCCCTTTGAAACCATGGCTTCCGACTCCACCAACCGCCCGGAAACCACCCTTTCACTCCACGCCGATTACAAGGTCAAAATGTTCTGGTTTGGCCTTGGTCTTGCTTACAAAATCCCGGCTACTTACACCATCAAAGACGCCAGCGGCCAGGAAATTGTCACCGTGGTTAAAGACCGCATCACTTCCGACACCATCTCCTACGCCTTTGACCGCACTCGCGAAGTTCTGCCGGCCGGCCAAAAAGCCAAAAATATGTGGCTCATAAAAGCCGATATTAAAGCCCAGATTACCAAATCGGTAAGCGCCGGTATTGAATACTCCTTCACCCGCGATCCAAATAGAGCCAAACTGGTTGAGAAGGTGGTCAACGGTGTGGGCACCGGCCTCTTTGTCTCCGATTGGGACAACGAAAAAGTGCAAAACGCACACTCCCTGGTGCTCACTGTCGATGGCCGTTTCTAAGCTCACCGGCTAACCGATTCTCCCATTTTTCCCTCACACTCTGACCACCAAGTCCATTTTTGCCGCCAAGCGCCAAGCTAAAAAAGCGCACCGCAAAAAGTGTGGCTTATGCCTGCCAATCTGTGTTAGAAGCCTTGGGGCTCAGAACCACGAGATGGCCCTATGGTGAGAGGTGCGGGAAAGTGCCGGATAAAATTCCATATTATCTTAAATTTATTGTGCTTTTGCTGGTAATAGCCGCTGCTTCCTTTATTACAGGCACAAGGCGAGCACAAAAAGCAGAAATATCTATTCTCATCGGCGAGCGCATTTTAGCTCCAGAGCCCATCACCGCCCCTTTAAGCTTAGGCACAATATATGATGAATCCGGCAATGTATGGCAACCAGCCTGGCCGGCCGATAAACCGATATTATTACACTTTTGGGCCAGCTGGTGCCCGACCTGCCGGCGCGAATTAAGGGATTTAAGCGCCCTGGCCTCCATTATGCAAAATGAATTACAGGTAATAACCGTGAGCGTAGATAGCAATCCCATGGCGCTTATGGCCTTTTTGCAGGAAGATCCGCAAGTGCTGCCGGTTCTGCGCGACCCGGACGGAAGTTATGCCAAAATTTCCGCAGAAAATGGCTTGCCAGTCACCTATCTGCTGGATATTAACGGCAATTTGTGTTACCGCTTTAACGGAGCCAAAGCCTGGACGGCCCCCCATGCCGTGGCCAGGCTGGAAGAGATGCTCCATAAGGATAAGCCATGAATAATTATGCATTAAAAGCTCAGAAATACCTGGTAGATGCTCTTTTAAGCGGCCAGAATATTCTCCTTACCGGCCAGTTTGCCCCCTGCTGGCAGTGGGCGGTAGCCGCCTTAAAATATCACCATGCCGCCGTGCGCGCCCCGGCCGAAAAGCTGCCCGAGCGCTGGCGCCAGGTTACTGTAAACAATGTTGTCGAAATAGCTAAAGAGCGCCTTTTTATTGACTTTTCTGCCGATTTTGCCAGCATCCCCACCATCGCTACCGCCACTGCCGGGGCGCTTTTGTGGCTGCCGGCCGCCACCATCAGCCAGGCGCTCATCCGCTATGAGCTATTTTCCGGCGCAGAAAACTCCATGATGCTGGTGCCGGCCGGCTTAAGTGCTGTAGCCATAGTCAAAAATGATGGCCGCGCCCCATATATAGCCGAGGTGGACACCATTAATCTGGCCGATACTGTCTATAAGCCCTGCCCGCTCCTCTTTGATAGCCCGCTAGAGCCGGAAGCTCCCCCAAAACGGGCGGCGGCGGCCCCGCTTATTACCGAGCCGGCGGCGCCTACTCCGCTAAACACTCAGGCGGCGGCCATAGCCGAAACACTGGCCGAGTTTGAAGAACTGGCCGCTGATGAATTGCCGGAAGAAGATGAGGATTTTGCCGGCGATGACGATTTGACGGAAGAGGAAGGCAACTTTGACCCCGGCTGGGAGCTCGATATGCTCATGGCGAGCGGCGCTGTGGCTCCCAGCCAGAGCATAGAAAGCGCAGATGCTAGCGATATGGCCGCCTCTTACCGCCTGGGGCCGCCGCCCAAGCCGCTTTCAATGATTGATGCCGAGCGCGCCGCCAAACCGGGCAATGTCGTGTTGCCGCCGCCGCCCGTGACCCCGGCCACTGAGGCAGTGAAAGACTCTTTTGAGCGCCAATTTGGGCCCGGTGCCAATAGCGGCCAGACTAGTACCGCCAACCCAAGAGCCAACCTGCCACGCTCTTTTCAAGCTGTCTTAGCTGAGCGTCAAAAACGCCGCTAAAATACATTAAACGAGGTCTAAAAATATGGAACAAACTAAGGAAAACACTACCGAAGAATCGGTAGTCGCCAAAATATTTAATGAAGTCTGCGAGCCCTTTATTAACCTGATCGATGCGCCCCGCGCCCTCTGGGGCGTCAACCTGGCCTACTTTTTGGAGGGGCTCGCCTATTTTGGTATTTTAGGCTATCTCGCCATGTTCTTTAATGAATTTATTGGCCTTTCCGAAACAGAAGCCAGCCCGATGCTGGGTTTTCTCACCGGCGGCATCACCCTATCTATGTTTTTCTTTGGCAGCCTGACCGACCGCTTTGGCGTGCGGCGCACCATGCTGGTCTCGCTGGCTCTCCTATTTATCGGCCGGGCCATACTAGCCTTTTCCGGTTATATGGGCTCTATTTTCGGGGCCGATTTTCTCGGTCTTTGGCAGAGTGCCCACTGGACTTCCATCGGCGGCATTATATTTGTCATTTTGGGCTATGGTATGTTCATGCCGGCCTCTTATGCCGCCGTTAAAGAGTTCACCAGCGAGAAAAATGCCGCCATGGGCTACGCCATGCTCTATGCTCTCTCCAACCTGGGCGGCTGGCTGCCCACCTTCTTTCCACCGCTCAGGAAAGTCATCGGCATGAATGGCGTCATCGCCTTTTTGGCCGGCGTCACTCTTTTAGCTTTTTTCCTCACCTCTTTTATCCTTTCACCAAAGACAGTAAAAGAAGCCAAAGCTCAGGCCGAAAAAGAGCGCGAAGCCGAAAAAGCCGCTACTGCTAAAGATGGCACCGCCGGCCAGGAAGAAAATAAAGAAGAAGAGGTTTCTGCGAAAATCGATTGGAATGCCGAATATGTTACCATATTCAGCCATAATGTCTCCATTCGGTTTCTTCCTTTACGGATTAGAATGCTAATTATATGGTTCGTAAATCACCCGCTGGCCGACTGGCGCTTTTCCTTCTTTATCTTTTGCCTCATCCCCGTGCAAACGCTCTTTGCCCACAACTGGCTCACCCTGCCGCAATATGTGGAGCGGGCTTTCCATGGTGGCGTAGTGGGCGAGAATTTTGAAGTGGCGGTTAATTTTAATCCGCTCTTAATCTTTATTTTGGTGCCGATTATTGCCGCCCTCACCCAAAAGGCCAATGTCTATCGCATAATGGTTATCGGCACTGCTGTCATGGCCGCGCCCACCTTTATTTTGGCTCTCGGCCCAACGGTGCCCCATTTGGTGCTTTATTTGGTACTAATGACCATCGGCGAAGCTCTCTGGCAACCGCGCTTTTTGCAACTGGCGGCCGAAATGGCGCCCAAGGGACGCACCGGCGCCTATATGGGCGTGGCCCAATTGCCCTGGTTTTTAACCAAGATCATAACTGCCCTTTATGCCGGCTATTTTCTCAAAGAATATTGCCCCAAAGAAGGCGAGCTACACACCGAAACCATGTGGTTAATCTATGGCTTTATCGCCATCTCTTCAACGGTCATGCTCATTTTGGCAAAGCCCTTTTTAGCCAAAAAACTGGCCAAAAAAGCGGCTAATTAAGGGTCTTAGAAATCCGCTACTTGTGGGGTGATGAAAAATGAAAATGGTGAGGCTGGCAGTAGCGGCGCTTACACCACCGCTTCAAAAATTCTCTTGCCGCCTATTTCGAGGCACTTTGTCCCCGGCTCTTTGTTTTTGTTAAAGCAAAAACTCACCAGGTAGCCCTTTGCGGCGTGGAAATAGTCTAAATAGCCGGCAATCTGTTCCTCGCCGCGCTCATTGTAACTAGATCCGCGCCAAATTTTGAGTTCAATGATGTATTGGTGGCCGAGATAGTCGATGATAACATCGGTGCGTGTTTCGTCGCGCGTTTCGGCTTCAATATAATAATTGCCGACGCCGTTAATAATGGGCTTTAGATAGAGCAAAAAGAGTTTGCGGCCCATTTTTTCAACAAAAGCATCATCATTATGGCCATAAATATCATTAAAATGCACGGCAAAACGGCTGAGGAGATGCTCCATATCAATTTGGCCATCTTTGATAAACTGGTTTTTGTCAATGGAACCCAATGAAAAAATTTCGTCCATCTGATCTCTAGCCAGAAAATAGTTATAAAGCCATGTTTCAAACAGGCGATTGGCCACAGCCAGTTTGCCGTTATTGTTCTTGATAAATCCGAACATAGTGGCCATATCCATCGTGCACTCGCTGACATTATAATAGAGCTTTTTGCCCTGATATAATGCGCTATATAACATTTGATATAGTTCAGGAAAATCATCTAATTTCTTTGTAAAATCATCAAATAAAGTATTCTTTTCACTTAATAAGAGCCGCACCGCCTCCAAAAAGCCCTCTTTATCCCAGAAGAGCTTCTTTTCATCCAAAATCTGGCAGAGCCGCGAGACCAAAAAGGGATATCCGGAAGTATAGGCAAAAATAAGTGCGCCCATCTCGTCCGGGTTTAAACATTCCACTTCGGGAATTTCTGGGTGATCAGCTTTATATTCGGCCAGCATAGCGGCGATACCAGCAGCCGGAAGGGCCAAATCGACATCAAAACGGGCGGCGATATTCCAGGGGCTGTTATATTGGTGCTCCGCTTCGGAGCGCATTTTCAGCTTAAGATTCTTTATATCGTAAACTCCGGCCAAAATGACGGATTGGAAGGTAGGACGTGTGACCCGGCTGAGAAATCTTTCTCTCAGAAGGCCAAGAAATTTGATAAAAACCGGAAAATTACCGGCCTGATCCACTTCGTCGATAATAAGAACGATGGGCTTTTCGGAAAACTTATTTATTTTGGAAATAAGGACAGAAAGCCTATCGGCAATAAGTTCTCCCTGGGCGGAATTCAGGCTCTCTTGTATGATCTCATGTGTGCTGGGAGATAGATTGTCCACTTCCTTAAAATCAATGCAGTCAGCGAGAAGCTGGATAAAACTATATCCAAGGCGTTCTAAGCTTTCAAAGGCACTGTCAGGAAGCCCTTCAAAGCTGATGGAGAAGACGCAATAATCGGCATCGAGTCTCTTCTTGAGCTGATATAGCGTTGTTGTTTTGCCATACTGCCGCCCGGCGTTAATACAAAAATAATCGCCGCGCTCCACCATCCCCGCGATGATTTCTACTCGCTCGCTGATGTCCACCATGTAATGCTTATCGGGATAACAGGTGCCGGTAATATTAAAGCGTTTTTTGTGCATGGCTATAAACCCTCAAAACGGCAACAAAACACGGCCCTACTCTAGCAAAACAGCTAAGAATGCGCAAACAACAAATACTGAAAACCATGCCGGAAAATGGAGGCGATGAAATACAATAAATTTCACCAATTTTGGGGTAAGAAAAAAGTAAAAAGAGAAAAAGCGGCTAATTAAGGATTCTCATAGCGCCGGAAATAGCCAGGCACATCTCAGCTTCGGCATTGGCATCCACTTCGCCCTTGGCGCCCAAATAGAGCTGCGTGCCAATGGCTTTAAAGGGGCGCACGCGCAAATCTTCCGGCACTGCCCCGCCGCCGCCGTTACCGGCTATAGGCAGGTAGGCGGCCAGCTCTTCGCTCTCAAAATTTTTGCCGGTATCGGCGGCCACCAGATAGCCGTCATCATCGCCTATCACCATGTGCTCCAGGCCGGCCCGCTTGGTACAGGCCATAAGCTGGTATTTAAGAGCTGTTTCTATATCATCACTGCGCATTTGCCTACGTTCTTCCATGACTGTCCTCCCTCCGGAAAAAAGGCAAGATAAAATTATCTGCAAACAGAGTTCTTGGCAAATTTTTAACCATTAAAAATAGCGCCAGCTGCTTTACAGTTTTAATTCTCCAGGCAAGGCAAAAAATTTTCATTTAGGTGCTTGTCTATTATATTAATAGCGTTCAGGATATAGGAGCTTTTTAGCTGCCGGAGGAAAACATGGCCGATTTAGAAAAACTACTGGACAGTATCAAGGAAGAAACTATTGAAACCCGCAACCAGATTATCAAAAGCACCAATCAGGTCACAAAACTGGATGCCGATGTGCGCTCTTTTGATAAAAAACTCACTGCTATCCAAGGCAAAAATAAGCTTTTTCTGCTAGTGGGCTTTGGTATTTTGCTCTTAATTATCGCCGGCGCCGCTTACTGGGTAACGGTATCGCAAACCAAAGCGGCCGAGAAAGAATTGGCTGATGCCATTAAGGAAACCGAGAAGCTGAAAGGCGAGCTTTCAGCCAACCAAGATGAATTTGCCCGCTTTAAAGCCACCACTCAGCGCGAAAAATCCAGCCGCGAGGCGGCCGAGCAACTGGCAATGGATGTCTTAAAACTCATCGACAGCAAAAAAGATAACGAAGCCATTGCCAAGATAAGAGGAAACAATCTCTACGGGCAGCAAGCCATCTTAGGACCCATCGCCGCTACAGTAGTAGAAGAAAAATTGGATCAATTCAAAAAAGATAAAAGCGAGGCTCTTTTAAAGAGCGGGCGCGAAGCTTTTAATCAAAAACAATTTAAAAAAGCCATTAATCACCTTGATGTAGCTTTAGCTCTGGCCACCACACCGGCCACCGCCGAAAATGCCCTTTACTTCCTAGCTGTCTCTTATGCCAACAATCAGGAAAACCAATTGGCCATTCAAAATATTGAAGATTTTGTGCGCCGTTTTCCCAAGAGCCCCATGGCCGATGATGCACTGTATCATTTGGGCAGCTTTTGCGAACAATGGAAAGACGAAGCCTGCGCCGCTAAAGCCTGGCAAAAACTTCTGGACAGCTATCCATCTTCGCCCATGGCCGCCATTGCCAAGAGAAAGCTAAATAAATAATTTTGCTTATAAATTCTGGATTCTAAAGATCTGAAGCGGTTTTCCGGACCGCCCTAAGCTGATATAAAGATAGAAATAAGCGCCCTGTGGGAGAGAAACGGTGGAATAGAGCTCTGTATTGCTGGTATCGCCCAAACCGGCACTTTCCACTTGTTCAAAATCGCTTATAGCGCTGGGGTTCTTCACCCCCTCTTTGGTGCGCCATAAAGAGACGCCGTTTAGATTATCATAACCCACATAGAGGCGCGACCCGTTGGCAATCAGCAGAGTTATTTTATTGTTGTTATCATCGCCCATATTGGACTTGCCACTATTATCATATTCAGCCACCAGTTCCCAACCATCGGCATTGCACTCACCTTTGGCATCGGGCAGGCACTTCCAAAGTTGCGGCACTTCTTCACCATCCGGGCAGCTCTTATCATCTTTGCACTCATCCTGGGTACAACCGCGATTTTGGCGATTGGTAAGGCAGGCGTTCCGAATTAAATAAAGCGCATCGTTAAATTCGGTCATGGCCGGAACCGGCTGTTTAGCAGGAGTAAGATCGGAAAGAGAAGTTAAAACATCGGTGAAATAAGAGCGATATTTTTCATTATTAGTCGGAGTAATATCCTGCCAATGACCACAGGAGTTACTGGCCGGAGCAGGGTCATCATTGGTAGAGCGGATAATTCCGCCTAGCTGTTCACACTGGCCGCTGACGTATGGCGAATTGATATTACAACTCGATTTATCGCTAACGGCACCGGAATTGGCCAAATAGAGCCGATTTTTAAAGGGGAAAACAGTAGCGCCGATATTATCGGCATGGTTGGGCACCGCGGCATTTGTTTTACAATCTTTACCATAATACCCAAAACCGCGCACATTAGTCAGCATGAGAAATTCGGCATCATTTCCCTTAATAGATTCAGGATTTTTCGTATATATTTTAGCCACATACGGGCGGTAAGTTCTATTGCCGGGGGCCGCCCAGTAAATTCTCTCGTTAAATACTTTTATGCTCTCTGTACCGCGATTACCGGCCACATACCCACCGGCGCTAATGCTGTGGAAGGGGCGATACATATCCATATAGGTGTAATCAAGCTGGTTATCTTTATCGGTAGTAGCATAAATATAATAATTTTGGCCTTTGCTACGGCTGCCGGTAATGAAGAGATGTTCTTCGTTGTCAAATATACCTGAGGTAAAGAGGCCGCGCCCATCCTGATTATCCGGGCCGCAACCGCTGGCCGAATCGGCTTTGTTTTCTTGGCACCCCTTGCTGCCGATAGTAACATAAGGCGGCACAGCAATACCATCATCGCGAGAAGTAGCTGTATTGCGCGAAAGCCCTCTGCTGCCAAGAGAATCCGGAGTGTTGGCCGAGGCAATGGTATCTTTTTCTAAAGTAAAGGTAAGGCGCTCCGGCTGAGAACCGTCGGGATTAAAGCGCACAGCCGAATTACCGTATCTGTTGGGGCCGACATATATTTTGCCGTTATAAGTGGCCAGATGGCCAAAATCACTGCCATCGTTAAAAGGATCAATACTTATGATAAGAGAATCCGGTGTGACAATGGGGCCTGGGCCGGTACCGCCGCTCTGTCCCACAAATGAAGCGCGGTCATAAGGCGAGCGCTGCATATTTTCCCGGTTTTCAAAATCCAAAATAGCACCAAAAACGCTATCATCAAAACCATCTCCATCACGGCCATTGGCCACGGTTACAGTATATTGGCCGGCCTCCTGAGCTATGGAATGTGTAATACAAACAGCGCTGTCATCCGCTTGGACGCCGCCGCAAATAGTACCATCAAGTAATTTGGCCTCGGTTACTAGGCCAAGCGAGCTGACTCCGGCCAGCATATAGCGCTTGCCACACTCCTCAGAAGAAGAACATACCGCACTGCCCGGCTCATTTTCTTCCGCCAATACTGGCTTGGAAAAAGTGAGCAAAATGTGGGTACTGTCGGCAGCCACAGCCGACATCACTTTGAGCGGCTCGCGGCCGAGAAAATCACCGTTATTGGGGCAGGAGAGCTCTTGCGGCACAGTCGATAAATCGGTAATGACCGCACGATCAACCAAAACAGTATAGGCCTTCATATAGGTTTGGGTGTTTGAAAGCTCCAAAGTGTAGATGCGCCCGCTACCGGTAACACTCACAATATCAAAATCGCTCGTAGCTTTTGCTGCCTCAAAATTGGCATTATCAACGCAAGTAGTATTTATAGGACCATTGGCAATTTTGTAAGAAGCCACATTCAGTGCTTCGGCATTAACATCCTCACTAAAAGTAACACGCACTTTTTGGCTATTAAGCGAACTGACGCCGGCAACTATAGGCGGCACGGAATCATAGCCGGAGAAGACACCGGTATTAGGACAGCTGAGTTTGTTACCTGCCAAATCTTTTACCGCATCGGTATCAACAATAAGAGTATAGTCACCCGGTGCGAGGCCGTCAGACAAGGTCAAAGTTATAATATTGGTAGCGGTTTTGGCAGCGCTAACAATTCTAAATTTAGTAGTAGCGAGCGAATCACTGAAATTATTGCCCGAGGCACAATCACCGCTAACATCTTGAGATATTTTGTAATTCTCTATATCAAGCGCTGCTTCGGCCATTTCTTCGGAATAGGTGATTCTAAGCTCTGTTGCAGAAATTAGCGCAACACTTTCTATCTGCGGTTTAACTGTATCTACCGAGCCGTGATTATCGCTATTACCGTCGCTATCGGCATCGCTATTGCCATCATGACCGTGAGGTTTATCATCGGAATCGCCGTCATGGCCATGAGGTTTATCATCGGAATTGCCATCTTTACCATTGCCATTGGGGCCTACCGAATTACTGGGAGAAATAGTAATCATCAGCCTGGCTGTAACGCCCAAATAACCGGCAATAAGCACAATTTGCCCCGGCGCCTCACCGCGCACAACTCCCTGGCCGCTGATGGAGGCAAAGGTGGCGTCTTTGGCACCAACATTGGTAATTGTCCATTTGGTATTCTCGGTGACCTGTGAAGCCATACCGTTTTCATTGGTATAAATAGCTTTATATGAGCGCTCCTCACCAACAGCTATTTTGGTAAAAGCCGGTGAAATAATGAGCCCCGGCCCCTCCTGCCCCTCGCCGCGAACATTGTGATTGGCACAGCTTGCGAGCAAAAAAGCAAATATTATCAGCAAATTAACTTTTAAAATACTCTTTGTCATAGCGCCTACTCCATTTGACAAGTAGTGTTACAAAACACCTCTTTTATTTTTAGCACTTACCAGCCCTCTGTGTCACCTAAATTATTAAGTGCCTATTAAATTTTACTTGCTTTCTGCCGGCGATTTCACCTAAAGTGGCCGTTGCCTTTTAACGTGCGGCCGCTTCTTGGCGCTGATACAGTAAAAGCAAAACAATTTGCCCTAATGAATAATAAATGGAGTATTATTATGGGTATTGAACAGTATCGTGTTGTGGTTAGTTTCGATGAAGAAAAACAAGCTTATGTGGCCAAAGTTCCCGAACTTCCGCTCATGCCGGAAGTGGTGGCAGAGAGCCGTAGCGAAGTCATAGCCAAACTTGATGAAGCTATGGAAATCGGGGCAAAATTGACCATCGAGCAAGACGGCCAATTACCACCGGCTATTGACACCGATGAATCTTTTAGTGGTCACATCGAGGCTGATATCGGTAAATCACTGCACAAAGATCTGGCTTTTAAAGCAAGACGCGAAGGCATCGACTTGGATAAAGCCATTCTTGCCGCTATCTCAGCCTATGTTTGTCGCTATCGTCATCCGGGCCTCGGCCGCGGTAAAGGTCGCGATGAAAAACGCGATGAAAACGTGGATGGCAACAATCGGAATTATGAAGGCCGCCGGTTTTACAATCCTCGCGAGGGCAGCGACACTTATCGCACTTTAATGGAAGACGGCGCTTCTTTCCGCGAATTTCTCCGTCAACAAGAACGCGGTGCCCGCCCCATGCGTCGCCGGCGCAACAACAATAATAACAATAGCAACGGTTCCAGCCCCGCAAGTTCCAATAATAATAGCGACCAATAAGGCCGCCATTCATCGGTGCTATGCCAAACAGCCGTTTGAAACGCTCTTTCCCGGCGCTTTTTATCATCCAGTTACTTGGCGCCGCCAGCGGCAATGTGTTTAAAAATTGCTTAATGTTTCTCATTGCTTACCATGTATTAACCATGGCGGGCGTGGGCAATCAGGCTTTGGTGGCGGGCACAGCGGCTGTTTTTATTCTTCCTTATTTTATCTTTTCCGGAATAGGCGGCGAGCTGGCTGACAAATATCCCAAAAACCGCCTTATTATTGGCTTAAAACTCTATGAAGTAGCTTGCGCTCTCTTAGCCACCGCAGCGCTGCTGGGCAAAAATTTGCCGCTCTCTTTAACAGCCGTTTTTCTCCTGGGCACGGAGGCTGCTCTTTTTGGGCCGGTTAAATACAGTATTTTGCCGGAAATAGTGCCTGATGAGCGCCTTTTATCTGCCAATGCACACATCGAAAGCGGCACTTTTATTGCCATTTTGCTGGGCACCATCACTGGCGGGCTTTTATCTTCATACCGGGAAAATGCCGCCTTATATACCGGAATTACTTTGATTTCTTTGGCTATAATCGGCCTCATCACCGCCTTTCTTATTCCCTATTTAAGCCCGGCACAGCCCAAACTGAAAATAGATTACACTCTGTGGCGCGGCATTAAAGAGAGCTGCCAAACTGCTAAAAAAAAGCCGCGTATCTGGCTCTCTGTCCTGCTTATTTCTTGGTTTTGGCTCATCGGTTCCGCCTTGCTCGCCCTTTTGCCGGTTTTAGGCAACTCTCTGTTTAAAGCCAGCGAAGCAGTGGTCACCATCTATATGGCCATTTTTTGCCTGGGCATCGGGAGCGGCACGGCACTGGCGCAAATACTTTGTCGCCGCTATGACAACTACGGGCTGATTCCCCTGGGGGCTTTGCTCATGGGGCTTTCCATGGTGCTGTTGCCTTTTTTTTGCACTCCCTCTGCGGGCGCCGCTATTTTAACGCCGAAAGAGTTTTTCAATCAGCCCGATAACCTTATTTTTGGCCTTCTGCTCTTTTTTACGGCCCTTTGGGGAGGGCTTTTTACTGTGCCGCTATATACTATTCTCCAGCGTCTCTCCGCTCGTGAGGAGCGCTCGCGCGTTGTGGCCGCCAATAATATTATCAATGCCGTTTTTATGGTTTTATCGGCTCTGATGCTTATGGCCATGGAATATGCGGCCATTAGTCTTAAATGGCAGCTTTTGATTTTTGCTCTTTTACAAATTGCCGTTTCTCTCCTGGCCTTTTATTTTCTTCCCAGTGAATTTGACCTTTTGCTCTGCCGCATTTTGGCTCATCTGTTTTATAAAATTGAAGTTAAAGGCCGGGAAAACTTGCCGCCAAACGGGCCGGCTGTTTTTATTTCCAACCATGTAACCTTTATCGACTGGCTCTTTTTGGCGGCTTTGGCTCCCACTCCGCCCCATTTTGCTATGTATAAAGATTACTTTTTTGCCAGTAGATTGCTCTCCTATATTTTGCGCCGGGCAGGAGCCATTCCCATAGCCCCAACTCATGAGGATAAAGCGCTACTGGATAATGCTTTTAATGAAATCTCCATGGCTCTAAAAAAAGGCGATATTATTGGCTTTTTTCCAGAAGGTAAACTCACTCGCGATGGTAATTTAAATATTTTTCGCACTGGTATTGAGCGCATTATCAATAGAGACCCGGCGCCGGTATATCCCTTTGCTATAACAGGACTCTGGGGCAGCATTTTCAGCCGCCATCCCGGGCCATATAAACCCCACTTTTTCCGCCGCCGCAAAATAGAAATAACTATCGGCGAGCCGCTTATGCCCGACAAATTCAGCGCCGCCGCTTTAGAAGAAAAAGTAACCGATATGCTAAATGAGATGCACCATGAACAGCTTGCCCTTACCTGAAGTTTTGGCTCCGGCCGGTAGCCCGGAAGTTTTAGAGGCAGCGCTCAAAGCCGGCGCCGATGCCCTTTACTTTGGTCTTTCCGGCTTAAACGCCAGGCGCGGGGCGCACAATTTTACCCCGACCGATCTGCCAGCCGTCATGAAGGAAATTCACTCAGCCGGCGCCAAAGGCTATCTAACTTTAAATATTGACCTTTCTCAGCGCGACCTCGGCGAGGCCTGCCGCTACCTAACCGTGGCAGCCGATAGCGGCGTTGATGCCATAATCGTTAGAGATTTGGCCACCTTGGCCTTAAAAGCGCACTTTCCCACTCTGCCCTTTCATCTCAGCACTCAAGCCGGCGTCACTTCCAGCGCCGGAGCCATTATGGCAACCAAACTGGGTTTAAAGCGCGTAATTTTGGCCAGAGAGCTCTCTTTTGAGGAAGTGGCAGCCATTCGCGCTGCCAGCGATATAGAGCTGGAAGTATTTGTGCAAGGCGCACTTTGCTACTCTATGTCCGGCCATTGCCTCCTGGCTAGCTGGGGCGGCGGCAAGAGCGGCAACCGCGGCCTCTGCACCAGTCCTTGCCGTGTAGCCTGGCGCAGCGCTCCAAACGGCGAGCCCACGCGCCTTTTTTCACTAAATGATCTTTCGGCCTTGGCCTATGTGCCCAAATTACAGGCCCTTGGCATTAGCTCCTTTAAAATAGAGGGCCGGCTAAAAAGCGCCGCCTGGGTCGCCAAAGCTGTCGAGCTTTACAAAAGAGCGCTGGCCGGCGAAGATACCAACGCGCTTTTAACCGAGGCGGAAAGTTTAGGCAATTACAGCGGGCGCACTTTGAGTGCGGCTTATTTAGCCGGACAACGCGATTCTTTAACCGGCGAGTGGGCGCGTAAAGCCGGCCAGATAGCTGCTTTTCCCCAGCCTCCGGCACCTCCGGCCACAAATGCCAAAGAGCACGAAACAAAGCCAATAACCCCGGTCAAAGCTCAAAATAGTACTCTTTCACTGGATCTCACTTTTGATGAAAAAGGCGGCGCTTTGTGGCATATCAGCTTTGGCACAATCAGCCAAATTCTGCGTCTGGCGGCCTCACCCAATACGCCGGCCAAACGAGCTATCACTGCCGCTGAACTAAAAGAATACCTGGCCACTTTTGCCAATAACTTAACAGTGAATTTGCCGGAAATTCCGGCGGATTATCTTCTTCCAAAGCGTCATTTGGCCGCTCTTAATAAGGAATTGCAAAATGTTTTGCGTCTGGCCCAGAATCAAGCAAAGGCCAAGATTCCGGTTAGCTCAG
>JAEEGL012039574.1_pt1 | contig 17139 bp, 6 predicted proteins | sample 9134231 | NCBI WGS metagenome assembly JAEEGL01 (sample SAMN16246548, study PRJNA631951) | gut metagenome | biome: gut microbiome; feature: rumen; material: fiber-attached | host: Bos | place: Iran: Karaj | collected 2018-10
AATTATGAAACATATTATGGGTTAACAAATAATTTATGCAATGAAAGATATAATCAAATACCTTTTTGGGAGGCAAAAATACATAAAAGTGGATTAAGTCCATTAATTTATGATACATCAAATAAAGATGATAAAGACAATCCTATCAATGTATATTTAAATTATCAATATCTACCAACAAGTACAGAATATCATCAACATTATTTTGGTTTTGAGAAAAAAAACATGCAATGTAAAGAAAATGGATGTTCTATTCCTGATATGCCTACAGCAGTTGAAACAGTTTACAACACAGCGGCTACAGAACAAAATAAGAGAGAATTAGAAGAATATATTAATAATATATATAATGGGACATATAGACAAATAACTTCTGATAAAACATATGAGGTGTTAGATGGAGAAGGATTACAAAATATTAATCCAGCTTTTAACAAAAAAGCTACATATCGTATCATTAGACATGATAACCCTTTTGATGATAACCATACAATGTATGTAAATCATAAAAACAAGCATATTGTTCCTATGAGTAATCGTATTAGTTATAGTGTTGATACATCACAAGCACCTATTTTATTAGATAAAAATAGCAAATGTGGTGATTATTATACATATATACCAAAAGGTCAAGGTTATATTAGCATAGGAGACAACAATGTAAAAGCTAATACGCCTTATGTATTAAAATATTTTATGTATATACCAGGAAATGCTTATATTGAAGACGATAGTTGTTATGTTGAAATTAAATCTGGAGATACTAATGATGGTGTAATTATTGGTGAATTAAATGACGCATTTAAAAAACAAGATAAGAAATTAAGACATCAATGGATTTATCATGAGATTCCTTTTGTTACTTTAGAAAATAAGATACAAATTATTATTAAAGGTCCTCAGCATAAAAATGAAGGTATATGTACAATTGACAGAAAAACAAATGAAATTTTAGTTAATAATGAAGAAGAAAATGCTAATACATATCAACATGATTGTTCTAATGATATGATATATTTTTATAACATGGAGATAGCTGAAATGGTAGAATATAGTCCTGTTTTAAAATATACAAAAACAGGTTTATACGTTACAGAACAATCAGAATATGCAAAAAAACCATTAAATGCCACACAAGATGAACCAAATTGTATAGCAACACCCAATATAAATGAAGAATATGATGAATCAATATCTGAATCTGTATGCTTCAATGATGAACAAATTACGCTACCTACCCCATTAACAGATGTTTATATAATATTTAATAATGATTTTAATATTTTTTATAATAAATTAACTACAGAATTAACATATACAAAAGGATATGAAAATTTTGATTTCATCTTCTTTGATGAATATCTTGATGAAGTATTAAAATGGGATTCTGTTGACGAAAACATAGCATTACAATATGATAGATATACAAAATGCAGTAATAATTGTAGTATCGCTGAAGAAGAGCAAAACCATATTAAATCATATCGAGATGATATAGGATTATACATAGATGATATTGAATCATATACGATAGATGATATAGAAAATCCAAATAATGATGACATAGAAGATGCAAATGAGTTATTGTTAACTAATTTACTTTTAGGAGAATTACAGTTATTCAATAAAGAAATGACAATTTTCACAAATGGAGTAAATAATGAATTCACAATAACACTACAAGATGCATATAGTAACCCTATTAATGTAGGTGAAGTAGAGGTATCTATTTGGACAAATGATAGTGAAACCAATAATAATACTGATGCCGCCTTTTCAGAAAAAAATTTACGCACATTAACACCGAATGAAAATGGTCAAATAGAATATAAAAGATTGAATTTTAAAAGATTCAAACCAGGTCAATATTTTTTAAGAATTATATATAAACATGAGTGTTATAATAGAGATATTATAAAATGGTATCCAATTATTATTGAAGAAGAAGTTATGAATATGTCTACGACAGTTCAAAGAACATCTGATACAGAAAAAGAATCAGTAGCTAGTAGCATATATGATAAAAATAATGAAAAATACAATATAGATTCAAAAACATGTATAATTACAACTGTAGATGATTATCCATTAAGAATAGATACTCATGTATATGACCAAATAAACAATAATCAACAAGAAGGATATTGTGAATTATCTATCAATGATAAAGTAATACAAGCGAGTTATGTTGATTCAGAAGGAATGGTTGATTTTTATTTAGACGAATTTGATTTAGAACCTGGCGAACAAACAATAAAAATTGAATATTTCCAAGAACCAAATGATAGTATAAATTATATCTCCTTTACTATAGCGTGCATCCATGAATATGATGAAAGACCCCCTATTCCAATTATAATTAATGAAATTGAAAGTGATAACGCTATTAAAATAAGCGATGGCTATTATCAGCTAGATTATGATGATATATTCTTTGTAAATATTGATACTGAAAATTGTAAAGATTTTTCAATAACTATTATACGAAACAATACAATACAAGAAGTTATTAATATTAATGAAGTAATGAATAGAAGTTATGTTATTACCGCAATGTATGGTACAGGTGAATATGAAAATCCTACAAACAGAAGCTTTCTAAATACTCACTTAAAAGATTCTAATAATAGAGATATTGATAAATATGCTATTATTACTGGAAATATTAAAGATGAAAACGGTAACGATATAACCGATAAATACAGAACTACCAAAAAAGAATTTACACTATTATGGAAAGATAGTTAAATGTATTAGAAAAAAAAAGATTAATAAATAAATTATTGAGGCAAAATATGGCTTATACGTATATATACCCAACTGGTATTACTCCAAAAGTACTAAATAGATGTGTATATGATAACTGGTGGAATAACAAAGGTGGATGTAAAGATATTCAACCATTAACTAAAGATTACAATTGGAACAATGTCTGTAAAGATAATGATAATATTATTAGTTGGGGAGAAAAAAATCCAGATGCAGTAGATAAGAACAACCCTGTTTATTCAAGTAATTTTTATAATACTATTACAACATATTCTGGGTCATATGACACAGGAACACCTTTTACTACAAATGGATGGAATTATTCAGAACAAGACATTCCTGATGTTTCAAAACTTAAAAGAGTAGTAGTAGAATATGTATGGGACCAAGTAAAATATGTAAGAAGTAATAATAATGTAACATGGAAAAAAGGAGCAGTTAAAGGACATTACCAGAGTGCTGGTGGTTATTTTAAATATGGACCTGTAATAACACTAAAAATAGGTGGAAAAAATATAACAACTACTGGTCCTAGTGTTAATTCCGCTAATAGCTGTACACTAAGAAACACACACACATATAAAAACTCAGACCTTAAATCTTGTAAAATAGAGCTATATGGAGTAAATGGTTTAACAATGAAAGATTTCAGAAATTCTAAACTTACTTTTGCTCCGCCTAAAAATTATGGAAGTGACGTTACAAGAATTGTAATGCGATATATAAGAGTATGGGTTGAATATGAACCAGTTCCTGGTACTTTTAATATTACTGAACTCTCAAGTAATACCCCAACAATAACTAATTGTGAAAATGCTTATACTACTTTAAAAATCAAACTTAATAATAATGCGGTTTCTGATGATACAACAGAAATACATTTTACTGGGTCAGGCGTTACAAATGGTAATATAAAAACAATCAGTAAAAATCAATCTGATTTTTTTGAACAAGACGATGATGTATGGATATGGAAAGTTAATGAAAAATGCAAACAAAGAGAATTATCTCTTGATATATCATATTATAAATGCCCACCTGGTGTATACTCTATTACAGCAAATGTTGTTAAAAATAAAGGGAAAGAAACCACTAAAAATATAGATATTACAGTAAAAAGCTGTAAACCTACTTTTGATTTTAATATATATTCCACAGTTAAAGGTGTTAATTATACCAATAGAAAAGAATATAATAATATTACAGATGGAATAGTTAATGCTCAATTAGTATTGACATTACAAAAAAATCAATTATTACCAGATGATAATGAATATATAGAAATTGATACTGATAAATTAGAATGTACAACTGAAGATATTGAAGTAAAAAATGGTACAACAATCATATATAACAAAACAATCAAACAAATAAGTTGTATTAAAACTGATACAGGTTATCGCTTTGGTAATATACAAAATTATAATAATTTAACTATTACAATACCTACATATTTTGAAGACAGCGGTATATTTAATATTGTGGGGTCATATATTAATACAACTCAAACAAATTGGAATACAAAAATTTCACGTCAAGTTCATGTAATTGGTGCTTCATTAAGTAAAGATTATTTTAAATTAAGACTTGAAGATGGTTCAGATGTGAGATATAATTCATTAATGATAACAAAAGGTGATGATTTATTACAACCACTTACATATACCTCTGAAGATATTGATGAATTTGTAAAAAAAATGAAAATATATGGTGAAACTAAACGTATTCCTGTAAATGAAACCCAATACGTTCATTTTACTATTGAATTAGATACAGATGAAGAAATTGAATTAAAAAATGTATTAACATATATAGAAATACATGGACAAGATTATGAAAATATTATTGTAGGAGCTGGCAAAGGTGTTAAACTTTTAGAAACTAGTGAAGACTATGTTTGTTCTATCGATTCTATTTCTTCAACCAAACCAACTAAAATTAAACTAGCAGTACGTTCATCAATAGAAATTGATGATGTTATTATAAAAATAAAACCTTATAATTATGACGGATATGAAGATGAAGCATTAAAATGGATACCAACTCATGTAATGTTTAAAGATATACCAAACATCAAAATATCAATTGAAGGTATATCTGATTTAATTTATGATGAATCTAATCCAAATGGTGAAGATATTTTCTGGTTGTATTATAAAATTCAAAATTTATCAGACACTAAGGCTACAAATATTAGATTCCAATTAAAAGAACCTTTACATTTTATTAAAAAAAATTATGAATTACATCCTGGTAAAAATAATAATTTCTTTTTTAATACACATAATAGAATTATTACCTTTGAAAAACTTGAGGCAAGAAGTGCAGAAAATATATTAGCAGTACAATATCAAGCTACAAAAAGAGGAATTTATGACTTTATTATTCACACAGTAGATGACCCTAACGATTTAACAGATGAACAATATAGTAACTCTTATACCCATGAGCTAATGGTAAATATACCAAATGATGTAAGAATCACTACAGATGTAAGTAAAAATCTTGTTTATATTAATGAGATGTTTGATTTTCATATTAAAGTTAAAAATTTACATAAAAAACAAAAATATTTTAAATTTGATATATATGACATTGGTAGTTATGATATAGAACACAATAGAAATGATTATGAAGTTAAACATATTAAATGTGAAAAGGGTACTTTTAATATAAATAATGATGAAAATAATAAAATTGGAGAATGGGAATTAAATGATATAGATATTAATGACGAATATCATTTAACACTATCTGTTATACCTCAAGATACTGGTATACATACTTTTAAAACAATTTTTAGCGACCAATTTGAACCACCAAATCAAAAAGATTTTTATAACGAAGTAAAAGTAATAGAAAAAAATAAACAATTAGAATTTAATGTATATCATGCAATAGATGAAAATGGTAATGGGTGTAATGATTGTGATAGTTTAACAGAAATATGTGATGATGATTTTATCAACTTGGGAGACGATATATATTATGTCTTTGAAATCAAAAATAAAAGCCATAACCCAATTACAAATCCATTAAACATATATGCAAGGTTGCCAAATTCATTTTTGACAAATAATATTCTTTGCTCAAGTTATAGATACACACTTAATAATAAAAATAATCTTATTAGCTTTACTATTCCTCAATTGGAAGGTTGTTTGCATGATAATTCTGAAATAAAATTCTGTATTAAAGTTAAACCTAGTGATGTTGGTAAATTTAATAGTAATTTTTCTTTATCTACAAAAAATGCACATGTATTATATAAGCAACTTCATTTAACAGTAGATACAGAATTTAACAATAGAAAATTGGAACATGAAATTAAAATATATAATTTTGAAAAAACTAACCAACATTATAGATATGAAATTGATAATGTTGGGCAAATTTTTAAATTTTTTAATACAGGTGATAAAACACTTAGACCAATTGATATTGAAGGACACTCAGCAAGTGCAATAGAAGTATATAAAGGTACTAACTTGAAACATCTATTAAGAGATATTAGTAACAAATCAAAATATGTAGACCCCTTATACTTAAAAGACGGTAATAATAAATTAGCAAACAAAGGATATCAACTATTTCCAGATGGATTAATTAGAAGATTTGGACTATTAAATTCAGAAATATATCATTATAGTGGACAATTCCCTTCTGTTACTGATTTAGTTGATAGAGCTATGAAATGGGATATAGATAGTTGGGATACAAAATTATGGGCTGGAGGAAAATATGATAACGGAATATTTGGTTTAAGTATAGATTATACAAAAGTTCCAAGTAATTTTAATATTCTAGATGTTGATTATCCTATCAAAAACTTACAAAGTTTAGTAGATAATGTAAAACCATATGGTACAAAAGCTATTTGTAATTATGCAGCAACAGTTAATCTTGATTTAGGAATAAATGTAAAAGAAGTTAAAAATAACATTAATAATAATATTGATGTGCATATGTATATGCCTGATGATTTCACCTTGAGCTCATTGTATAATAAATTTGACGATACAATTTCTGTATATTATGATTTAATGAGTGCAAAATTACGAATAGAAATAGATAAGCTTATTAATTTTATTACTACTAATGATACAGAAATTAACAATGAAAAAATATCTTCTAAAATTGATACAATATATAGTCATATATTTAAAGACGCATTTAAAAAAGTAACAATAGACGATTGTTATAATTTAGTTGCTGATATATATAATAAATCAGAAGAAAAAAATAATATAGATATTATTAAAAATTATAACCCTAATAATAGAACAAGGGGTAGCGGCTCTATACAAGTTATGGATTTAGAAAATAACATAGATGATAAAGAAGAGATTGGTTTTATTATTAAAACCATAAATACTATAATTCATAATCATGTGAGTGATGATAATGACTCAGCAAATAATAATATACGTTGTATATTTACTAGAGATGATATCAACAATTTTAATGGATTTAAAATCATTTTAAATGATAAAACAATATATTATAGAAATATTAATAAAAAAATAAAAAATATTAGTATGCAAATACAAACTTGTATAGAAAATGATAATAATATTTTACACTTTTGGGGAAGTATAAATAATGAAAATTATTATCATATTGGATTATTAACTCTTGATAATATCGATAATCTATCTTTCGATATATTAAACAAAAACGATAGAGAAATACAAGAATATAATTGGCAACAAGATGAGCATATTAGTTTTAAAATTAGCGATAAAATTAAAAAAATAAACAAACAACATAGCATCATTCAGTCTCTTGAAAGAGATAACAAATGGCAATATCTTAAAAATATTAATAAAAATAATAATAAATATGCTTATTATGAAAATAATATTGACATTAGTAAAGAATGTGACAAAAAAGATATTAATATTCCAAAATTATTATTAAAATATGATAATATTGATATTGATGATTTAGATGAAGTAGTAGATATTGAATTTAAAATTGAAGCACAAACTAATAAAGATGAAAAAGACTTTATGGATAACGTTAATATTAATTTATATAAAGATGGAGATAAATATATACCAACAAACAACATAGCAAAAGAAATTTGTTATCCAACAACAATTACAAATATTAATCAAGAATTTTTAGCTACAATGGAATTAGAAGAAGAAAATATGACAATTTGTTCCAATTGTTTAAAAACATCTTTAGGATATTATGAAAAATGTCCACATTGTCATTCATCTCGTGTTACCTATTCTAATGAAAAAACACCTGCTACAGCTTGTTATAATTGTGGATGGATTATAAATGGATGGAATGATTACTGTAAACATTGTTTATCTTTTGATGTGGAAAAAATACAAATTGACTATAATAAAACTTATTGTGATGATTGTGGAACTTTAAGCAATGATTATTATGAACATTGTCCTCAATGTTTCTCAAAAAATGTAACACATTTAACTAATAATGTTCATAAATATACAATCTTCGATGAAGATAAACAAAATATTGAACCAATTCATATTAATATAGCAGAAAATGACGCAATTAATATTTTTTCATTACGCATACCTTTAAATAAAAAAACAAATATCATCAAAGAATTAGAATATTTAAAACTTACAATTCATGGTACTAATAACAATGATGGTAAATATTACTATTGTGACGCATGTAATAGTGGAGGTGTAGGTAATTATGAAACTTGTCCATATTGTGGTAGTAATCTAATTCATAATGAATCTATACAAATTCAAACAATTATTCCATATTATGAAGCTGGGGGAATTAATCAAAATTATATTAACATATCTGACAATATATATGACGGAACTGTACCTATTGGCAATTTCACAAAAGAAATTGACCTTTTAACATGCGCATATAATAACCCTATTGATAAATTTAAATTAACTTTTATATTATCTTCTGAATATCAATCATATAATGATATTAGAAATAAAATATTAAATTTACCAATTAAAGATGAATATCAGGGAGAAATATTAGATGCAATTTTACCTTATAATATAATTATCAATAATCTTTCTCTTGATTATCGATATAAAGATGAACAAGAATGGGTTAATTTAGACAAATTAGAAGGTCCTAATCATACAGGTATCAAATATCATATTATAAACAACAAAGAAACAGATAAAATTAAATTTAGCAACTTTACAATTAAAAAGGGTAAATATAAACGTGCATCTTTATATATTAATGGATTGTTAAAAAATATAAATGATTATATTGTTATGAATATCAAAATTTATAATGACGAAAAAATATATAAAAAGAACATAACAATCACAGATGTTTTATTTAATTATAATTATAACATATTAGAAGATATAGGTGATTATATAGGTGATTTATCTGTTGAATTATCATTTACAGATGGTACTATTGGCGGAGAAATAATTATTACAGATTGTAATATCACTGTTGAAAATACACAGTATAGAAATGACCTTAGTAATGATATAAATAAAATTATGTCAAATTGTAAAAAAGAAAATAATTATTATATCTTTAATAGTGGTAGTAGCATGTGGGGATTAAACGATACACGCCCATATTATTTATCAGGTAAACAATTAAGCACTAATCTTGTTGGATATATTGATTTTGGTAAATTATCTTTAGAAGAATATATAAGAGTATATAATATAGATATGATAATATATTATAAAAATAAAAGTGGACACTTTACTACAGAAACTTTTTCATCACATGAAGCTAATAAAACTCTAGAGGCTATTCTTTATAGTAATTTCAATAATTTAACAGAAGAAGAAATAAAAAAAGCTCAAGAATCTGAACGAAGCCTTAAAAACATCTTAATAGATAAAGGAATTTATATTGACTACGACGAAGTAGAACAACAACTTTGTGGTCAAATTAAAACTCAAAATGGAGCATTATGGGGTAGTATTAATTATCCTGAAGAGGCTTTAAATAACTTAGAATCTGAAATTACAAATATAAATGAAAATGATGAATTAATAAGCGCTATACCACTACAACACAAGATAGCACAATCATTTAATACTGGAGATAACATTTCTAGCATTAGTAAAATAAATATAGACTATTTCGGTAAAAGAGGATATCCTAATAGTATTATTAATGTATATTTATGCAAAGATAATGATGGAAAACCAGGTAATATTATTGCAAGTTCTCAAATAGAAACTGGTAATATTAATGAAGTATTAAATGTTGATTTAAATGCATATAATCTTCAATTATATACACAATATTGGATTGTGCTTGAAGATATAAGCGCAGACGTTAATAATTATCATAGATTTAGTTATAATAATAATTTATCTGTTGGTCACTTACTCACTTACAAAGATGATAAAGCTATTTATCAAGATTGTGTTTTAAGTTTTAGTATAGATAAAATTAGAAAAGATAAAACATTTTATCAATTACCAATCACATGGATGTTTTTAAGTGACAGATTTGATGGTTATAAGATACATAACACATTATATCGCTATAATGTACAAGAAGGCAGTAATGTATCATTATCTGAATTTGCGATAAAAGGTGGATATGTAATCACTGACAATGGGGATAAAATGATTGAGGCAAAAAATAAAGTATCAGTTAAACAAATTATGAAATTAGTTGACAAAGAAACTAATGAAGAAACTTATTTAATTTTAAATGAAGAAAATGATACATGGGAACGTATCAGCAAAGAAGAATACGATACAATAAGAGGTAATAGCAATGGGTAAAAAATTAATTACAGATGAGGGTAAAACCGAATTATTAAGACTTGCTTTTAAAAGAGAAGAAGCTGGAGGTTCTTTTTGCTTTTTAGCACTCGGTGGAACAGGAAGCGAAGGAGCACAAGGTAAACTTTTTAAAGAAGTAAGTGGAGATAATTATAGTAGAGTACAAACAGAAGTTAATGATGACCAAATCAAAGATAAAACTATTACAATTACTGGAACTTTTGAAGAACAAAATTATGCGCCAACTGACAATACTGGTGATATAAAAGAAATTGGTTTATGTAATAGTGATACCAATACAGATAATCAAATTTTCTTTATGTATAGCGAAGTACCTACTATAAGAAAAACTGGTGACATTAGTTTACAATACACAATTGTTATATCAATAGATTAGGGGTTCAAATGTCTTCATATTATAATAGAGTAGAGGGTACTTTAAAAACTGGAAAAACTGCAAGAGCAGATGATATTCATTTAATTCAGTCAAGTATTGAAACTGCTATAGAAAATATAATTATTGATATGTTTGGTACTGGATTTATTTTAGGCGAATCTGAAAACGCATTAAAATTATATGGTACAGATAAACATACAGACCAAGTTAATTATAATTATAACGAAAATTCATATTTTATGTCTTTTTATGATAGATACATAAAACAATTAATTACTATTAAAAAATCATCTATCGAAACTATTCGTGTATATATGGCGAATTATTCTCAAATTACAACTACAGTATATGCTGAAATTAGAGATAAAAATTTACGCCTTATACAAGAAGCAAATGCTACTTTAGCACCTACTCCATTAAATAGTGAAGATGATACAAAATTTAATATTGAATTCCATTTTAATAAAAAACACTTACCAATTGGAGATTACTATTTTATTATTAGACCTGTAGATATATCATCTACAGATTTAACATTGAGCGGAGATGGTGTTCCGTATCAAGAAATCACAGAAGATAGTTTTCTTATTAAATATGATGCAGACGGAAATTATAATAGAGGTTTACAAGTTTCATATGATGGTGCTACTTATTTAGATGCACGTGAACTACCAGAATTAACAGTAACCATGCCAGGAGATACTATAAGTGAAAATAATCCTGATTTATTCTTTGAAGAAGTATTTAGTTCTGGAATTACATATGTAATCGATAATAAATTTTCTGCTGTTATTTTAGGAGAAAAAGTATATCCATTAGATACCCATGTCACTATATCAGAACCATCTGAAAAAGGAAATAGAACTGATTTAGTATCTTTAACAAAAGATGGACAATTAGTGGTAACAGAAGGAACAGTTTACACAAATAAAGAAGAAAAAATATATCCTGTTAACCCTATTGGATTAAACGTTGCTTATATAACAAACTTTAAAGCGTCAGAAAAAAAAGTTCCAGCTATTGAACAAGACGATGATAACAATATTACTCGTCATAGAGATATTCTTGAAAGACTACGAAGATTGGAGAAAAAAATGAATTACCAAATAGATAATAACTCTCCAACACGTATAAAATACATATGTAATATTGACCCTATTTTAATTAATAATGGCGTAGATGATAACGCTGAAATACGTGGGGAAGGTACTTATCAAGTTAGTACATCTACCAATGAAGATGGAGAACCAATTGTAATTGATAGAACAGCATTAAATTACGCATGGTCAATTATTAAGGATAATTATACATATAATATTAATACAGATACTAACGAAAATGGTCAAATAACAGTATACGATACATATACCACATCAGTAAGAACTAATAGTTACAATACAAATAAAAAAGGATTTTACACACACTATATTGAAGTCATTGATAATAGTACAAGTACACCTCGTCCAGTGCCAAATTTAAATTTAAAAGTACAGGTTAAAAAAGATAGTGATGTTAAAAAAAGTTATGATGTCACTACTAATAATAATGGTATTGTTCATATTACTTTCTTTTCATTAAAGTTATCACCAGGTACTTATTCTATATATACAATATATGGTGAGCAAAAAATTAAATCTAAACTTGTTGTTGTCGGAACAGAATCAGAATTAAACGGAAAAACCGCACAGTCTCATACATTAGATTTAAGTTTACCAGTAACTGATGATGCTACTATTACACAAAAATTACCAAATGGGGTAATCCCAGGTAATGATTCATTTTATGCTGATAATGTTGATGTAGATGTAGACAATGGAGAAGTACGTATCAGAAAAATTTCCAATATTAGTGATGAATACGAAATAAATGAAGGGCGTTCATTATTAAAAAATTTACAAGAATATAAATCATCCGAACGTATTTATCTTATTAACGATGCACTATCACAAGAAATTACAAGTTTTCCAGCATTACATGTTACTTTTGATAGAGAAGTATATATCAAATCTATTACACCATACATTGAAGGCTTTAGAAATATTGAAAGTTTTGGTATTTTAATATTCAAAAATGATGCTATTCATAATATAGAAGCATCAAGACAAACATACAGAAAAAATATAGGGTCAGGAGAGGTTAATTCTAATTCATACGATGATGATACATTTCCAACTTTATATAAAAGTAAATATGTATCTTTAAAAGATTTAGTAAAAAAATCTGGAAATTATCAAATATTAAATGAACAAGTTACTTTTGATGATATTAATTTAAATCTTGATATGGGTACATATACAATTATGATATGCCCAAAACTTGAAGCTAATCAAAATGAAGGCGAAATTAAAATTAAACATTATAACACAAAAAATGATGCTATACAATATGGTACAAGTGAAAACGTATATGGTAGTAGTCAATTATCTACCGTATATATCAATTCAATGGACGTACATGATACAAGCTGGGATATAGCAATTAAACATAAAACATATCAATATTATGACTCAGGTACATTAATATCAAAACCAATTGATACTGGAGTAACTTTTTCAGCATGTACAATATATAAAAACTTTATTATTCCTAAAAATTGTGATATAAAATTATATGTATCTAATAATGGTGGAAGTTCATGGATATTAGCTAATACAAATCATGTAACTTTTAATTCATCTAATTCATCATTTAGATGGAAATTAGAAATGAAAAGTAATAATATAGCAACTCCTAAATTAAAATTCAATAATAAAAAACAAAGTGCAATTAGTTTTAATTTAGCTACATCAATATCATATGTATCATATGAAGATTACCAACAATGTTATGAAACTCCAATAATGAACGCAAACGCAATTAGCAAAACTTATACAAGAAGTGCTATTAATAACGCTTTTCAACAATGGGAATTTGCAAGAGTCTTTATGGAGGATGAAGAACTTAATAGTAAAATAGATATATTAATTTCTTACGCAGATGATAACACAACAACCACAACAACAAATAAAAAAGAATGGGGTAAAAATATATTTTTCTCAACTGTTTTTGCTGATTTAACTCTCGATGATTTTAATCAAGAATCTGTTGATTATGATAATTATGAAGGAAATGTTGAATATGATGAACATAATTATAAATTCGACTTCAATAGTGAAGAAGTGGTTAATGTACCTGGAAAAACTGCTGTAGCTGCTCCAGACGTATGGTTTAATAATATTAGAGCTGATTATCAATATGGAGATATCAATGAAACCCCAATGACAGAATTTAGTTATCGATACATAGATAGTATAGAATCACCTTATGAATATAAAGACAACTCAACAGATAGCAAAAAACGCTATTCTGGTATGAGGATTATTAATGGACCATATATGCGTGCTGCATATTCACCTAAAAATAATACTTATACATCTAATGATACTATAGTAGGAGTTAGATTTAATAATGGATTAGAAATCGATGAAACAAGAACAATAATAACAATTGGTTTAAAAGCAGGAAATATTAACGAAAGCGAAAATACAGATTTTGACGCAGAAAAATATTTCCCTGCAGGTACTTTTAAAGTAATATTATCTTTAGGACAATATGGTGAACTTGATACATTAACACAAGATATTACTGTGCATAACAACGAAACACATGAAGATAGTTCTATTACAAATCAAATTTATAATACAGGGAAATCATATAAAATTCAGAAAAAGATATACTTTAATCAATATACAGAAGTCAGTATTGATATATCAGAAGATATAGATGGCTTTAAAAGTAGTGGTATAAATAGTATAGCAATTAAAGCTGTTGAACCTAATACAGCCATGTCTGAAGGTGATTTTATTGGTCTTGGTAGAATCACTACATCATCTACTAACATACGACCATATGTCGAGTATATGTATAGTGGTTCATGGAATAGATTAAAATGGAAAAAATTAATAGACAATAAATATTGTCAAGCTTATGCTATGTATACTTTGGGAAGAGAAACATCTAATAATACATTTTCTTCTTCAAAAATTTTCTATCCTATTGATTACGATGCAGAAATAGAATCTAGAACTATTATCAGCGCCCCTGATATTAATGAAGAAGGTATCCCTATTATTGGTCAATCAAAATTAAAAACATGGGGTACAGAAACTAATAAAGATGGTGATATAATAGGAACAAGTAGAAAAATTCTTAATGACGAACACACATACTCAAATAATAATTATTACATTGAACGTAATGAAAATCAAATTACAACACATTGGGGTATGAAAAATAATCAACCTCTTACTTATATAACAGAGGATAGTGGAAACGAAATTTTATTAGTATTACCAAAAGAAACAACAGGTGATATTTTTAAAATTGATACAAATATACCATACACAATATATGATTTAATTGATATAGAATATTATGTATTTTGTAGATACTGGGAATCTAATAATGAAGACAAACCAGAAAATATGGATAAAGAAGATTATTGGAATGTACATAAAGCATCAGATGGAAATGTATACGAAACTGATGGTTCTTTTGCTAAAGGTGAAGTCTATATTGATTTATATGACACAAGAGAAATTGACAAAGCAGAACCAATTGAAAGTTTTGCTTTACCATCATGGGGTAGAATAGCGACACGTAGTGAAGAAAAAAATAAAGTTGTTCACGCACTCTTTAAAAAGAGAAAAGACGCTGGTATTATTAAAAGTATTGTTGTCAGACGTGAAAACCCAAGACAGTATGCAAAAGAAGATATAAGACAAATAAAATTAATGTTAAATAATATTTTATTCTTAAATGCAACTAATCTTCCTGCGTTAGGTCCACAAATGCAAATGAGAATATATCCAAATAATATTGATAATTTGACTAATACAAAAATTAGAAAAGTAGGTGGAGTATATAGATTATAGGTGGATATTATGGTACAAGAAGAAGTTATTATTCAAACAACTGATGAAGTGAGCACTATAGATTATATGAGAACAACAAATGAAATAATAAATGCTCAAACTGGTCAGATGCAAAATAATATAGATACAATTGTTGAACAATTAGATACAATATTATATAATATCAATGATATAACACCAACCCAAACAAACAATACAGAAATTAATTCTTTAATCGGTGATATTAATACTGATATTATTGAATCTAATACACAAGATATTATTATTAAAATTAATCAACAACAAGAACAAATTGATGAGATTAACAGAAAATTAAATATAATTTTAGAAAAACTATAAGGTTGTTATTTATGACAAATGAATCATTGCATAATCAAATACACGATATGTCTGATAAGATATATGAATTGCAAAATAAAACTGAACATCTTACTAATGGTCAAAGATATGCTGCAATTAATGAAATAGAAAAATGTATTCAACCTTTACGCAATGATTTACGTCATTTAGAACATTTATTATATACACAACAATCAAATAATGAAAATATTAAAAAAGATATTGAAATACTTGAAACACAAATTAATGAACTTGAAAATATAAAATCTGATTTAATTGTTCGTATTAATACAGAAACAGAACACACTCGTCAACAATTAAATGACAAAATAATATCCTTCATGTCTCAAGAATTAACACCTATTAAAAAAAGTATAGAAAATAATAAAAATGATATCCAAGACATTATGGGTGAAATTAGCGCATTACGTCTTGAAATAGTTGAACATCAAAAAAATCAAGAAATAAAGGAGGCGGCTCGTTTTGACCGCCTCAAAATGATTATCACAGCTGTTGTTGCGGTCCTTGCTGCAATATCAACATTATCCTTGTGGCTCGAACCATCTGTTAGAACACTCCTACAAGTATTCTTCTAGTACGTTAAAAACTTGTTTTCCCTAAAAAGTGATAAATCTAGACAGACAAACAAACAAAACTTATTTTAGTGCTAACTTAACATCATCAGCTTTAATGGTTTTTCTACCAGCATGACGTGCATAAGTTACAGCTTTAGAAGCTAAAGAAATACCATAATCCTCCATAGCTTCATTCATTAAATCAACAGCGTCACCGCTAACTCTAGTTGCACCTGTACTCTTTAATAATCTAGCTACAGGAGCTCTTGGAAGTTCACTCATAAAATCACCTCGTTATTTATTTAAATAAATTACACATTATAAATCCATGAGTGTCGAACTTACATGTGTTCGCTACATATTTAGTAGCTATAATAATATTTATTTACATAGTATTTAAATCT
>JAEEGL015015463.1_pt1 | contig 17139 bp, 10 predicted proteins | sample 9134231 | NCBI WGS metagenome assembly JAEEGL01 (sample SAMN16246548, study PRJNA631951) | gut metagenome | biome: gut microbiome; feature: rumen; material: fiber-attached | host: Bos | place: Iran: Karaj | collected 2018-10
AACACAAGATCCTGCTGGGTGATTTCTGTACCCAGAATGGTTGTTCCAGGCTGCAGCAGCCATATTTCCAGATATTTGGAACGGCTGTAGTCATAAACACTCTTTCCAAAACTTCCGTAGGGATCTTCGACCCGATAGACATTCGGATAGGCCTTGTTATGAAGGATTTCCACCACACACTCTCCATCTTCCAAAAAGTAGTCGGTGAACTTACCCTTTCCGAGCGTCTCCCAATTTGATAACGGGTTGTCTGGTCCGTTGGCAATGATGTTGATGGCCGCCACAATGTCGCTGATATCCACCACTCCGTCGCAGTTCACATCCGCACGGTCAGTAGATTCCGTACCTGCTTTATGGCTGATGATTGCCACCACGTCGGAGATGTCAACCACGCCGTCGCCGTTCACGTCGCCGTTTATGCCGCCTTGTGGAGACATTTCTATTATCCTGTAAAAATAATCCCACGGAGCGACAGAACAGTATTCATTTTTTGTACCGTATGGCACATACAATGTGGCACGGTCATAGACTCCATCAGCCCAGTGACCTAAATAATCTTGTCCGATTGACACCTTATAGTCAAAAACATCACAATAATAATCAATGTGTAGCGGCTGCTCAAAAAAGACATAAACATCCGTCAGATTATAACAGCCGACAAAACAGTAATACCCTAAATTCTGTACTGTCGAAGGCAGTTTTATGCTCTGAAGACGAATGCATGCGCTGAAAGCCAACTGCTCCACTGTTTTTATTCCCTCAGAGAGCACAAGCGACTCAATATTGGTTTCCATGAATGCTTTTTCGCCCACGGCCACCACCTTGTAACCTTCCACCAGATATGGAATGGTCAGACTGCCAGTGAGGTTTTCCTTTTGAACAGAAGGAGCCAGACCCGTCACTTCTACAGTTTTCTCATCCTCGGAAATTACTTTGAAACTCAAGGCTATGCCTTCCTTGCTCCCGGAAATGAACTCATCACCGTCGTTGGCAAACACAGGAGAGCAAAAGATGAGAATTGTTATAAGAAATATTGTCTGTTTCATGTTAATTGATGTTTTAATCAGAGTTGACGACTGTTCCTCCGTTATTCCACTACAGGGCGGACACTCAATCCACATTCACGGTAGTAATAGAGGTTGTACGTCCAACTGCTCCAATCTATGTGGAGGCAGCCTGCCTGCTCTTCCTTGTCTTCAGGAGAGAGTCCATGCTCCTGCATCATTTCATCTGATATTGTTGTGGATAACCAATAATGTCCGCTGCCGCCCGCCTCATCGTCATCGTAACCTTTCATTCCGGCGGCGGGGAGGAAGAGGGAACGGCCGTTACGTCCGTAAAACATCCTGCCGTCAACTCCGTTGAACCGGATCCACTCACTTGAACAATTGTCAATAAGGGCCTGTGTCTGATCAGCAGTCGGAAGATGCCAGCCGCCGCCCCATTTCACTTGGGCAATGTCATAGTCCGTTCCGGAGATGTCATCACCGATGTCCTGATATGAGTCATAGTCTTCACGGTAAAGGTAGTCATCCCAGCTGTAACTGTCTTTTTCCTCCGTCTCACCCCATGAATAGTAGCCACCGTATTCCCAGGGGGCTGATGCACCCACATTGCAGCAGGCGAACTTCACGCCTATGCCCAGGTCGATGGCATGAGGATGGTTGGTGTCGGGACACATTCCTGCTTTCACCGCCTCGTCGGTCTCCTTACCGGCTATGATGTTGATGACACTGACCACATCAGCGATGTCCGGCTTGCCGTCGAGGTTCACGTCCGCCTTTGCGTTCGTGTCCGTCCCTGCCATGACGTTGATGATTGTCACGATGTCGGAGATGTCAACCTCGCCGTCACCATTCACGTCACCCAAAGTATGTATGGCTGACGACACCTCAACTGTTGCGACCCTACCGACAAACAAAACCGTCTGCTCTTTGTTGTTCTCAATCGTGAAGTAGAACGGTCGATTGACGAGGAAAACCTCAAATGAATCAGGGTCGGGTTCCGCTGATGTAGTTTCAATCTCCACCACTGTGACTGCTGCTGCTTCTGTACCTTCCTCATCCACAGAGATGTCACTCAGCTGATATACCTTGTTGATGAACACGTCGCTGTCGGTCATTCTCGAGAAGTCGGCAGACGTTCCGAACGCCTCGTTCACTCCCATATCCTTCAGCACAGGGACGAGGTCGTGCTTTCCGTCAAAGCTGAATCGGGGGAGAGAAAGGGAAAAGTATTGACAGGTATGCTCATCGTTGACTGTCCTCAGCCAGTCAGCGCATGTCAGCTCCGGCAGGTCCGCTCCCTGCTGCGGCACAAACAGTGTCATGGAATAATCCCCGTTTCCGTAGGGGAGTGTGACAGTGCGGAACTTGCTGCTTTCCGTACAGCGGAACTTGCCGGCAGTGCGCATCATGTCGGTCTGGACGGCTGTCCCGTCGGCCAGATGGAACATACCGGGCTGTGTGTAATTCTTGTCGAAAGGATTCTTCCAGGTCCCTTTGAAATAGATGGCGTCGGCGAGCACTACGGCCAGTTCGTCGGACTGTGGCCCGTCATAGATTTGGGGAATCAGCCCGTGCGTCTTGTCATCCACCCACCGGTTGATTTCCCCGATGCCCTCATCGGTATTGAACCAGACCGCACCGAAGCCTGCGTCGTAGCTTGCCTTGAGGATGTCGGTGAAGGAGGCGTAAAGCGTGACATCCGGACGGTGCCACACGGAATTGGCGATTTCGCAGACTGGATAAGCAGCGTCGTAAAGCATTCTTGCCTCCTCGTCACTTTCCCCGCTCCACCATCTCCACTCTTCAGGGTTGAATGGAGGACGGTTGGTAAGCGACGTTATCAGCGACTGGGTGTATGTGTTGACATCCACGTCGCTATATGCTGCGGTGCCGAGTGCGGCGCACATCTCATCGTGCGTGTTTCCGTCCGCCCCGTTTTTAACCATCGACAGGGCAATCTGCGCCGACAGGGGCGAGAAGCAGATGTTGTCGGTGTTCGTCTTCGTGTCCTTGAGCCTGCTGAACATATCAAACGATGTACGCAGACTGATATCCGGGAGTGTGATGTCACCGTCAGGTGACAGTTCTCTTATACCTTCAAACAGACCCCATGGAATTCTGCTCTGGTATTTGTTCTTCGTCCCTGCAGGCACATACAACACTGCTTTCTCGTAAACGCGGTAAAGGTAAGAGCCGTTTTTTTGCGGACCTTCTTCTCTTAAACGGTGTTTTGTGCCGATTTCATAATACTCGTCAAATACACAGCCATAGACCTCCACCGGATCAGCCATCAAAGCCACCACCTCTTCAAGCTGCTCGCAGATAAAACAGCTCTGACCCAGCCAGTCGATGGTGGAAGGCAGTTTTATCCGCTTCGTATGGCCGCAGTTGAAGAATGCCTTGTCCTCAATCCGCCTGACACCCTCTGATATCACGACGGACTCGAACGGGGTCTCCATGAACGCTTTCTCACCGACTGAGACAACGGCATATCCATTCGCAGTTGCCGGGATGGTCAACACTGGTGCATTGGAGGGTAATTCATCAACAGCAGCCAGCCCAGTCGCCATTGCCGTCTTCTCCTGCTCGCTTATCACCTTGAATTTCAAGCTGACTCCCTCTTCATTCCTGGCGACAAACTCATCCGCATCTGCGGCATACAGACTTACAGACAGCACAAAGAACAATATGAGATATAAAAAACTTTTCATTTCTTTCCAATTGTTTGGTTATACAATAATGCAACTACAATAAAAACCGTGGCTTTGGCATGTTCTGGATAAACATCTTACAAATATAAACTTTCTTTTTGATATATGCAAATTTCTATCATTTTTTTTTAAGGGAAATACACCATATCTTCAGTGTATAAATATTCAGTGGCAACCATGTTATTATGATTAAGGAGTTCCATTAATCTGCAAATTGGAATTAACTACAGTTGTACCTGCATCCAATATCACTGTTTTTCCTTTCAATTTGACATTTGCACCATTAATCATCACTTCTCCTGTTGGCTTTGCAGACGTGACAGACTCTCCAACACTAATAGATGATGTCTGTGCCGCTGTCTGCGGAGTTTGCTTCAGCGGTTCTGCCTCTTTTCCTTGATGCGGACCGGCTGTCCTCCCCCTTCAGTTCGGCTATCTCATCTCTCAATTCCGCTATCTCCTCACGCTGCTCGTTCAGACACTGTACCAGCAGCGGAACCATCTCGACGTAGTTGATGCCCACGTTGCCTTTCTCATCCTCACACACCAGTTCCGGATAGACTGCCTTCAGCTGGTCGGCGGCAAGGCCGCCTTGGGCATTCCCTTTTTTTGTGGTGTGATAATTAATCTGTGCATTTAATTCAGACTCCGTAAAAATGGGCTGAAAGCAAAGTGCCATCATAATAATTAAAAAAGTTTTCATAATTAATCAGTTTTTAAATTTAAACTAATTATTCGTTAGCAAATTTACATAAATAACAGGTAATAAATACCAATTTTATAATAAAATTTCATATCTGGGCGTTTCATAGTTTTATACTTGTTTTTCATTGTATTTCAACTGATTAACCACACAATTAAGTTCTAATTGCACAAAAATGAAACGCTTTTAAGAAACATTTTCTTTAATAAATGAAAGAATTTGCCTAACTTTGATGTCAAAATTAAGCAGAAAAGTAATCGCAAAAAAATTGTTGGTAAGATTTTGCTGAATACAAGACGTTTTCTTTTAACTTAATCATAAAACATTAAATAATGAAAGTATTCATTTATATACTGACGCTCGCTGAATTTTTCTTTGTGGCTTGTCAGCAGCAACAACAGACAGAGCTGTTGAAATCCATAGACTCACTCATTGTTGATGAGCACTATGATTCAGCCTACAGGGAAGTCCGGCAATTAGACGAGACGTTATTCAGGGATGAATCAGACCGTGCACACTTTCATTTGCTGCAGATCCAGACGTGCTATATCACCATGAACCCTGTTCCCTCAGATTCCATCATCAATCAGACAGTCCATTTTTATGAACAGCAAGCCAACGATGAGCTGCTTGCCGAGGCATATTATTACAGAGGAGCCATCTATTATGACAGCCTACGGAACAAGGAAGCAGTTGCGTGTTTCAAGAAAGCGGAGGGTTCAGCCATGAAAACCGACAACAACCGTCTGAAATACAAAATAGCCAAGAGCCTGTCGAACATCAACAGGGATGCAAGCAATTACAGTCTTCAGCTGAGTTATGCAGAACAGGCCTATCAGACGGCAAAGAAAGCAGGCAACAAAAAATGGATTGCTTATGCGTTGTATCATATCAGCTGTGCTTATTTGAATATGCTGGAAATGGAAAAGGCCCGTGAATATGCCGATTTGATGCTGCCTTACCTTCAATATGCCGACTCCAGTGATTTCGGTTATTTATACTCATGCTTAGGCTATGCCTATAAAGACAAAGACACAAAAAAGTCGAAAGATTATTTTCTGAAATCACTTACATATAAAGAATACACTTCCACATACGAGCATCTGGCTGATATTGAGATGCTGAGCGGAAACCGTGACATGGCATATCATTACTGGGAAAAAGCTTTTGCGCTTGAGGACAGCAGCACGCCAAAGGACAATCTGCTGTATAATATGCTTCAGTATGATTTAACGCATGGAAACACCAAACAGGTCTGCGAAAGGATATACAACATTATGTTGCTGAAAGACAGCATAAACGATGAGCTGAAGGACAGGACAATCATAGAAATCCAGAACGATTATGACACCTCCGTTGCCCAACATGACATTAAAGAAAAAAAGCTCTGGATTACAGTTCTTGCTCTTTCTTTGTTAGCAGGCTTGCTTTTGTTTGTGATTTATATAAGACACAGGTGGTCGAGTATGAAACTGGAACGTTCACAACATCAGCTGACCGTCAGTCATTATTTATGGGAAATTGAGGGATTAAAGCGTGAAAACAAATTTGCCTGCCAACAAATCACGGACTACAATGTAAAAATAGCTGAAGCATACAATGAGCTCATTCTTTCAGAATCGGATGACGTGCCTGATACTGATAAAGTCAATAAACTAAGAGAAAAAATAAGAGAATACAAGAAAAAGATTCTTGAACTTGAGGAAAAATGTGTCAATGCAGAAAATATGGCAGACAAGCAGAAAGAAGTATTAGACAAATACATAAACGATAAAATGCCATATCTTTTGAAAGGGAAAATGCTATATGATAATATAATGAACAACTGTAAAATAACGATGTGGACAAAAGATGATTTTGCCTGTTTCCTGGAATATTACAAGACAATAGCATACAAATCGTATAATCAAATAGAAAGGAGCTATACACACCTCACAGATTACAACAAAGTATTTCTGATATTATATGAGTTAGGTAAAAATGACAAAGATGTTCAGGAGATTTTTTGCATCTCTCCAGAAACAATAAGAGTGAGGAAACACAGAATAAAAAAAAGTAAAAGATGATTCGGGAAGAGCAGTTTTTTCTTGAGTTGGCATCGTACGATTCAGAGACGTTTGCAGCTGCGCGACGTTCGGAGACACCGGCTCCTGTAGGTTCTGCATTTGGGAGGCGTTCGCGTGACAGGGTTGACTACGGTTTTCTTTTAGACGCCCCACGGGGCGTCTCTACAACGACTACGGTTATTTCATGCGTGGGTGGGGATTGGGACAGTGAATGGAAAGAGAATTAAGTTGAGAAAGATTAGGAGAATTCAAAAATAATGCTTACTTTTGCAGAAAAAAGATTTTGAAGAGCGGAAAAATCTTTGTTAATTTGATTATTCCGCACAGGATTATCCAAAAGGAACAGAAAAGAGCCCCAGGCGGCATCGTTCTGATTCACAAAGTGAAAGAAATCAATGAAACGGATAACGACATTTATGCCACCGATATTCAACTGGAAATACGGTTGTCTGGGCGGAATCATCTGGATGGTTGTGGTATTCATCTTCGCTCAGTTGGGGATGAAGTGCAAAGACGCAGTCAGTCCGGAAGTGTTTTTGGCAGCGAATATCGCCTTTTTCGGCATAATCATATATTATCTTCAGCAGTACAAGACGAAGAAAGCGCAGGAACTGTCGGAACTAGCCGCTTTCACAGAAGAATATAACGAACGAGTGAAAACGTTCAACTATGAGACCGGCAAGCTGCTGAAGAGCTGTTCGAAAGATGAAGGCAGCACACGCTATTATCAGATGCGTGACATATTCAACCAGGAGACCTACGCCGCTACTGCAGCCTTTCACACTCAGCACCCGAATGTTAAAAAAGTGCTGAACACGTGGAAGTGGCTGAGCGTTGCGCTCGTGTTATACTGCATGGTGGGATGCAATTTCCAGTTTGGTCTGTCGATGGATGAAACGCCTTCACCCTCTTCGCTGATTTCGGAACAAGAAAACCGTTTATGGAGTGCCGATAACATCACCCTGCCCCATCTGACAAACGGTGATCTTTATGTGTCGAATCCCGACTCAATCCTGTCGGCGAACACGGTTGATTCCCTCAACGCAAAAATGAAGATACTGGACCGTGACTTGGGCATTGAGACCGCTGTTGTCGTTGTGAATCATCTGAAAGATGACGACCCGTTCCGTTTCTCTCAGGATTTATTTGCGAAGTATGGAATCGGCAAAGACGACCGCGGTCTGGTGATTGTTATGGCTTACGGCGACCACTCCATCAACATGTCCACCGGCTCAAGTCTGGAAGCCGACTTGACAGACGCGGAATGTAAGCGTCTTCAGACGCGCTACCTGATTCCCTACGTCAAGGAAGAACAGCCCGACAGCGGTATGCTCCTGCTTGCAGACGGCCTGATAGCCATGATGAGCAAGAAGGAGATGCCAACCGATGCAGACACACGTATTGCCTCACTGAAAAGCAATAAAAATGATCTGGCAAAAGAAGACGGTTATTTTATGTTTTATCTCGTGATGCTTGTATTCTGGTATTTCGTAGTCCGTAAGCAATCGAATCAAATGAACTCACTTGCCGGTCTGCCCGGTAGATATCCCGCATCGAATCCCTTTTACCGTTATACTACAAGTTACAGTTCAAGTTCCGGTTCGAGCTCATCTTCGAGTTCTTATAGTTCCAGCAGCAGTTCGAGCTATTCAAGCAGTAGCAGCAGCAGTTCCAGCAGCAGCGGAAGTTCGGGAGGCTACAACGGCGGACACTCAAGCGGCGGCGGTGCCACATCACGATGGTGAGAAAAAGGTGAATCACATTCCCCAGACAATAAATCCTGAAATAAGTTGGTCCGATTTAATGAATACAAGAAGTCAAGAATACACAACGACAGTCTTTTATCAGACATACAAGAAGTAAGTCCCTGGAGATAACAGGAAAGTGTGGCAAGTTATTATTTTAACCACTCTTAGTCCCCAAAATACAAAAAAGAGGCGTGATCATAACAGAAAAAAAGTGAGGGAAGGACATTCACCAATATCCTCCCTCAACCTCTGTTTGAAATTTAGTCGGAAAAAGTATCAAACAGAATATCCTATTCTTTCTTAAACTTTTCTTTGAAAGCATTGAAATGAGCCTTTATCTTATCAAGCTTCTGCTGAATGGAAGTTGTGATTTCCTCCTTTTTCCTGGCGCGCATCCGTGCACGTACTTTCTCTTTCATATCCTCTTCCATTCTTTTTGTCTCAGCAACTTCCTCAGCCACGAACAATGCGTCACGGCGTAAAATCTGCGTATCGAATTTAGAGAGAAAGCTGTCCAAGTGGTTTTCATTCTCCTCACATACCAATGCAACAATAGCAACCGTTCCGTCTTCCAGCTTGTTGCACACGTCTTCGAGCAACGAGGAAGCCGCTTCGCCGTCTGCGCTGCTTGAGACCATTCCAATAGCCGCACCTGTAGTTCCGCAGAGCAACATACCAATCGGACCTCCCAAAACACCAAGGAGACTGCCAAACAATCCCCCACCAAATACCTTTCCATCTTCCAATTCTGGTGAATCATATTTGTCAAGTACTTGCAATTTTCCTTGCTCATATTTCACCAAAGCCATTTGTGGAATCAGGTAAAGTTCATTCTTCAGACTGTTCTGAATTTCGGAAAAAGCCTGAAATCCCTCACTTTCAACTTTAAAAATTGCAGTTAAGACATTGTCCATTTTCATTCAATTTTAAAAGGTTAAACATCATTATTTATTACACAAAAAAAGTACGCATGGAAATATACACATCAGAAGAATCGTCTGGAGTAACAATCAACCTCATGAGAAAAAGAAAACAATTCAACCTCCATCAAAATCCAACAGCCTGACGGTATTTGAGGAAACTCAGCTGATAGTCGATGAAAGCATCGACATAGCTGTCGCAGCTCTTTTGATAGATAGTCTGCGCTTCGAGAAGGTCGCTCATGGTAATCATGCCCGCTTTATAGAATTGATTTTTCTCATTAAGATTCACCTCGCTTTGTTCTATCGATAGCCGATTGACTTCCAGCTGTTTGTAGCTGGTCTCCACGTTCGACCAGCAATTGTCCATATTGATGACCAACTTCTGCCCCACATCCAGCATCTGCTGATTTGCATTCTCGATAACCAACTCCTGCCTCTTCAAGGAATGCTTACTGGTCCACCAGTCGCTGATGGGCACACTGACCGTTGCCATCAGCATACCGACACCCCTTCCGCTGCCTGTCAGATTGTTGTAAGAATAAACAACCCCAGCACTCACGGTTGGCATTCGTTCTCCGAGCTTCATCTTATAATTGAGTTTCTCAGCCTCAACGCCTTTCTCCGCCAGCCTGTATTGCGACGTAGTTGAAAAGACTGATGAATGTTCCTGCTTTATTTTGAGTATATCGGCCGTTTCATTTGCAATCTCTCCGGACTTCAATTTTTCAATCACCATACACGGTTCAACGTCAATCTGCTGCCCTTCCATCCCCACATACTGCGCCAGCAGTTTTTTACTAATTTCAATACCGTTCTTCACCTTTAATGTCTGGCTGTCAAGTTCATTGAGTTTCAACTGCACCTGTAATAAATCATTACGAGTTGTAAGTCCGGCGTCAACACTTGCCTTCACATCCTTTTCCAGTCGTTCAAGCATACTCCTCACAACCGAAATCGTCTGCAGTTTCTCCTTCAATGAGACAATCTGCCAATACAGTTGCTCTGTGTTCAAATCCACTTCGTCCTGTGACATTTCCAGCTGTAAGTTGCTGACATGAAGTCCGACTTCTGCCAGACGGTTGGCATTCGTAATTTGACCACCTGCATAAATCGGCTGCATAGCCATCACTGTCCCCGCCACACCATTTTTAATGACCCCCATTTTGGAAGGTAAGTCAACCCCGGCAGGCATCATGGCAGTCAAAGCATCAGGCAAGTCAATATCCATGCTGATCAGGTGCTTGTCAGCCGCCATTCCAGCGAACATAGCCGAAACCTTTGGATAATAATTGGTAAAGGCCTCTTTGCAGGCCAGCTCAGCCTGCTCAACCTTGTTGCGAGCTGACCGCAAAGCAATGTTATTCTCACGGGCCATCCGCTTACACTCCTTCAGCGACAAAGGGAGCTGTGCCTCCGATATTGAAGGGAGAAAAATCGAGATAATCAATATAAGTTTCTTCATGCTTTGTCTTTTTTCTTATTATATAGTTTCCAATAAATGACAGGCAGCATCACCACCACCATGATGAGCGAACCGATTCCCCCGGCACAGATAGTCACTCCTACCGGCATCCAGAAACTGGTAGCGGCAATAATCATGGGAACAACCCCCATGGCCGTTGTGGCTGTGGTAAGGAAAATGGGAACCATTCGTCTTCGTCCTGCATCATAAGCCGCATCACGCGCAGTCCATCCTTTTTTTCGAAGGTCGTCGGCATGCTCAAATATCAATATTTCATTACGCATAATCATTCCCATCAATGTGATGATTCCACATACCGTGGTGACACCAATAGGCCGGTTCATAATCCAGAGCCCGATGAGAGCCCCTGGCAGGAAAAGGAAAATGGAAAGAATGCTGACCGTTGTAATTTTATATGTTTTGAAATTAAAAAGCAGAAAGAAAAAGACAATGATAAATGACACCGCCAGACCGTCAAATATTGTGGCTTGTGTCTCAGCATCGTTCTCAGGTTCACCACCCAGCTCAAACCTCATCCCTTTGGGAAGCTGAATCTTATCTCTAATCATTTGGGCAAAACCGCTTTGAAGCGCATTCGTATATACGCCTCTCTTTGCCTCCACATTGACGGTGATACATCTCACGCCATTTCTGTGGAGAATATTGTTCTCGCCCCATTCAGGCGACACGTCAGCAATTTGACGCAACGGCACACTCGACGTGCCGGCAGACATATATAAATCAGCAACAGTACTGTACTCCATATCAGTATATTGCGGATCCTTGAGAATAACCGGTACTTGATAATCGTCTTCCCATACCTGCCCCACCTGGACTTCGCCAGTATTGAGCATCAGTTCCAACTCCACCATCATCCGGTTTGTGCCCATCTGTGCTGTGGCCACGGGGTCGAGGGTGATATCTACATAAGGCCGGGATATCCCATAGTCCGTCTTCACATTCATGACATCCGGATTTTGCCTCATCAATGCCATCACATCATCGGCAACTCTGTGGAGCGAATCAATATTCTCTCCATAAAAACGGAACTCAAAAGGAGTGAAGTTCTGATAGTCGAGTTGTTTGAACTTGACGAAGGCATCAGGAAAAATGTCACTCATAGGCTCATACTTGTCAAGTACATCTTCCGTATCTTGTGAAGAGGAAGTATTAACAATGAACTGCGCATAATTCCTTGAAGCCGATTTTGGCGCATAAGCTCCATGGAATCGTGGGGATGCACAACCGATAAAAGAAGTAACACTTAACACACGCTTGTCGCGTCTGAGCACCTTATATACAGAGTCTGCCACAATCCTTGTCTCTGCAAGACCTTTGTTCTCAGGCAATGTGATTTCAACGGCAAACTGGTTTCGGTCGGCTGTTGGCATCATCCTAATTTTCAAAAGCGGACCGATAGTCACTACGCTGCATACCACGATTAATATACCACCAAAGATTGTCAACCAAGGATGTCTGAAAGTCCATGCCAGTATATGGTCATATCCATTTTGAACATAGTCCGTGATAGTCTTTTTGTTTTTCTTCTGCTGACTCTTCTTTTTAGGCTTGATCAGAGCCACCTCCATTATCGGGATATAGACCACCGCCAACAAGAGAGAGACCAGAAGGTTAATCGCAATCGTCCAAGGCAGCCAGAAAATCATATCCTTCACCATACCGGTCATAACGAAGAGAAGCGGGAAGAAAATGGCACAGATACAAAGTGTTGCCAGAGCCATAGGCATGAAATAATGCATAGAAGACTGCGCTGCTGCATGCCATCTGCTCATACCCTTTCCTAAAAACTCCAAATAGCCATCAAGCACCACGATAGCATTATCCACCACCATACCCATAACGACAATCAAAGCCGCAAGTGTGACGGTATTGAGAGGGATTCCGCAGAAATACATGATGGCGACAGAAATGAAAGTGTTGAGCGGAACCATGGTACCGGCCACGACTGCCGTTCGCCATGGGAAGAGCAAGAGCATGACCAAGAATATAATAACCATCGACTCAACAAGATTAATGAGAAAGTCGTTGACAGAGTCCTGCACCACCTTGCATTGGTCAGTGATTCTGTCAACCGTGACATCAGCCGGCAGTGATGCTTCAATAAATTCATCCATCACCTTCTGGACCTCCTCTCCATACTGGACAATATTATTTCCAGGTATCATCTCAAGAGACAAGATCACACATGGATGACCGTTATACTCAATATAGCTTTCCGACAAGTCGTATTCCCTTTTAACCTCAGCCACATCCCTCACTCTGACAACATGATTTTTCGGATCCGTGAAGACAATCGTGTTCTCCAGCTCCTCTTCGCAGCTGACCGGCTCGTTCACATGAATAGGAATATTTTTCTGCCATCCTGTGATACTTCCCGCCGATGTGGTCATTCCAGCTGCATTCAGCGACTGAATAAGCTGCATTTGTCCGATTCCGTATGCGGACAGTCTCTCCCTGTTGATGTAAATCGTGAGTTGCTCTTTTTTGTCGCCATAAATATTGACATTATCAACAGACTCGATTCTACGAAGCTCGTCTGCCATGTCGTCGGCATATTTTTTCAGCTCCCTGTGTGAACGGTTCTCACTTCCGATTGCCAGCAGAATGGCAGATGTCTCTCCAAAATCATCGTTTACGCCAATGGCCAGAACCCCTTTCGGTAATTGAGCCTTAAACGTGTTGAGCCCATGTCTTATTTTAGACCATACTTCATCCTTGTTATTCACATCATCCTGAAGTTCAACCATCATGACACACATACCATTGCTGGAAGTAGAAGTGGTTTTCTTACGTTTAACTTCCTGGTATGTGAACAAAAAACGCTCCAAAGGCCTTGCCACCTGCATCTCCACCTCCTCTGCTGTGGCGCCGGGGTAAACAGCGACCACCACTCCCTGTCTGATGGTGAAATCGGGGAATTCCGCCTTAGCCATCTTATCCAGCCCAAAAAGGCCCATGATGAGCATCAGCACTACAAGCAAGAAAGTGATACGGTAGTTATGCATAAGCATAGCTACCCAGTTTATTTTCTCTTTATTCGCATTCATGGTTTCTTGACTTTAGCAACAAACACACCCTCACTCAATTTTTGATACCCCTCAACAATGATGACATCACCCGGTTTCAGCCCCTCCTCGATGGTGATTCGGTTACCTGATGTTTTCCCGGGAACAACCACAGTTCTGTAAGCCCTGCTTTTTCTTGCAGTCCAGACAAAATGCTCCCCTCTGGAATTCTTCTTTATTGCAGAGATGGGCACACTGACCATGCTGACATTTTTATCCTTGTTGACATGAACCTGGCATACCATTCCCGGAAGCAAAGCATAGTCAGAGTTCTGCAAACAGATTTTGATATGATAAGAGTGCGTCATGTCATCTGCCTCCACGCATTTTGTGATAGCACCTCCTTGATAAACTCTTCCTCCAAGTGCATCCACAGAGACAGTCGTAGGAGTGTTTGTTGTGATGCTGGCAATTTCTTTCTCAGGAATACTCACCACAACCATCACCTTGCTGATATCAAGAATAGATGCCACAGGCATCGATGGAAGTACATTTTCTCCCACAGCCTTCACATTTTTTCCCACAATACCTCCAACCGGCGTACGAACCGCACAGTCCTTGAGTGACTTCTTTGCCAAATCCAGTTGCGCCTGTGCCTGTTCAACCTTGCTTTGCGTCTCAACCCATTTGATATCAGGCAAAGCACCACTTTCATGTAACTGCCTCATACGCTCCAAAGCATCATCTGCTTCCCTCATCTGCGCCTGGGCAGCAGTAAGCAAGTTCCGCGCCTGACTGCTGTCGATTTCAGCAATCTGCTGACCTGCTGACACATGGTCTCCCTCGTTCACATAAACCTTTGTCAATGTGCCAGAAGCATTGAAACTGACAGATGTGGTTGATAGCTCCTCAACAACCCCAACATAGGTTCTATCCGGCATACTGGTTCCAACCTGTATCACCTCTGTTTCAACGAAGACAGGCTCCAATGTTCGTTTTTTCTTTTTGGGTTTCTCATCACAAGCAGTAAATCCTACAATAAATAGGAGAAAAATTAAAAATTTGGCTTTTTTCATGTCAATTAATTTGATTTATTTGCAAATTTCCGAAATAAAATCCAAAAAATATTATTCTATTTTTCCACACAAATGCTCCAATAAAACAATAAAAGAAAAATTAAACAATATTCACTCCAAATAGAACACAATAACAAAGAAAATAATAACGAACTTTGCATTTAAATAGATAGAATATGGAACAATTCGAATCATCAGGCAACCAAGACCATCTGGCATTCAACGAGGGAAACCTTATTATCATTGACCCCATTCAGGATATTCTGGAGAATAAAGTATATTATTCGGACTATGTCCTGATATTGATATGCACATCAGGTAAGATTCAGATGGAATATGACGGGAATCCCATCACTGTCCACAATGGAGAATTATTTTTGGGAATTCCAGGCAGTGTATTATCAAATTACATGAAATCTCCAGATTTTGACGGTAAGTTATTGGCCATAAAAACAACAGAACTGACCAGCTTCTCCGACCAGCACAGCAAGCTGTTCATCAGCGGCCTTTTCGTCAAAAACAATCCGGTAGCAACGATTGAGAACGACGACCGCGAAGCACTGTTCGACTATTACAAACTTATATGCAGTCGTGTGAGGCAGAAACGTCATCATTACTACAACGGCGAGGTCAGTACATTGCTGAATGCGTTCCTACTAAAAGTCATCAGTATCGTGGACAAAGGTTATGTGTGCAAAGAATCTGCAACTACCGTCAACAACATTCAAATCGTGGAGAGATTTATAAGAATGGTGAACGATGATTGCGGCTGCAACCGTTCTGTGAACTACTATGCCGACAAGCTTCACATCACGCCAAAGTATCTATCCGCCCTCGTCCGACACACGATTAACCGTGCCCCTTCAGAAATCATCAAGACAGTGACAATGAAAGAGATTGAACGACGACTACGTTACACGAACGACAGTATCAAAGAGATCTCTAATTCCATGAACTTTCCCAACCAGTCTTTTTTTGGAAAATACTTCAAAGGACACTCCGGCATGTCGCCCAATAACTACCGTAATCAATATCATCAATAAGGAAACATCACAAAGCAAAAAAACGTCATATTCCTTTGGAGACGATTCTCCGATGCTGCAACAAGCCCATTTCACTGTTCATGGAGCCAGGTCAGGCAGCGTCCGATATCACGGATGTCATAAGGACCGAGCTCCTCCTTCACAAAGCCCACCGTCAGCATCAGACGATGACGCGGACGGCCAGTCCTGTCACGGAAGGACTCCTTGATGCGATAGTAGGATTCGTCGCGCTGTGTCCTTGGATTATATCGTGTCTCGCTGATAAAATACATTTCAGGTGCAAAGGTACAACTTTTCTGCGAGACTTCTGGGTACTACAAATCAATTTTCAAAAATGCGTTAATTGAATATCAAACGGTTATGAAACTTAGGAACGTAAATAATACACAAAAATTATTGAAAAAAAAATTGAGGGGTCAAAGTTGGGTTAAAATGGCACATTAGGATATTCACTCGAAAAGGAACAATTGTTTGTATTCCTTAAAATTAAGTCACTGTGCAAAAGCATTTTTGACACACTCTCTCCGCAAAAAGAGTGGCAATTTTTGCAAAGTTAATGAAGAATCTCTGAAAAACAAATTTTTGAATTGTTTTATTAAATTAGGAGTAACATTTAATAAGTAAAAAAGTTTTGGTGGTGTCAGAATAAATGATTAAATTTGCAAAAATGACTTTTATGTGCGGAAAAATTAGAAAATTTTGATTTTTCCGCACATAAAAGTCAAAATAAAGTCAATGCGTAAAACATTATAGAACTCACAAGTCCTATCAGCACACAGTCAGCCCCGTCCATCGGAATGATGGGCGGGGCTGAATTAGTGAGAGATGACGGCAGTGATTACTGCCTTCTGTGTCGTTGACAGGATTAAGCGTACATAGCCACGATTGCCTCGTAGAGTTCCTGCTTACCAGAAGTCTGCTTAGGCTCGCCTACCTTCTTGCCGTACTCGTAAGCCTGCTCGAGAGTGAGCTTGCCATCCTCGAAGTCCTTGCCGATACCGCTGTCGAAAGAAGCATAGCGCTCTTTCTTCATCTGGCAGTAAGGAGACTCCTCGATGAGCTTGGCAGCAGACTCGAGTGCGCGTGCCATGGCGTCCATACCGCTGATGTGGGCGATGAGGATGTCCTCCAGGTCGGTAGAGTTACGACGAGTCTTGGCGTCGAAGTTCGTACCACCGGTTCCGAGACCGCCGTTGCGGATGATCTCAAGCCAAGCCTGAACGAGCTCGTACTGGTCGATAGGGAACTGGTCGGTGTCCCATCCGTTCTGGTAGTCACCGCGGTTAGCGTCGATAGAACCGAGCATGCCGTTGTCAACAGCCACTGCGAGCTCATGCTCGAAGGTGTGGCCGGCGAGTGTGGCGTGGTTCACCT
>JAEEGL015118644.1_pt1 | contig 17139 bp, 11 predicted proteins | sample 9134231 | NCBI WGS metagenome assembly JAEEGL01 (sample SAMN16246548, study PRJNA631951) | gut metagenome | biome: gut microbiome; feature: rumen; material: fiber-attached | host: Bos | place: Iran: Karaj | collected 2018-10
AAACTATTACGCAGATGTATTCAGCGCCAACATGCATTTCCAGACCGGCGACTACGCCGGCGGCATAGCGGGCTCCCTCTATACCAGCGATAGCACGAGAAGTGTATTCACTAAATGTTTTTTCTGCAGTGATTTCACCGCTGTCCCGGATATTTGCGGCAGCTACCAAGGGAACGCCTCGGCGTACAATTTCAATGAGTGCGGCGGCGAATTCAAATCGGGCATGACCTGCGACGGCTGGGCGGAACACGCCCTGGGAGAAGGCTGGACCAACAACGGCCCCGAAGGCTATCCTGTGTACACAGACCTGATCCCCGTTTCCTTCTCGAGGCTTCACAGAGGCTCCGAGTATCTCCCCAGAAGCATTTACCGGCTCCGCTACAACGGCACGGACGTAGCGGACATCGGAATGGTGGAAGGCGACACTCAGTTTGATCCCGCCCTCTTTGAATTGTATAAGACCGAAGACGACGACGTGCCCGTGGTGATAGACTATATCACCCTCAACGGCGTCAGGATGACGGATACCGTCACCGCTTCCGACTTCGGCCAGCTGAACTTTTCCGCTGTGGTGGACAACTCCTTCTGCCGCGACTATCTGCAGCCTGCGGTGGACGAAGGCAACCGGATATACGCTCAGGGCGAAAGGATCTACAGCCCCTCCAGCCTTACCGCTCTCCGGGAAGCCATAGACGACGCCCAGCAGGCGCTGGACGAAGCCTACATGTCCGTCACCAACGACTGGGGCGCGGATCTGATCCTTGCCATCGTCAACGTAGAGATGGCAAAGTTCGTATATATGATCAACTTTTCCGCCTCGGAGGGCTTAACGCCATGCGTGGAACGCGACGGCGAGTGGGTGGAGTCGTCGTTCTACGGCGGCACCCTCAGCGAGACCGTAAGGCTCAAGGCGCTGGAGCAGGAAGGCTACCGCTTCCTCAACTGGACGGATTCTGCCGGGAACATCATTTCCGAAGAAGCCGAATTCGACTATCTCATCAACCGCACCACCACCCTTACCGCCAACGCCATTAGGGAGGAGAGCTTCACCTTCACCTATCAGGACACCTACGGAAAGATCTACAAGGTGCAGGAAGCCGCCGACTTCAGCGAGATAGCCTATCCCGTGGAAGCGGGCCAGGCAGGTTTGCGGGTAGGCTTCACGGTTAAGGAATGGACCAGCGACTACTCCGGCGAAATGACCGGCCCTGTGGACTGCGACGTGGTGTTCACCGCTTCTCTCCAAAAAACTTCCGCGCTGTTTACCGTTCACAGCGAAGCGGCGGGGGTGGAAGAAGAAGTGGAGCTGAAGACGGCGAAGATATATACGAGGACCGCCCCCGATACTTACGAAGGCAACGATTTCTCGTATTGGAAGGATTCCGCCACGGGCAAGGTGCTGAGCTATTCGCCCGAGGTATCCTTCTCCGTGTATTCGGATATGGACATAGAGGCCGTTTACGGCGCAGCCGCCGAGGGCGTCACCTGCGCTAACCTCTGGACGGCTCCCTCCTCCGCGGGCAAGATATCCTTCGTGGGCCAGGTCGTAAGAGGCGCTGACTTTGCTTCCGAGGAGATGCACGGAGTGCTGCTTTTGAGATCCGACGATCCTGTGAATGAGCTGGTGCTGGATACCCAGGACGTTATAGTGGGCAAGGCCCTGGGCTATTCCGCCCGGACCGGCACCTTTATCATCAACAAGCAAAACGTGTCCGCCGGGGACACCTGGTACGGCAGAGCCTTTGTTATATACAGAGACAACGACGGAGAACAGCAGGTGGCCTATTCGGACATAAAGAGCGTGACTCTTTAAACGAAAAAAAACGACGCCCCGCAAGGGGCGTTTTTTTTGCCTGCCGCCGGACAAAGGCCCCAAAAAAAACGATGAATGCGCCTTCCTTTTTCAAAAACGCGGCAGATGGTGTATAATAAAAGCGGCGGCGCGGAAAAGCCTGCGCCGCCTCTTATGACCGAAAAAAGAGAAAAGATATGAAAAAAACCGTTTCGGCGCTTTTTGCCGCGCTGCTTTTTGCGGCGTCTCTCTGCGCCGCCCCCAAGCCGGGGGATATAGTCACCCTGGGCAGCTGGCCCTATTTTGAAGACGGGACAAAAAGGCCCGTAGAGTGGATCGTGGTGCCCGTTCCAGAGGATCTGGGGGACGACGGGCGCATCTATCTGGTATCAAGGCTGGTTTTGGACGGCTTTCCCGCAAAGGAGCTGCCTCTGGACACCTTTTCCTCGCCTCTCATGGACTGGCTGGGTTCCGAATTCACGGACGAATGCTTCGGGGAAGACCGCGGGCTTGTGGCCGGGGGCGCGCTGCTCCCCTTTGTGGCCCCTCCCTTCGAGAGCGGCGGAGACAACAGCCTTTTTGAAAGCGCTGCTCTCCGGAAGGCTTCCGCCACGCCCTGGGCGGAAAAGCGGGGGGTGCCCGTGGACAGGGAAGGTTTTTCCCCCTGGCTGCTTCTGACCGACGACAAGCTCCGCGACAATTCCGGCTATTATGAAGACCCGGAGGGCTGGGACGGAAGATATACCCACGTTTCTTCTTACGGCTCCCCCCTGAACGGCAGGCCCGCCGGGACCATAGGCATCCGGCCCATGATCGCCCTGGAAAAGGGAGCGTCGCCGGAGATAACCGGGCGCGTCCGCCTTCCCGGATCCGCCGCTGCGGGAAAAGCAAAAAAATACTCCGCTCCCGCCCCTCTTGCGAAAGGCGACTCCGTCATATTCGGCTCTGCGGAGCAGGACGGCAACGCAAAAAACGGCAAGGAGCCCATAGAGTGGCTGGTTCTGGACGTCCGGGACGGCAAAGCCCTGGCGGTGACCAAAAAAATACTGTATCAGCTGCGATACGGAGACGACACCCCCCGGGGCTTCCTTGACGGCAAATTTTACAAAAACGCCTTTTCCGCCGGGGAAAAAGCCCTTATCCTTCCGGAGAAGCACGTTTACTGCGGCTATGATATGGGAGAAGAAAAGCGCGTCCTCGAAGACAGGTGTTTTTTGCTTTCGCTCCATGAGCTGGACATGCTTTTCCCCACGGCGGCCGCCCGGAAGAGCGTCTGCACCCCGGCAGCCGAAAAGAGCCTGCCCAAGGAAGCCGGCATATACTATAAGGACCGGTTCACCACCAGAGACGATTTCGGTTCGTGGGCGGAGATCACGGAAAAAGGAAGAGTGCGCTTTTTCGGGGGCCATCACCAGGAGCAGTTCGCCGGCCTGCGCCCGGCAATATGGATAAAGACTGTTTCAAAGGCGGGGGAAGACAGCCTGCCGGAAAGCGTATATAAGGAAATGGCGGCAGCCGAAACCTCCATGAGCCTCTATAACAGGGGCGGACACGGCGTTTACGTAGAGACGGAATAACAGGCCGCCGGTAAAAAGGAAACGGAAAAAGCGGCGGCGCAACGCCGCCGGAAAACGAAAAACACAAGGAAACGATATGAAAAAGATCTTTGCAACCCTGTTTTTATTGGCGGCCTGCGCGGCCGCCCTTTGCGCGGCTCCGCGCCCCGGAGACGTGGCGGTATTCGGCTCTTATCCTTCGGAGGGGGAAAAGACGCCCCTGGAATGGATAGTGCTCACCGCCGGCTCTCCCGGCGGAGAGGGCCTTCCGTTTTATACCCTTATATGCAGATATGTACCCGAGTCCTGCTCCCGGGAGGAGCTGGGAGAAGAATGGGAGACCTCGCTTCTGCGGCTGCGGCTGAATACGGAGTTTTTGGAGAAATGCTTTTCTCCGGAGGAGCAGGAGAAGCTTCTGGAATGGAGCTACACCGAAGAACCCACCGCCGACAAGGTGACCCTGCTTCAGGGTTTCGGCGACCTGTGGGTGGACGACGGCTTATCGGTGTGGGGCTTTTTTGACGGAGCCGAAACCAGAAAGGCGGAGCCCGCCCCCTTTGCCGATATGAAAACGGAAAACGGCTGCTGCCCCTGGGCCCTGAGAAAGATCCCCGGCAGCGCCTTCACTTACGTGGACAGCCTTGGCGTCCCCCGGGAGGCCGGCGGCGTTGAAAAGCAGGGGGTGCGCCCGGTGATCAGGGTGAAAAAAGACACTCCCCTCAAAGTGACGGGGCATATAAACGCGCCGAAGTTCCCCCTCTCCCGGGAAGTGAAGAAATACGAAAAGGGCATGCCTCTGGCAAAGGGCGACAGGCTGCTTTTCGGCTCCGCGGAGCAGGACGGCAACGCAAAAAACGGCAAGGAGCCCATAGAGTGGATAGTTCTGGAAGTGAAAGACGAAAAAGCCCTGGCTGTATCGAAGGACATACTGTATTACCTTGAGCCGGATTACAAGACCTGGGAAAAAGGCAGCCTGCGGGAGTATCTCAACGGCAAGTTTTTCCGGTTTGCTTTTTCCGAAAGCGAAAAGGCTCTGGTGCAGGAGGCGGATATCGCCACGCGGGACGTGGCCGCCGAAAGGAAGGCGTTTTCCACCCGGGACAAATGCTTCGCGCTTTCCGCCGCCGAGCTCACCGCCCTTTTCCCGTCGGCTGAAGCCCGCAAATGCAGGAGTTCGAAAACCGCCGCCACCGTCGCTTCCGGCGGTGACGAGCTGCATATATACGCCCGGGACTGCTTCATCACCCGGGACAACGGGTTTGCGGACGAGGACGGCGTTATAGAGTTCCCCCACGAGGGAGGCATCACCTACGGCGTCCGCCCCGCCCTGTGGCTGAGCCGCTGAGGGGCCGCCGGAACGGTGTTTCCGGAAACCCGGGTATAAACAAAACCCGCCCGCCGCAAATGCGGCGGGCGGGCCTTTTTTACAGAGCCTTGTGTTCCGCCGGCAGGCTGCCGGCCGCAGAAAAAAGGCTGTCTGCAGCGGGCCTTTTTTACAGGGCCTTGTATTCCACCAGCAGGCTGCCGGGTTTTTCCGGTATCACTGCGTTGAATTCCGCAAGCTCGCTGCCTTTCATGGTTTTCGTTTCCTTCAGGTCGTAGGTCTCATACACCGACACGCTGTAATCGGCGTCCGGGTCTATATCCTTCAGGCTCACGGTAAGGGCGGTAAAGGGAGAGGCCTCTCTGCGGAACACAAAGAAGCAGCCGTCCTTTTCTTCTTTTCTGTTATACTGCCAGGCGCACCACTGGTCGCTGCGTTCGTCGGTGCAGTAAAGGGTGTAATAATCGCCCCACAGGTATTTCCTCAGGCGCTTGCATTCCTCCACTCCCCGCTTCAGCATATCCTTGTCCTCCTGCTTCATGCCGGACAGGGGGTTCACGTAGGAGAGGCCCATATTGAAGCCGGAGCGTATGTGGTAGGGCGAATAGCCGCCCTGCCCGCAGGTGTGCCAGGGCACGTAGCCGTTGAGGCGGCATACCGCCAGCTGGTTCAGGATGGCGGTGCGGTCGTCGTTGAATATGGCCCACACGTGGCTGTCGGTGCGCCACATTATTATGCTGCGGCTCATGGTCTCCAGGTCCAGGCGGGTGCAGCCGCCGGCGCAGTTGTCTATCAAAAGGTCGGGCTTTCTCTCGCGTATCCTGTCCCAGAAGTCATAGAGGCTCCGGGCCCACCTGTTTTCGGCGATGCCCTTTCTTTGGGGGGAAGTCTCGCCGGAATAGGTGACCACCGCTTTTTCATCGGTGCCGGAGTCGGTTTTCCACACCCTCACGTCCCAGGCCTTGAAGGCCTCCGAGAGCACGTCCACCATAAAGTCCTGCGCTTCCGGGTCAATAAGGGCAAAGTTGCCCGTGTCGTCCTTGCCGCTGACGGACATCACCCATTCGGGATGCTCTTTGGAGAGGAAGGTGTCCTTGCTCACCCCCTCCGGGGCGAACCACATCATGATATGGGTGCCGTAGTCGTTGGCCAGCTTCACCAGAGGCTCCATGCCGTGGGGATACCGCACCGGGTCTATCATGTCCCCTATGGGCTTGTGGTAGTTGCCTATGCAGGCGGGGAAGCCGTTGCGGAGTACGTAGGCGTCGAACCAGGTGATCTCGAAGCCCAGGTCCTTGAAGCCTTCGATATAATCTCTGTCTATCTCCTCGGTGCCCGCGTTGGTCTCCGACGCCGACACTGTGTAGGCTATGGGTATCTCCGCCGCCTTTCCGTTTTGTTTGGGGCTCACGTGGTTTATCATGGAGCGGCGGAACAGGTTCATGCCCGTCTGTATGTCGTCTCCGGTAAAGAACACGCTCATGATCCTGGCGCTGCGCACTGTTTCCCCGGGCTTCAGATAAGCGTTGAAGGCGTCACCGAAGCCTGCCTTTACGTTGAGGTTCTCCCCGTCGCAGGTGTAGTCGGCCCGCCAGGTGCCTGTCCAGCCCATGCCGCATACCATGCCGCCGTCGGCCCATTTCAGGCTCCACCAGGGGCTGTAGTCGCCGCCGCTGGAGGCTGTGCCCCCGTGGACGGTGGACACGGTCTCGCCCTTGGGCAGGCGCTCGGCTTTCTGTTTGAATTCGTCAAAGCTGAAGCGCACGCAGCCGATGGTGCCTCCCGTGCGGCACAGCACCACGTCGGTGAGCTCCTGTTTCTCGTCCTTCACCGGCTCCATGATAAGGCCGGTGGGCAGGGCTTCTTCACCCACGGGAGCGGAGGCGGAGAGCCGCCAGTCCACGTTGAGGGCGTTTATGTCCTTCAGCATCTTGCTCCGCACGTTTCCCGTTCCGGTAAAATACAGGGTCCAGTCCAGGGCCTGGGTGTCGGTATAAATATTGACTACCGCTTTCACCGTCAGCCGGTCCCCGGTATAGGTGTAGGTGTTCACCACGTGATCGCCGGGCAGGGCCTCGCTCTTTTTGTCGAACTTCCAACCGGGCAGCAGCTCGTCGGAGGAAACTCCGCCGTAAACGAAGGAAAAGGGATACCGGTAAACGGCCCGGCTTGCTCCGGCGATCTCGTCCAGATATGCTTCGGTGCCGTCTTCAAAATACACCCGGGCGTTCCCCCAGTCGGTCTGGTCGCAGGTGTGCTCCTTTCCGTGGTCCAGGATCAGCTCCAGGCGTTTTATCCCCGGCAGGGCCGCGTCCACTTTCTTGAAGGTGTTGTCGCCTTTGGCGTCGCCGGCTGCAACTTCCTTCCCGTCGGCCAGCACCTGCCAGGTGATCTCCGCGGGGCTTCCGTTCATAAGGGAATCTATGCCCACGTGAGAGGTGAACCTTACTACGGGCTTGGAAAACTCAAAAAGCACGTGGCTGTCCGCGTGTACCCCCAGTCCGTGCCTGTAGGTCTTCCCCGCAAGGCGTATGGGGTTCTTTCCGTCCTGCATGCAGTTCACCTTGGTGGTGCCGGGAAAAGTCTCGTTTATAACGGTAAAGGAATGTTCCTTTTCCTCAAGGGTCCCCTGTCCGGAAAACGCCCTGTCCGCAAACGCAAGGGCGTCGAAGGCAAAAAGGGCGCTGCCGGCAAGCAGCAGCAAAAATACAAATAATACCAGCATGGCTTTCATTCAGATAAAAAGATTCTCCTGTTTTTTTATAGTGTAGCACACCCCGGCGCGTTTTTCAACAAAAAGACGCCCCGAAGGGCGCCTTTTGCCGGCGGATACTAATATTTCTTTTCCGTATCCTTGGAACCGAATTCCAGATATCTGTCCTGCTCTTTCTGGCCGTCGATGGTCTCGCTGAATCTGGCGGGCCATTCGTTGTTCCAGCCGTAAACGAAAGCCCACTTGGGCTGTCCGCCCGAAGGGGAGAGGCTGTTGTCTTTGGCCATGATCTTGCTGATGGGCATGACGTTGGCGTGCCCGTCGGTGAAGACGCAGGTCACCTTGTCCTGAGGGGCCCACAGGTCGCCCTGGTTGCCTTCGGTGACGTATTCCAGATTATGCCAGGGGGCGACTTCGTTCATAATAACGTAATCGGCAGGGAACCGCACTGTGTTGAGAGAGATCTCGCTCTTGCCCAGATACCAGTTGTTGTAGGAGATGGAATATCTGGGGCGATAGTCCAGATAGCGCTTTACCTGGTCGCAGTCGGCGTTTTTGTCCGCCTGGCCGTCGGAAGGGCATACGAACAGGCCGCCGTTCTTGACGTAGGGGGTCATGAGGCCTCTGAAGGACCTGTTCTGGATGTATTCCTTATGCAGCTGGCTTCCCGGCCAGGGGTTTGCCCAGGGGCCGTACCAGGCTCTGGGGTCTATGCCCGCGCCGGCGGCTTCCGCGTAGTTGGAAGAGGGCAGCATGTTGTCCCAGTCGGAACAATACATCTGGAAGGCGGTGCCCAGCTGTTTTGCGTTGCTGAGGCACTGGGTCTGGCGCGCCTTTTCTCTGGCCTGGGCGAACACAGGGAAGAGGATGGCGGCAAGTATAGCGATGATGGCTATAACTACCAATAATTCAATGAGCGTAAAACCTTTTTTCATGGTATTCCTCCTCGGTTTTTTTTGTTTACACTTATATTAAAACACAGTTTGCGTTTTTTTTGCAGGGGTTTCGGACATTTTTTTTGGTAATTTGGCGCTTGTTTTCTCCGTTTGGCAAGCGCATGCTTACCAAACGGGGGAGGGGGGGTGGAAAAATTGCAGTATTGTGCTGTATTTTTGTATTTTCGGCGCATGGCGCCGTTTTTTCGCCAAGTCTGTTTTTTGCGCGTTTTCCCGCATTTCCGGCGGGAAAACGCGCTTTCGGGGCTCAGTTGTTTTTGGGCCAGTGTCCGTCGACGCTGGTGCCGTTGCCGTTGTAGTATTCGCTCAGGCGGGCAAGTTTGGCGTGGCCGTCGCAGAACACCATCATGGTGTTTTTGGAAAAGCTGTCCACTATCTTCTGGTCGTCGTGGAAGCTGGCGGTCTCATACAGAAGCGGGTATTCCGACGGATGGTTGATGTTTTTCATCTTCATGGATTTTGACAGGGGATTGCCGAAGTCGCCGCGGGTGCCGCAGACCATCAAAAAGTTGTAGCGGTAGGAAGCGATCCTGCTGCCCACGTTCCAGCTGTCCTCTGCGTCTATGGTGTCGGAAGGGCAGTAAAACATGCTGTCGTTTTTCACGTAGGGCGATATCTGCGCCCTCCAGGAAAAGTTTTTCATCCTGGCGGACTGGGCTTCGTTATGCACAACGTCGTGCCCTTCATACACGCACCATTCGTTGTCGCCTATTATGCACATGCTGCCGTCGTCCTTGACAATGCCCTTGGGGAAGGTCTGGTCCCAGTCGGAAAGATACATATTGAAGGCCAGGCCCAGCTGTTTGGCGTTGCTGAGGCACTGGGACTGGCGCGCCTTTTCCATGGCGTTGTTGAACACGGGGAACAGGATGGCGGCAAGTATAGCGATGATGGCTATGACTACCAATAACTCGATAAGCGTAAAACCTTTTTTCATGAGATCCTCCCTGATAATATTAAGATCTTTACACCTTAATGATAACACACCCGGGGACGGAACGGAATAGAAAAAAGAGCATAAAGATGTAAAAAAAAGCCTTTCGGGCGCCTAAAGGGCCAGCATCCGCCGCCGCATGGAGATACCTTCCGCAAGGCCTATCTCCGCAAGGAACCCCCACAGGGCCGTGCCGCCGTAGCTTATGAAGGGGAGGGGCACTCCGGTGACGGGCATGATGCCTATGGTCATCCCTATATTCACTATTATATGGAAGCCCAGTATCCCGCAGACCCCCGCGGCGGCCGCTTTGCCGGTGAAATCCTCCGCCGCCAGCATGATGTTGATGAGCCTGCCTATGACCACGCCGTAAAGCAGCAGGATAAAAAGGCAGCCCGCAAAGCCGAATTCCTCGCCGAACACGGTGAAAACAAAATCCGTGTGCTGTTCGGGAATGAATTCCAGCTCCCGCTGGGTGCCCTTCATATAGCCCTTTCCGAAAAGCTCTCCGGAGCCTATGGCGATGCGGGCCTGCAGCACGTGGTAGCCGGAGCCCAGGGGATCCGCTTCCGGGTCGAGAAAGGTGAGCACCCTTTCCTTTTGATAATCCTTCAGGACCCCGGGAACGAACCAGGCCGCGGAAGCCAGGGCGCAGGTGACGAGGAAAAACACGAAAAGCTGCTTCAGGCTGCAGCCGCAGACGAATACCATGGTGAGCCACATGGCGAAAAGTGCCAGGCTGGTGCCCAGGTCCGGCTGCCTGAAGATAAGGAGCACCGGCACGCTGATATAAACCAGCGATCCGACAAACACCTTCGGGTTCCTGAGGGAGTTTTTTCTGGAGGAAAGATACACGGCAAGGCAGATGATGAGGGCCGCCTTTGCCAGCTCGGAGGGCTGGAGCTGCAGGAACCCCAGATTGATCCACCGGCGGGCGCCGTTGATGCGGCTTCCCGCCAAAAGCACCATCAGGAGCAGGGTGAAGGTGACGCCGTATATGCTGCCCGCCAGCTTTGTCAGGATGGGGATGGATATGCTGCTGACGAACCACGCGATGCCCAGCCCCGTGACAAGATAAAAAAACTGTTTTTTTACGTATTCCGCCCCGGCGGCGCTGTAGATGGCAGCGAGGCCCGAGAGGGAGAGCAGCAGCACCGCCGACAGAAGGACGCGGTCGAAATAACGGAAATATCTGTAATTCATTTCTCCTCCGGAACGCTCACCGACTCCTGGTAGTTGGTAAAATATTTGTTTGCGCATCTCATGACGTCCGCCGGCTCCACCTTTCTGAGCTTCTCCGCCTTTTCCCGGAAGCTCTCTCCGAACAAAGCCTCCTCCGCAGTCTTATGGGTGAGGGCCGCATAATCCTGCCTTTCTATCTCTTCCTGGGTGATGAGGTATTCCACCGCCCGGTCCAGCTCTTCCCGGGACACCGGCTCGGTCTTCAGGGACTCAGTCAGCCCCAGGATGATATCCCTTGCCTCGTCCGGGGTCCCGATAGCGGTGGAAACGTAGATATAGATGTGGCTCTGCCTCAGAAGCTGCGGATATCTGCAGCCTGTGTAATAGCCCCAGCCGTGCTTCTGCCGCAGGTCCCGGAAAAGCCTTCCGGCCTTGCCCGCCCCCAGTATGCCGGAGATCACCGTCATGGGAGCCCGGTCTTCCTCGTCGTACGCCGGGGCAAGAAAGCCCATCATATAATACGTCTCGCTGTCCGCATGCTGGACTCCCGAGGCCCTTCTGCTTTTGTCTATGGTCTCGCTGTATTTGTGCAGGCTCCTCCGTTCGGGGCTGGGCAGGGTCCTGAAAAACGAGTTGTCCACGGCCTTTTTCAGCTCCTTTGCGGTGACGTTCCCGGTTACCGCAAGTATCAGCTGGCGGGGGCAGAAGTTTTCGTTGAAAAACCTGTACAGCTGCTTTGGGGTGGCCTTTTTCACCGCTCCCGCGCTGCCGAACACGGAGCGCCTGTAGGGGCTGGTGCCGTATATATTGAACCTGAGCCTGTCGTAGGTCTGCTGAAAAGGAGTGTCGGCCTCCCGCACCATGCCCGCGAAAGCGTTCTCGCGGTTTTTCTCCAGGGCTTCCGGAGAAAACCTGGGCTCGCAAAGGCACTCGCCGATTATCCTCATGGCCCGGTCCAGGCTTTTGCGGACCGTGATGAGCCGTATCTCCGTATAGTCCAGGGTGGTGGTGATGTTCATGCTGCCGTTGAGCCTGTAAAAGACTTCTTCCATTTCCGCGGCGCTTTTGTTTTTTGTCTCTGAAAGCAGCATAGACGCTATAAGGGCCGAGAAGCCCGCGGTGGAATTGCTTTCGTTGGCGGGGCCCGTGCGGGCAAGGATGCTGATATAAACGTAATCCGTATCCTCCGCGCGGTTGAGGATCACCTCCGGGAGTATAGTGCCTTTTATATGCTCCGTTTCCAGCGCGAACGCCGGGCAGCAGAAAAGGAGCAGTATGAAAACGAGGGCCTTTTTCACAGATATTTCTCCGCCGCCTTTTTTATGTCTTCGCGGCTCACTCCGGAGATATAATCGGAGTATCCGCCTATGGCTTCGAGGCCGTGAAGGATATACATCTGCCCCAGCTGATACGTGAGGCTTTTGCCGTTTTGGTTGCGGGTAAGGAAATCCGAAAGCTGCAGCTTTTTTGCCGCCTCAAGGTCGGCGTCCGTGTAGCGGCCCTCCTTTACCGCCGCCAGCGCCTGCCGGCAGATCTCCTTCCCTTCCGGAGAGTTTACTATCAGCACGAAGGGAGAAGCGAACCTTCCCGTATTGTGGCTGTAATAAGGGGCGGAGCCCTTCAGGCGGGAACGGACGGCGTTGTATATAAGAGAAGAGAGCACGCTGCAGGTCACCGCCTCCCCCAGCCGTTCCGCCGTTGCCATGGGCGCCGCTATGCCGCAGCGGCCGCCTTCGGAAATCTCCGTGACGCCTGCCGCGGGCTTCAGCGCCGGCGCTTCGGGCAGGGGGGCCGGCCCTTCCGTTTTGAAGTATCTGCCCACCGTCCGGGCAAGAAGGTCTTTATCGATATTGCCGGCCGCCGCGAAAACGTAGTTCTCCGGCCTGTAGCAGGCTTTGTGATACTGCCTGAGCTCTTCGGAGGTTATGGCGCCGATATCCTTTCCCTCCAGAGGCAGGCCGTATATGGTGTCCCCGTAAAGGGCGTTGAGCAGCCGGTACCGCAATCCGTCGGCCCCGGCGTCCCTGCCGGCGTAAAACTCGTCCTTCACTATCCCCTTTTCCAGCCGCAGTTCCTCTTCGTCGAACAGGGGGCCGGACAGGGCCCGGGAAAAAAGGCTGCACACCAGCTCCAGATCCTCCGGTCGTATGACCGTGCGGAAGCAGGTGAAATCGCAGGAGGTATAGGCGTCCGCCGAATAGCCCTTCGATTCCAGCATAAGATCCAGCGCGCCGCTCTCAAACTCCCGGGAGGAGGCGAATATCAGGTGTTCCGCCATATGGGGGACCCCGCTTGCCGGCTGTGACAGGTTGGGGACAAAAACGGAAAACGTCAGGAAAGCATCCGAGGGGCGGCTGATATATAGTATGGGCGGGACCCCTTCCTTCTTTATTTCTTCACAGGTCATTTCCGCCGAAAACACGCAAACCGATAGCAAAAAAAGCGCTGCCGCAAAAAATAGTTTTTTCATATCCGCCACCTTATCAATATTATTATAACAGTTTCGGGGGTGTTTTCCAACAAAAAAAGCGTTTCTTTCTCCGGGGGAGCCCTTCCGGCGGAAGGAACTTCCGCACAAGGCCGCCAAAAATACAAAAACGTGGAATTTTACAAGAAATGTGTTGTTTCTTATATTCACATACAACTCTGAACAGGCGTATAATGGATATGAAAACGCTTTCTTATGGGGAAACGGAATGAAAAAGATCAGGTTTGCCGTGCTGGGCTGCGGCGGCTTCTGGAACACGGTGTGCGGCATATACGCGCAGCATCCCCGGGCGGAGTTCACCGCTTTCTGCGACAACGCGGAAGGAAAAGCCGCGGCGGCGGCGGGGCATTTCAAAAAACTGACGGGCCGGGACGTCCGGATATATGCTTCTTATGAAGAGATGATAAAAAAGGCCTCCTACGACGCCGTTATCATCTGTTCGGATCCGGACTCGCAGGTGGACTACGCCGTCAGCGAGATGGACCGGGGCGTCCACGTCATGACCTCGGTGCCCGCCGCCTGGACCATAGACCAGTGCTTCAGGCTGGTGGAGGCGGTGGAGAAGAACGGCGTCAAATACCAGCTGGCGGAGCAGACCCGTTACTGGCATTTCATATCCCTGTGGCGGCGGATGGCCGAAAGAGGGGAGCTGGGCAAGATCTATTACGCCGAGGCGGAGTATCTGCACTACGAGCCGGAGTGGGACTGGTTCCGCAACAAAAAGACCGGAGCGCGGCTGGTGACCGGGGACCCGAAATATCATACCGACCCGGATTACGAGCCTTCGTGGCGGTACAGGACCTTTGCGGACCCCATCTGGTACCTGCCCCATTCCCTGTCGCCCCTGCTTTCCATAACCGGGGGGCGGATAGACAGGGTGAGCTGCGTGGGCACCCGGAAGGATTCCTATTACACCAAGGGCTTCAAAGCCAGGGATCTGGAGTGCGCCCTGATGTATAACACCGACGACGTTATCTTTTCCCTGCGGGCGGGCTTCGTCTGCCCCCACGGCATGAAAAGGGACACGGGGGCCCACTGGTACCAGGTGAAGGGCACCGGGAAGTGCGTGGAATGGGCCCGCACCTCCCTGGAGGACGACTGCGCCAAGAGCTATTCCCCGGCAGAGGGCTGGGTAAAGCATCCCGAATGGGGCTGCCGGGACCCGGAGGCTGCGGAGGAGTTCGCCAGGGCGGAGCACGGGGGAGCGGACTACTACCCCATGTATTATTTCATGGACGCCGTTTTGAACGACAAAGAGCCGCCTCTGGACGTTTACAAGTCGGTGGAAACGGCGGCTCCCGCCATACTGGCCCGGGAATCGGCGGAAAAGGGCGGAGAGCTCCTGCGGGTCCCGGACTTCCGGAAGAAGCGGGCATAAAACAGGAATTTATATTGATTCAAGGAGATATATATGAAGAAGATCAGATTTGCCGTTCTTGGAAGCGGCGGGCGCTGGATAAGCGTGGACAACGTGTATCCCCAGCATCCTCAGGCGGAATTCGTGGCTCTGTGCGACCACGCCGAGGGCAAGGCTGAGGCGGCGGCGGCCCATTACAAGGAGTCCATGGGCAAGGACATAGAGGTTTACCACAGCTATGAAGAGCTGATAAAGAACGCCTCCTACGACGCCATCATCATCGACTCCGACCCGGACTGCCAGGCCGATTACGCCGTGAACGAAATGCACCGGGGCATCCACGTGCAGACCGAGGTCCCCGCGGCCTATACCATCGACCAGTGCTGGAAGCTGGTGGACGCCGTGGAGAAGACCGGCTGCAAATACCAGCTGGCGGAGCAGGCGCGCTACTGGTATTTCATTTCCCAGTGGCGTGAAATGGCCAAAAGGGGCGAATTCGGCAAGATCTATTACGCCGAGGCGGAGTATCTGCACTACGAGCCCAGGTGGGACTGGTTCCGCAACAAGAAGACCCGCCTGACCATGTGGACCGACGACCCCAAGTATTACGACGATCCCGAGTGGGAGCCCTCCTGGAGAGGCGCCAAAGCCCTGGCGGAGCCCATCTGGTACCTGCCCCATTCCCTGTCGCCCCTGCTTTCCATAACCGGCGGCCGCATAGACAGGGTGAGCTGCGTGGGCACCAGAAAGGATTCCTACGCTTCCAAGGGCTTCAAGGCAAGAGACCTGGAATGCGCCCTTATGTACAACACCGACGACGTTATCTTCTCCCTGAGGGCGGGCTTCACCAGCCCCTACGGCAGGAAAAAGGAGACCGGGGCCCACTGGTATCAGGTGAAGGGCACCGAGAAATGCGTGGAATGGGCCCGCACCGACCTGGAGGACGACTGCGGCAAGAGCTACACCCTGGCAGGCGGCTGGGAGAAGCATCCCGAATGGGTCTGCTCCGACCCCAACGCCCCCGAGGAATTCAAAAGAGCCCTCCACGGCGGCTCGGACTACTATCCCATGTATTACCTCATGGACGCCATTTTGAACGACAAGCAGCCCCCCATGGACGTTTACAATGCCGTTGAGACGGCGGCGCCCGCCATCATGGCCATGGAATCCGCTTCCAAGGGCGGCGAGCTGATGTACGTGCCCGATTTCAGGAGAAACAAAAAATGAAGGTTTATTACCTGACGGATAAAAAAGAACGGCAAAAAGCGCTGGCGGCCGGCGGATATTATACTCAGGACTATATCCCCTGCCTGCTGGATTCCGCGGGGATCTCCGGCGAGGCCCTTGCCCCGGAGGATACGGACAGGGTGCAGCCCGGGGACGCCGTTTTTGCCCCCGAGGGCGCGCCGCTGCCCCCCTGCAGGAAAATAACGTATCCCGCGGCTGCGGAAAAGACCGAAGGGGTGAAAGCGGAATTTGAGCTGTCGGGGACAAAAGTGTACCTGGTGGTGCCTTTGCGGGGCGAGCCCGTAAAAAAGGCCGCAGACAGCCTTTCCTTCGGCTTCGACCTCCCCGGGCAGCTTTGGTTTGCCGGAGACGGCTGGCCCAGAGAACCCGAGAACTTTTTTGTGGGCAGGATACCCGACGCCTCCCCTTTGGGAAAAAACAATATAGCCCGGGAGCCTTACAACACAGCGCTGATACGGCTGGTGGCCGGGACCCTGCTGGAATGGGGCTTTGCCGCGGCGGCGCCTCTGCCGCCTCAGAACGGCAGCCTTCCCGATTTCGGTTTCATGGTGTCCGGCGACGACGACTGCTGCAGCCGGGATATCAACCTGGAGGCCGCCGGGGTGATGAACCGGCTGGGCCTGCCCTACCATATCAACGCCATGGCGGCTCAGGGAACGGCATTCTGCATAGATAAAGCCGATTTTGAGGAATGCGCAAGGCTGGGCACCGAAACGGCCCTGCATCTGGACCTTTCGGCTGTGCCGGCGGATCCCCGGGGCGAAACGGTCCGCCAGAAGAAGCTGTTCGAAAAAACCTTCGGGGCTGATCCCGTGACCAACTGCAACCACTGCCTGATCCAGATACACGACTGCGAGGAAGCCCTTCTGGGCTTTGAAGACGCGGGCGTCATTGCGGATAATTCCAAAAACGGGGAAACCAACCCGGAGGACATAAACGCCTTCGATATGACAGGCTACGGCTTCGGCTTCATGCATCCCCGCTATACCGTAACAAAAGAAGGCAGGGTGATAGGCTGCATGGAGATCCCCCAGAATTATTACGAACCCAGGATCGGCGGAAAATACGGAACCGACACGGGCAAGCTGAAAAACTACTTCGAAACGGGGAAGAAATATATGGCAGTATGCCAGTTTTTCATACACCCCCATTACCTGTGCAGCAACAACGAGCATTCCGCCTGGTCCGTGAAGGCGCTGGAGTACGCTCTGGAATACTTTAAGGGCAAAAACGTGTGGATCACCACCACCAACAGGCTTGCCCTCTGGTGGAAACAGCGCGGGGAAAGCGTTATAAAGCGGGAAGGAAACGTTATTGTCGCCGACGCCAAAGCGCCTCTCGTCCTGCTGCTGCCCCCCGGGGCAAAGGCCGAGGAAAACGGCAGCAGCCTGCCCGCAGGAAAAACGGACGCCGGGCTGCCTTATATCGCGATCGAAAAGCCGGGGCTCCACCGGATAGCGCTCAAAGAGGCGTAAAACCCGGAAAGCCGGGGCGGCAAAAGCCCTTATATGACACAAAAAAACCGCAAAACCTTCGCTTTTTTTGCGGTTTTTTTTGTTTTTTAGTGCAAAAAGCCCGAAAATGTGGTA
>JAEEGL016577682.1_pt1 | contig 17139 bp, 9 predicted proteins | sample 9134231 | NCBI WGS metagenome assembly JAEEGL01 (sample SAMN16246548, study PRJNA631951) | gut metagenome | biome: gut microbiome; feature: rumen; material: fiber-attached | host: Bos | place: Iran: Karaj | collected 2018-10
CCATCCGGTCTGCATTGCGCCTGATGTATTGCAGTAATACCATTTGCCATCTGTCTCGACCCAGCCTGTTGCCATATAGCCCGTGTCATCAAAGTAGTACCAATTGCCGCCGATATTTTTCCATTCTGATTCAAGATAAGTATCATCGTCAGTTCTATATCTCCAGCCGTTACTGTCCTGGATCCATTCATACTTTTCGGGATTATAGATCTCGACGGGAACTGAGGCGTAGTCAGACTCCTCATCACCGGTTACTGTTTCAGAAAGGATATAGATATGATAGTCCTTTCCCCAGCCGCTCATTTTAAGTGATTCTGGCAGCGTGAATGTACCGGTTGCGGTGCCCCAGTTCTTAAATGTGCCGCTCATGGCCCTGTAATACAGGATGTTTGCGTTATTCGTATTGCCGGGTGTGTATTCCTTATCAAGGATAAGTACAGAAGCCTGATTTGCTTTTTTGGAATGATTTCCTAATACGGAATAAGGTACTGTTACTCTTCTTCCGTCCACAGATATTCCGTTGATGGTCTCGACCATGATACCGAGATCTTTATCAACTAATGTCATCGTGTATTCCGTATGCAGAGCGCCGTATTCTCCGTCGATCGCAGTAGTAAAGATGACAGAAGACAGATCGATATTCATAGCAGGTGCTACGCCGAGTTTCTCACTTTTTTCATTTGCGGAATAACAGAGAAGTCCGTCTGCCCATACGGTTCCGGAATAAAGCTCACGGTGATTGTGATATTTTCCGGAGGCCGAACGCAGTCTCCACTTGACCCTGCTGCCGTTCAGGAACTTCGAGTGATTTATTACGCTGTGATTATTGAAATTGGATTCCCAGTTACCGTCGTCATCAGTCCAGCTCTCGTCTGACGAATAACCGTATTCCTCGTTAAGGAGTTCCATGGCATCGAGCAGGAATATCTTATCTTCCGAAAGGCCGGTCGATTTTACAAAACCGTATTCACAGTAAGATCCTGCCGGATACGTTTTTCCGCCTTCTATCGTACTTAAGGCTATAGCATTTTGCTCCTGGCTTGTAAATGAGCTTCTCAGAAACTCACCGTTCAGACGTTCATTCAGATAGCACTCATTCCACGCCTCGCCGCCGGGATCGAACTGATCATTGAACAGACACCATGTGCTGTCTAAAAACATCGTCCTTCCGCCGTACTCTGTCGTCTCGGTATCAAGAACACGGAATCTGATCGGGTTCCCTTCATATGAGCCGAAATACACAAAACTGCCGTGCCATGACTCGTCCTTGCTTTTCGGTTTTACGGGTGAGTGAAGGCCGGTCGTTCCCAGTCCTGTGTTTTCTTCTGATTTGACTACGTTAGCCGATACCTGAATATTCCCGAATAATGTCAGGCTCATGGCCGCTGTAAGAATGCCTGCGCCAACTTTGGACAGGCCCTTGCTTATTGATTGGTTCATAATTGCTTACCCCCGCTTTTCGAAAAAGAAAAATGCGGACAGACTTCAGTGATCTGCCGCGATCAACAACAACAAATGGAAAAGTAGCGCAATTAAAACCCCATATTAGTTCATACAAAGTTTACATTCTGTTAATCGTTTGGTCAATAACTCAGAGCACAAAAATATAACAAAAAACCCGGAAAAATAATCCGATATTCTTAACATCAATATAATCTTAGTAACAGACAGACCGGAGAGGAAATCTATGAAAGCATTTGGATATTGTATAAAGGCCTATTCTGCCAGTCACGGATCCGACGGCAGTGGTTATAACAGTCACAGTCATTATGAATTTGAGATATTCTATCCCGATGAACTGAAAGGAAAACGTGTCACATTTTCTGACACCCATGACATCACGCTTTATGGAGAAAGTACCGTAAGAGACAGGCTGGTCTGGGAGGGAGACATCGTAGAACTTGAAGTTTACGATGATTACAGCATCAATGTAACCCGTAAACTTATGAACAGATATAAAGACTACCAGTTAAAAGACAAGGCAAAGGCTGTCGGCGCGGTTTTGGCAGTTATAATGGTCATTTGTTTTGCGTTGGTCATTTTGGTCGAATTATTGCAGTATGCACTAAGCAGATAGCTAAGATATTGCTGCAGCAAATTATTGCCTTTAAGCAAAGAACACCCCCGCTCCTCTTTTTCGAAGAACGGGGGGATTTATTGTCAGGTCCTTAACTTTAATAATGCTTTACGTCAGTTCCTGTTTATTTGAGATATTTAGAAATCAGTAATTCTCGGCATTGATCTCAAAGTAGCTCTGAGGATGAGCACAAACAGGGCACATCTCGGGTGCCTTCTCGCCGACTACGATATGACCGCAGTTCCTGCACTCCCAAACCTTGACTTCGCTCTTTGCGAAAACTTCCTGAGCCTCAACATTCTTGAGCAGTGCTCTGTATCTCTCTTCATGATGCTTCTCGATAGCGCCGACCATTCTGAACTTTGCAGCAAGTGCCGGGAAGCCCTCTTCCTCAGCGGTCTTGGCAAAGCCTTCGTACATGTCTGTCCATTCGAAGTTCTCGCCGTCAGCAGCTGCTGCGAGGTTCTCAGCTGTTGTGCCGATTCCCTCAAGTTCCTTGAACCACATCTTTGCATGCTCTTTCTCGTTATCTGCTGTCTTCAGGAAGAGTGCTGCGATCTGCTCATAGCCTTCCTTCTTAGCCTTGGATGCGAAATAGGTATACTTATTTCTTGCCTGTGATTCACCTGCGAATGCAGCCTGAAGATTCTTCTCTGTCTGTGTACCAGCGTACTTGCTCATTTTTGATTCCTCCTGTGTTTTGGTTATTGTTGTTTCTTTGATCTCTTCTTTTTGTGAGGCGCCGTTATCCAAAGGAATAAAATAACTTGCGTCGTGTTTGCACCAGGGACAGATAAAATCAGAAGGCAATGTATCACCCTCATAGATATATCCGCAAACAGTGCAGATAAAGCCTTTCTTTGGTGCTGCATCCTTGCCGGCAGCCGCATTTGCAGCGGGTCTCTGCTTGATATATTTCTGGTAGAAAGCATATGTGACCGACGGTTCGTCAGATAAGATCTCTCCGTCTGTAACATCTGCAAGGAACAAAGTGTGGGTTCCAAGATCCGTCTCGCTTACAACTTTTGCACAGAGATAGGCGTTGGTCTTTTTGGCAATGTAAGCAATACCGTTAGATGCACGAAGGAATTCGATGCTTTCGAACTTGTCGATGTCTTTGCCGCTTTGGAATCCGAAGTGTTTATACGTCTCAAATCCGGAGCCTTCAGTAAGGATCGAGACATTGAACTCTCCCGTCTTACGGATCATGTCGTGAGTATAGTTCAGTTTGTTGACTGCTACACAGATCCTGTTCGGCTCGGTTGTTACCTGGGATACCGTGTTGACGATGCATCCGTTATCCTTGCTGCCGTCCTTAGCCGTCAGGACAAAGAGTCCGTAAGTCAGGTTATACATGGCTTTACTGTTCATGCTGTTCCCCTTTCTTTTCGATTTGCGCCTCTTGTCCGGAAGGCATAATCATATTATAGGGGATAACCCGCCCTTTTTGTGCGGGAAATTATAAAAACTCGATATTTTCGAAAAGCCTGATATTCCCGGGGTTCCCACCGGCCGTTACTCTGTTCTCAATGCAGTAACAGGATCCTGTCTCGATGCTTTCTTGGACGGTATAAGACCGCCGATGAAAGTAAGGATCACGCTGAGAACGACTAAAAGGATCGCTGCTGCCCACGGCATAATGGCACTGACATCAGTAGAATCGGCAAGCTTATGGATCAGCGCATTGATCGGGATAAGCAGCAGCAGTGAGACAATGACACCGATAAGTCCGGCAAGGAACCCGGTGATCATGGTCTCTGCATTAAATACCTCTGCAACGTTGTGCTTTGATGCACCCATGGCACGAAGGATACCAATCTCTTTCCTTCGCTCAAGAACACTGATATAAGTAATGACGCCGATCATGATCGAAGAAACGATAAGCGAGATGGCAACAAACGCAATAAGAACATATGATATCGTGTTGATGATCCTGGTGACGGACTTCATCAGTGCACCTACGATATCCGTATATACGATGCTCTTATCTTCTTCAGCGGCATCTTCAACCATCTTGTTATAGTCCTTGAGGATCTGCGTGATCTTATCCTTGGATTCGAAATCCTTAGGATAGATCGTGATCGACTGAAGGTCGTCCTCTTCGCAGAAACCGAATGCGGAGAGATTGCCCTCTGCAGAAGATGATTTTCCGCCGCCCATCATCTCAGTCATAAAGGACTGAAGTTCATTCTCACCCATGTTGAACTTAAATGCTTCGGCAAAAGCATCCTGGTCGATAGTAAGTGCGCTTCCGAAATCTTCGAACGTCGTCTTTAAAGCCTCTGTCATATTGGTTGCAAGGCGTTCAATGACCATGGTCAATGCGTTCTGGATACCTTCGGCGATCTGGCCGGATATCTGGCTCATAAGGCCGGATACGTTATTCATCACAGCCGTCGTGATCTCATCGACATTAACAGACGTAGTAACAACATATGTAATAAGCTGCTTGCCTCTCTCTGATCCGAGATACTCCATAATGGATTCAGGGAGAGCCTGCGGATCGGGAAGGTCGTTTTCCTGTGCATATTCGCTGTAAGATGCAAGGAGTACTGCAGCAACTTCCTTTGACTGGTCGAGAGTCACTTCAAGACGGTCTGTTACTTCCTTGCTGATAATATCAGACTGTTCGTTAACGATCTTCTGGCCTTCTTCACTCTCGAGATAAGTCCGGAAGTATTCGGCATAGCGTGTACGGTCCGTAAGATCCATCTCATTCTTTACGGCATATTCCGCAAAGCCGTCGGTTATCGCATTCAGAGCGCTGTTCACCGCGCTCTGCTCGAGTTTTGTAATTCCGCTGGCTTCGATTATCTTATTAAGCTCGGTCCTTAAGACTGCGCTTCCCTCAGGCGAAGAAATATACTGCGTGATCGCATCAGGAAGCTTGGCATAATCTGTGGTGGGATTTGCAGATGCGTAATCCATATAATCCGTTAAGATGCTCGATAAGCCCTGACCCAGTGCCTCGGTATCAAGCTTGAATTCGACTCCCTTAAGAAGCGTGGTAAGCTGGTCTGCCGAGAGGTTCGGCATAGCATTGCCGAATGCCCCTGAAAGATCCATTCCGCTCATGTCGCCGAAAGCATCCTCATCAATCGATATCTTATCCTGATCGAACTTGAATGCATCCTGAATGGCATTCTCATCGATCGAAAAGAGCTTGCTCATATCAAAATCGGATTCCTCCTCATCGAATCTGATTCCTGTGAGGACATTGACTTCACGGTCAGCAAGCTGGGCCTTTACGATGCCGGCACTTTCAGCACTTTCCCTTAATTCTTCGATAAGATCCTTACCGTAGTAGATACCCGAATCGAGCATCCAGATATCCTCATTGGGCTTTGGCTGGACGATACCGACGATCTTAAGATCCTGTGATCTGTTGAGAAGATCCCTCATATAAGAACTGCTGTTCCTCATATCGGCATAGATCTTGTTTGTCTCGTCATATTCATAGAGCTCATAAGCGGGAACGACCTTGAATGTCGTACCCATGAAGTCCTCGTAAAGCCATGTGTAGTACTCCTGGTCAGTCTCGACTTCCAGACCGTTGCTGAAGTCTCTGATCATCCTGTCGAGCTCGGCGGTGTCACGCAGACCGAATGCATAGACGATGTAATCCGTAACAGCTCCGTTCTGGGAAAGAACAAGTACAGCCTCCTGTGAATTCTCGGGCCATCTGCCCATCTTCACGTTGTACTGGTCGATATAAAGTTCTTCGTTCTCGGGCATCTCGAAAAACACATTCATGCTGTATGCAGATGAAAAAACATTCGAAGAAGAAAGACCCATAGATTCGAAGTCATTATTGGGATTTACCTGTCTGTAATCACCCTTTGCCTTGTCATAACGGTAGATATAAGGCTGAAGTCCATAAGAATACTCTACTCCGTTTGTAAGCTCATAAATGTCCGTGCTTCCGCTGTCGAAATACTCCTTCAAAGAAATAAGGTCATTTGATCTTACTGTGGAAAGGATCTGTCCGACAGAAGGAACTTCGGTGATCTCGCCTTCTTTTGCAGGCTCCCATGTCTCGGTCGATACCATCATCATCGACATGAATGAGATCGACGAGCTCTCTATCGACAAAGGATACTGCGACAGAGTCTGCTGCTCGATCCTTCCGATATATGTGTTGACGCCGTTTGAAAGAGATAAGATCAGCGCAATGCCGATAATTCCGATGGAACCGGCAAATGCGACCAGAATGGTTCTTGCCTTCTTTGTCCAAAGGTTATTAAAGCTCAATACAAGAGATGTGATAAAGCTCATTGAAGCTTTGCCGAGGTTCTTATGTACCGGAGCTGCGGCATTCGCATCATTTTTAGGCTCGAACGGATCACTGTCGTCAGTGATCTTTCCGTCTCTGAGCTTAACGATCCTCGTCGCATATTCTTCCGCAAGTTCCGGGTTATGTGTGACCATGACAACAAGGCGGTCTTTTGCGACCTCCTTCAAAAGGTTCATAACCTGAATACTTGTATCGGTATCAAGCGCACCTGTGGGTTCGTCGGCAAGAAGGATATCCGGATCGTTTACAAGCGCCCTGGCGATCGCAACTCTCTGCATCTGGCCGCCCGACATCTGGTTAGGCTTCTTGTGAGCCTGATCTTTAAGACCTACTTTCTCGAGTGCATCGAGAGATCTCTGCTTTCTTTCCCGGGCTGATATGCCGGAGATCGTAAGTGCCAGTTCGACATTGGATAATACGGTCTGATGCGGGATAAGGTTATAACTCTGGAACACAAAACCGATCGTGTGGTTGCGGTAAGAGTCCCAGTCTCTGTCTTTATAACGCTTTGTGGAAACGCCGTTAATGATGAGGTCGCCCGAATCGTAACGGTCCAGACCTCCGATAATATTGAGCAATGTAGTCTTTCCTGATCCCGAAGGTCCTAAGATGGCCACAAATTCGTTGTCCCTGAGATTCAGAGACACGCCGTCAAGAGCCTTCTGAACAAGGCTCCCCGTCTTGTATTCCTTATGTATTCCCTTGATCTGTAACATGATGAAATTTTATCACGCGCTAAATGACGTTTTCTTTATTGTTTCTGTTAAGAATTAGCAAAATCATGGCTAACTGTCTGAAACTGTCCGTATATTTGGCGCGCGAAAACCCCTTATTCCGTAAGATATTTTCTATTTGCCAAAAGACTTAAGCCAAAGCTTCCCGCAGGATCATTGCGGGAGCTTTGAATAAAGCCAGTTCATCTTTGCAGCCATTCCTTCAGGCTTCGGGAACTTCGAATACAGCTGGAACTGTACCTTCTTCACCGATCTTAAGAAAGGCTTCATAACGTTTAAAAGGCCCTTGCATTCAGCACTGAATGAATCCTCGGGGCAGTCAACAAGACACAGATAACTCTGGTCCTTCGGGTTGTCCTCGGGGAATGTGACGAGTATCAAAAGCTTTGCTATGTCAGCATGTGATCCGCAGTATGATCTTACGGCTTTCTCGATCGCCATGAACTCGGGATTATTCGTAGGGTTCTTGATGATCATTTTCTTAATGCCGGGCATATTGGGACCGCCGTTGGCTATGAAATTATCGAGTGAACGGTTGCCTGATCCGCCTAAAGCAAGAGAAGCATTATCGCCGGCACCCGGGCCGAATCTCTCTATAAACAAAGGAGTCTCAACCATCTTGTCGATAAGATCCTTGGGGATTGTGATAGTGACGGGACCGCCGGGATTTACCAGGAAACCCTGATGACGGTTGTCTCTGGATATTGCCGCTACCTGAGCAAAGCTCAATGCCAGTCTCTGATCAAGTCCCCCCTGCTTGCCGAAGCCGCTCTTTTGGGCCATCATCGCAAGCCTGTTATCGGTAAATACGGGAAGATAAGTCGTATCAGGCTCTTTTTTAGGGCTTACGCCTGCAAACGAAATGCTGCTTCTTCCGTTCTTGGGACTTCCCATCTTTACGATCGTTATGAATTCGGATGTCATCAGCGAATCCATGACTGTTCCGAAATAGAGAGGTTCTTTATTGAATCTTCCGTATTCACAAAGCATTGCTATCGTTCTGGGGTTGCCGCATCCGGCCATACCCTTGCATGCAGGATCAGACATGTCCTCAATGCCTTTGGCATCTGTAAGGACCGCAAATCTCTGCACCGGTCTTGATGCATCCTCATCGGGATTAACCGCCTGAGGGATATCGCCTCTCGTTATCTCGAGCTCAGCTCTCTCATCAGATAATTCGTCAACATATTCCCTGTTGTCGTTTCTGATCCTCTCGATCCTGACACTGAACTTGTCGCCCTTGCCCTGATAAAGGAATACATCTGTATCCTTCTTAACAGTACCTCTGATGTTGCCGCGGACGATTATGTTGCCTTCCTTTTCGGGTATGGTACCCATAGGGATCTCATCACAGACCAGATAGAAATTCATTCCGGCAGGAACAATATCTCCTTTAAGGATCTTATCGGCAGCATCTTTAGCCTGGGTCTCCAAAAGCTCGATTTCCTTGCCGCTCTCCTCCTGGGCGATCTGCCTCTCAAGAGCTTTGGCCTCTTTTTCCTGCTGCTCCTCCTCACGTGCCTCGAGAATGATCTTCATCTCCTCTGTAACACTGTTACTCTCTTTATTTTCAGCGGGTTCGTTACCCGGAACGTCCACTTTCTTTTTCTTTCCGAACAATGCCATATTACCAGCATCCCCCTTTAGATTTTTCCACCGGAAGATTATAGCACATCCCCAAATTACTTTCCTTTATTCTTTATTATGACTTTACAGTTGTGCTTTACGGGGAATAAAATAGCGCCATACAAAGTCACTTGGGAAAATGATTCCCTGACACTCTGTTTTCGAGAGGACATCAAATGGAAAATATCGACAGACAGGAAATACTTGATTTGGCAGGCGAAGCATACAATCATGCGGAACAGACCATTGCGGCAATGGATATGGTCTTCCAGCAGTTCAGCGGAAGCAGTTACGATCCTGCTCTTACACTTGCCCAATTCGACATAATCCTTCAGGGAGTCCTTTTAAGTGTCGCCTGTGCGGACGGCAGACTTGATCCGGTCGAACAGGATTTTATCAGACTGTTCGCTATGCACGGAGATCTTCTCCAATATATAAATAATGATTCAAACGGCGATGTGAACCTGACCTGGGATACTGTCGCAACCCTTCCTGAAGAAATCACCTCACGGCTTGTCGAAGTGCTTCCGTCCATTCTCGATGATCAGTGCTCGAGTTTTGTCCTTCCTTTGGCATCGGTGGATTTCTCCTACAGCCGGGTAGGCAAAGTTGAAACAACGCCGGGTGATTTCCTTAAGTCGATCGAAGCTGACATGATAAAGATCGCAGGTCTTCTTGCTCTCGTTGACAGTGAAGGAACGGAGGATGAGATCAATGCCGCCGTTCTCATGATCTATGAACTTGAAGGCAGACACTGGAGAGATCTTCTTTACGGAAGAGCTTTAGGTCCCGGACAGGAACAGTCTTAACTTCCGCTTTTATAGATAAGGTATTCCCACGGCATGGAATACTGGGCGAACGGTCCGTAGAACAGCAATACGGCTATAACAAACAGTATCAACGTGATCCTGATGCCCCATGAGCATATCTTAAGGACCTTGCCGGCTCCTTCTTCATCACTCATCTGAATAACGCTGCCGCACCAGAAAGCTGCAGGAATAAGTACGGGCGCGATGTATCTGAATGACTGTGTGCAGGCAACGGGGTGCTTAAAGCAGAATACATATTCCGAACCGGTAAGCACAGCCGTTAAAATCCAGAGAGCAACCTTCTCAGGAGAAGAGAAGATCTTCTTTCCGTTCTTTACAAATCTTCTGTAAGTGCCGGTAACGGTACATATAACGATTACCAGGAAGAGGATAAATCCCACAGTCAGAAGGATCCTGGCGGTCATTGTCAGAAAAGCATCCATCGATCTGCGCTCATCGAAAAGCGAAGTCTTCAGAAGTGCAAGGAAGATATTGTAATCGTTGATCTTTCCGCCCGCATAAAGGAAAGGCATCTTAATAAGCTCTTTTGACGGGACAAAGAGTCTCTGCCATATCGAAAACATGCGCACATCCTGCTCGGCTGAAGCATCAAGCTCAAAGACATATGTTATCGGAGTTCCGTATCCGATGAGATTGCGCAGAGGGAACCACAGGCCCAGAGGAAATACCACAGCCGCAAAAGCCGCAAACTGCTTTATCAGTTCTTTCAGTCTGCTCTTTGCTTTTCTGTCTTTGGGGTCTTTTCTGTCCTTAAGGGCTTTGAGCAGTTTTACCAGGAACAGCCATGCCACGGGGAAAGCGACAAATCCCATGGAGAGCTTGGTCATCATGGCACATCCGATTGCAAGAGCAAGGAACAGTATCGTAGTAAGTTCTGGCTTGGAATACCACTTGAGCGCGGCAAATACGGCTGCGACAAAGAGCATGAGCCCAAGCGCATCGTTGTTGACCTGGATCGAAAGGAATATGGTCTGGGGACTTATGATAATGAACAACAGAGCATACACAAGCGCCCTGCCCTTAATATCGAAATATTCAATGATCTTTTTGGAAAACAGCACGAGATAAGATGTCCACAGCATCGGAAGCATCTTGAGCCCGTTGATATCACCGGAGAACCTGAAAGGAATTGCATTCTGAACGCGGAAGAACAGAGCGCTTATAAGATAATGGAGCGGAGGATGGTAGAACATTCCGTAATCTCTTACATCCCCTGTCGGAAGAGCCATATGGTTATAAATGAAAAGTATGTATCCGTCATGGAAACAATTGTCTTTTGGATTGAAATCAGATACATCGTGCTGATAAAAATTCAGAGGTGTGAATAATACCATTACCGCCCTTAACACAAATCCAGCGGCAAGGACCGCAGTAACAGCATCCTTTACCGTTAACTTGTGACCGGCAAAAAGTATCAGGACAGATACAGCCACTGTTCCCAAGCCTGCCCACAGCATTATGCTTTCCATGGCAGACAGGCAGAGCAGCATCTGCCGTCCTGATGCATTGAATGAAAAACAGAAAGCAGCCATATATATTCCGAATGCCGGCAGGGCGGATATCAGGCTTAAGAATCTTTTCGGGCCGGAAATATAAACACTTGTAACATAATATGCGCAGCAGACGGTAAGAAATGTCATGAGGAGTGAAGCCGGCACTTCACTTAAATACACCGCGTTCATGCCTGATATAAGATACATGACAAGAACCGCCGCGGTGCATACACCGAAGCCCTGTGCAATCTCCCTGAAGTCTTTTTTGTCCGTTATTTTGTCTGTCATATCGGATCGACCACCACTACTTCACCTTTAACGTAAGTCCACAAGATAGTATAAAAGAGAACCGCCAAAACTAAAAATGCCGCTGAAAGGATCTTAATGATCTTACGGGAAAGTCCGTCCCTTGTTCCGGGGATCTTTATATCCCCTGCCCTGGTCAGGAATACCGCACCGCAAAGAAGGAACGGCGTACTGTACCGGAAATTCATTGAACAGATATGAGGATAGCTTAACGAGAACGATATGACTGATACTGTCTGCGTAACGGCAAGAACTGTCATTGCCATGTCTTCCCAGAAACATTTCCTTTTTCTTATCGTGATCAGCGTGTATATCAGACCGATAACAGAGATGGCAATAAGAACAAGGAATACGATCAAAAGCGCATATCCCGCCATGCTCATCGTAAAGTCATCCCTGTAATTCTCCTCTCCGAAAAGTGCCATCTTCACCTGCGATATGAAGATGTTGTAATCCTGTTCGCCGTCAGAGCCCAGGTTGATGTAGTAATCCTCGATCGGAAATCCGTAGAAACCGAACAGCCTCTGAACCGGTGTGAATCTGCTGATATCCTGATATACATTGGTAGAACGCAGAACATATGTGAGAGGCACACCGTACTTTATGTAATTTCTGATCTGAAACCACAGCCCCAGAGGTGCACAGATAACCGCAAAAACACACAGCTGCAAAAACGACTTAAGTCCGGCTTTTCTGTTATTCTTATCCGCCAGATCCTTAATGAGCTTTACGATAAACAGGAATCCCAAAGGAAAAGCGATCATGCCTGTCGACAGCTTCGTCATCATTCCGCAGCCTATGGCAAGAGCAGATAATACCGCATTCTTATAAGTTCCCTCTTTGAACCATTTAAGTCCGAAATAGAATCCGGTAAAAAATAAAAGGATCGATAAGATGTCATTGTTGACAGAGGCCGCCATGAGCGTAAAGACCGGGAAAGCCGATATAAGACAGGCAGCCGTCACATGGTCTTCCTTTTTTATGCCCGCAAGCTTTATGACCTTGTAGATCATTATCACGGTGTACTGTGACCAGAGCAGCGAGAGCGCCTGGAGCGCCTCATAGTTATGCGTTCCCTTTGGAAGGAAGATATCCGTGATCCTTAAGAATACGGCACTGACATAATAATAGAACGGGGGATGATAGAATTCGCCCAGACTTCTTATATCAGTATCCGGGATAGTAAGATTATTCCTGACATAAAGGATGTAGCCCGAATGCCAGGTGTTATATTCCTCTTCCGAGAAAACCCCGAGATCATTCTGTCTTGTGTAAAGATCCGTATAAAGTGTGTATCCGAGCTTTAACATAAACCCCATTGCGAAGATCATCACAATAAGTGCTTCGTCATTCAGTTTTTTAGTCTGTTTGAGATATATCCCGTATCCTGCGATAAAAAGATATCCGCAGATCATTATCGCGCAGCAGGCGCCGTTACTGTTTATCTGCATCCCTGTTGAAACAAGCACAACAAGGACAAGCAGCGCCGTTATAACAAACGGGTGCCCTGATAAAACACCGGTGATCTTATCCTGCTTAAGGCTCAAAAACCAAACTCCTCGATCCAATAGAATTTATATCCGCTTTCTGTCACGAAAACCGCTGCTCCGAATGTCTTATAGTCGGGATTCATCATGTTATCGTAGTATGTCTTCGAAGCCATCCAGGCATCAAAGACCTCCCTGGCGGTCAGCTGTCCGTATGCAATGTTTTCAGCCCACATCGGACTTGTCTCTTCGGTATATCCGTTAACCGTATACCACGGCTGTCCGTTGGGTCTTAAGTGTTCCCTGTTCTGCTCGGCGGAAAGGAGCGGAAGTTCTGAGGCACGGACTTCGGCGCAGCTTGCAAGTGTATCTGACCATTCAAGCGGTGCGTAACCTTTTTTCGCACGCTCGGCATTTGTAAGATCCAAAAGCTCTCTTGCAAGTTCGTTAGCAGAAACCTGATCCGCCGTATCCGTATTATTTGCTGACGTCTCGGAAGACTCTGAGGTATCAGATGTCTCTGACGTATCTGAAGGATCAGATGAAGTGTCAGATGTCTCGGAAGTCTCCTCTGTCTCCGTGATCCTGATCCTTGTCACACCGGAGGAATTGGCCTTGTCGGAAGCACCTGCCGCTGAGGCGCTCAGGACAGCATCGGGTGATCCCGCGGGAGCATATCCTGTGTTGTCGATTATCTCCACATCCGGATTATCGGCGATAAATTCATCCCTCGGCGTCAGATAGCTGATCAGATAGTACTCGGCATTCATATAAATGATCTTGTACCAGTTCTCGCACATAGCTACGACAATGACTCTCTCGCCTTCCTTAAGATCGATCTTGTTGCCGCTGCTCATAACATCAGGCAGGCTGAAAGCTCTTGTGTTCATCTTGACAACATATTCGATATCGCCGGAATTCGGGGAGAAGAATCTGATCTTCCGGGAGTTAACTGGATCAACATGCTTTTCCAGAGCATCTTCGGGCGCATCGGTCTTAACGATATCCGCGCTCTTTATGTAATACATTATCCCGCCGTAATTGATCGCAGCCCAGCCGTCCCTGCTGAATCCGAGAACTTCAAACACAGCCTCTTCCATAAGTTCCGGTCTGTGTTCATCTGTTGCTTTGGGTTCGACATAAAGCGGAAGACCGCCTTCACGAGATCTGTAATAATTATCCCCTGCAGGAGTGCTCATGAAGATGTGAATGTCATCATGCTCATTTAAAAGGGGCTTCTCATTTGCATCCTGATCGTTCGGAGCACCTTCGCTTTCAGAAGTCTCCTTGATCGTCTCTCTGATCTCGACCTCAAAGACTACAGTTCCCGCAGAATCTTCGATAGCTGCGATAGTAGGTTCAGGTGAAAAAGCTCCTGAGGAAAAATAGTTGGCAAGCATGAAGATCGCAAATGCGCTCATGCATAATACGACAGCCAGGATACCGCCTATAAGGAATTCGTATCTGGTCTTAATATCTTTTTCTCCATTCCTGTTCTCGTTCTCGGTCATAACAACCCATCCCTCTTGAGCTTTTCTCCGTGCTTTTCCGGGCACGCCCTCCGAGAATAAGCCCATTATATATAAAAATAATAATATTGAGGCCTGTTCTTTTCAACCCGTCAAACTTTCAGGAAAATTGACGATTTCTAATCAAATATCGTGAATAAGTCTGTAAATCCCTTCAGCCGGGCGCTTCCGGAGGCGAGCATGCTCCTAAAATTTTTGTTATAATTTCATAAGTAAGACCTCAAGGAGGGACTCGTATGGACAAGAAGAAACTTCTTATCATCGGTGGCTCTGTAGGAGGAGCTGCGCTTATCGCACTGGTCGTTGTTTCCTTAATAATTGCTAACAGTCCAAGTGCCCTGATCGTAAGGGGCGCAGCCAATACCATTGCCGATATCAAAAGACTCGAGGTTTATGATGTTGCAGATGACGTGATCAACGGCGGTTCTGTCTCGGTATCTGCCAATCTTGACAAGTACGCAAAAGACGATCTGTCGGTTCAGGCAAAGATCAATACCAATGCAAAGGATCTTAAGGGCTCCTTCGAGATCTCTTTTGCAGAAGACGGCGACGAGGTTCTTAAGGCCAATATCACCGGCAACCAGGATAAGGTCACTTTTGAGTGTGATGAGTTTTTCGACGGAACATACGGTGTTAATTTCAAAAACCTTGTAAAGAATCTCCCCGAATCCATTTTCGATCCGGACGAAGAGACCGACTATTCGCTCTATGACGAGCAGTTCGAATATTTCATGAACCTCAAGGATACGATAAAGAACGATAAGAACCTTGAGCGTGACATAACCTCTATGACAGCCAAATACAGAAAACTGGCTATAGAGAAACTCATCAAATATGCCGAGTGCTCAAAGAGCTCCGAGACTATAAAGGCCGGCAGCGATAAGATCTCATGCTCGGTCGTAAAAGTCACTGTCGATGAGGAAGCATTAGGGCTCATTCTTCAGGATCTGATCGACTATGCAGGCAATGACGAGGAGCTCGAAAACCTCGTATTCCGCATAGCCTCCAATGCCGCTATAGGCAGGGAAGCCGAAGACATTGTTGATGATTTCTACGATACACTGGATTATTTTGAAGACGGGCTTGACTACATTGAAGATCTCGATTTTGAATTGAATATCAGCGTTTATATCACAAAATCCGGAAGAAGGATCGCAAGGATCGATGCTGAAGCCGAAGTGGATGGAGAAGGTTATGACTTCTCTCTCATCCTCGGCAGGAATGTCACCACTTCAAAAGATATGAGCCTCTCGATCAAGAACAAGGAAACCGGTGAAGGCTACGACATTACCTATACCGTAAAAGCTAATAACAGCAAGGCATATGAAGCCGAATTCCAGGTCGAGGAAAGCTATATTGAATATGACTACATCGATTACGGCTGGGATGATGACGACGACTATGTCGAATATCTGGATACCCGCACCTCTACGCTGAAAGTGGAATGGGATAAGTCAGGCGGTGATCTTAAGATCAGATATAAGGACAAGTGGGATGATTATGTTGTCAAGGGCAGTCTCCTCCAGAAAGGTGACAGATATATATTTGTCCTGACCAATGTCAGAGAAGACGGTGAAGCGGTCGCGCTCATCAAGTCCCTCGAACTGACGGTAATAGTTGACAGGCATGATCCTTCTCCCAATCCCGCAGGAAGATTTACCGAGGTCACAACAATGAATGTACGTGATTTCAAGCATTTGGCCGAAGATATCAAAGACGGTGTCGAGGACTTCACAAGAGAGTACTTCAGGTAAATTTCTCCCTACAAGAAAAATTTTAATTAACTAAAGCCTCGCCCTTTTAATTGGCGGGGCTTTGTTTTATACTAAATAAGCTTAAATTGTAGATTTTTATCTCAACTTTAAATCCAAGCCAAAAGAGGTGTGCAAATGAAGAAAGTTCTGGTATGCAAGGAAATTCTGCCTGCCGAGACCAGAGTTGCACTCATTCCCGATGACATCAAAAAGCTCACAGGCATGGGCTTTGAGTTCACGGTAGTAAGCGGTGCAGGTCTCAAGAGCGGCTTTGGAGATGCTGACTACGAACAGGCCGGCGCAAAGATCGTCAAGAATGAGAAAGACGGACTTAAGGATGCCGAGATCGTTGTCAGGATCTTGAAACCCGATTCAGCTGACGGCATGAACCCCGATACGGTTCACATCAGTTTCTTAGATCCCTTTAACGAGAAGGATCTCCTTAACGGTTTTGCAAAGAATAACATCCAGGCAGTATCGCTTGAGATGATCCCCAGAACGACTCTCGCCCAGAAGATGGACGTTCAGTCATCACAGACATCTCTTGCAGGCTATGTCGCAGTCCTCAATGCTGCAGCCCGTATGCCCAAGATCCTCCCCATGATGGTTACTCCCGCAGGTACTATCAATCCTGCAAGAGTTTTCGTTATCGGTGTAGGCGTTGCCGGACTTCAGGCTATCGCAACGGCAAAAAGACTCGGCGCAAGAGTTGATGCTTTCGATACAAGACCGGTAGTTGAAGAGCAGGTCAAATCCCTTGGCGCTAACTTCGTCAAGATCGACTTGGGGGAGATGAGCCAGACAGCTCAGGGCTACGCAAAGGAACTCACACCCGAGCAGATCGCAAAACAGCAGGAAGCTCAGGCAAAAGTCTGCGAGAAAGCCAATATCGTTATTACGACCGCTAAGGTCTTCGGCCGCAAGGCACCTGTCCTTATCAAAAAGGATGTTATCGAGAGAATGCAGTCCGGCGCCATCATCGTTGATATGGCTGTTTCCACGGGCGGCA
>JAEEGL010642279.1_pt1 | contig 17138 bp, 15 predicted proteins | sample 9134231 | NCBI WGS metagenome assembly JAEEGL01 (sample SAMN16246548, study PRJNA631951) | gut metagenome | biome: gut microbiome; feature: rumen; material: fiber-attached | host: Bos | place: Iran: Karaj | collected 2018-10
ATTCTTTGAAACCGGTCTTTTTATACAGGGCTCTTGCTCTGTCGTTGTCACTGAAAACGCCAAGCTCAACCTGCTCAAAGTTATTTTCTTTTGCCTGCTTAAGGGCCACCTTCATCATAAAGGCTCCTAGCCCCATTCCGGTGTACTTTTGGAGGATTGACATTCCAAGGTAAGCACGGTGAAGATATTTAACATGCGGCCTTATGAGTGTTACACCAAGATCACCAATAAGTTCGTCACCAATAAATGCGCTGACCATAAAATCTCTTTCGCTTTCAGCAACTGTTTTCATCACATCAGCGACGCGTTCCGCATTCATCTGGCCATCTTCCGGCTCTCTGGCCATGAAGTGTGTTTCTGCTGAGGTGGTTTCTCTTAATTTTTTAACCTGCATGGCATCCTCAGGACCTGCGCTCCTTATGGTTACAGTTTCACCGGTTGGTAATGTGTAATACTGTTCTTTGATTCTCATAGCAGCCTCCTCAAATCGTAATCCAATACCTCTGAACAAGCTCGCCGTCCTCATCTGTGATCTCGTTCTCAAGGACTCCGCCATTGTTTATGATGGACTTCGCTGAACCGATGTTACTCTTGTCGCAGCAGATGAGCGCCTTCTCAATGCCAAGCTTTTTACATTCCTCAAGGGCCAGCCCGATCATCTTGGTTGCGTAACCCTTGCGCCTCTCGGAAGGCCTTATGCCGTCACCGATGTGTCCGCCATCCAGCAAAAGAGCATCGTTCAAATAGTGACGGATGTTGACAGCTCCAAGGAGTCTGTCCCGCTCCTCATCCAAAAGGAAAAATGTTGAGCCCGGAACCTTTCCATCCTTGGCTTCCTTAATATCCAAATTCTCAAGATAGTAGTCAAAATCATGATAGTCATTTTTGAAGATTGCCCAGGGCGAGTGATTGGTGTGGTTCTTTTCCTGGTCCTCCCTGAACTCGTCAATCATCTCTCCCAGCTGCTCCTCGTAGTCCTTTGTAAGCTTAATCAGTCTCAAACTCATAATCTTTTTCCTCGTTATTATATATTTAATAATGCTGCTTTCTTATCATCCTTTACAGCTTATCGTGCAAAGCTCACCTCTGCGGATGTATCCGAGCTTTTCATAGCAGGCATTGGATGCCACATAATCTGCGTCGGTGTAGAGCATCGGATGAAAGCCTGCATCTTCTGCAATCTTTGTAACCCTGTAAACCAGATTCTCCGCGAAATGCCTTCGTCTGAATTCTTCTTTTGTAAGTACAAGGCTTAATGATGCCAGATCTCCGTTAGGGACATATTTACAGCACCCTACAGTTTCACCACAGTCAAGTTTCCAAAAGTAAGTCTTGCCGTTTTCGATATCTCTTTTGGCCCCTTCCCTGTAGGCTTCTCTGTCCCTGATATCTACTTGGACTGCATTGTGAAAAGCTTCAATCAGATCCAGCAGTTCTTCTTCATCATCCTCAGTGCACTTATAGATATGGCCCTCTGCTTTTATCGAAGGCTCTTTTAACTCAGGGCAATCATAGGCAAACATATTTGTCTCGATGGATAATGGCTTTCCGCTTTTGGAAGAGTTTGCCATGAAAAGCTCCGCCAGTTTATACTTCAGATTGAATCTATGCTCTCCATCAAGAAGTCCATTCTCCGCCGCCACGGCATAAGCTCTTTCAAGCTCCTCCTTGGCAGCATCATCCGGTGTCCAGATCCATACCGGGAAAGGCTCACCGGAAAAGCAGATGATCAGCCTTTCATGATCCGAAAGGATCAGTTTGCACGGACCTTTAAGTATCCGTCCAAGTACGAAAAAAGTGTATCTGTCCCCTTCTAAAAGTTTAAAATCCCTTTCATCAGCAAATGTATCCATAACGTCTCCTCTTAGTTCTTTTTACAAATGTATAGCAGATGGTTTGTGGTTCCCAGAAGTTCTCTCTTTTCCGCAAAAGCCAGATACCATTTAGCCATGGCCTCGAAATCTTCATCGAGCACCTTGAAATCCGCCCTTTCCTCAATTGGCTGAAGAAGTCCATCCACACCGGCCGTTGTGAGCCAGGTTACATTTTTTCCCTCAAAGAGCTGCTCAAACTCTGTAACATCGTACCCTGTAAAAAGCTGTTCCTTGAAGTGCCTGACTTTATAGTCATCCGTAAAGTTCTCTTCCTGTCCGGCTTTCCAGTTGCCGTAAAAATACTCAGCATACATGATCGCGAAAACCGAAATGAAGGCAAACATGATCACTCCGTCTTTCTTGGTGACACGAATAGCCTCATCAATTGCTTTGTTCACATCATCTTTTTCATAAAGGTGATATAAAGGTCCCAGAACCAGAGTTACGTCAAAAGAGCTGTCGGCAAAGTCCTTTAAGTTTGTGGCGTCGCCCTGGAAAGAATGAAGGTTATCAAGACCACTGCCGTTTTTGCGAAGTATCTCCAGGTTCTTTTCAACCAGTTCGACCGCCGTGGCGTCCAATCCTTCTTTTGCAAGAGCGATGGAATATCTTCCGGTTCCTGCTCCCACCTCAAGGATTTTGGAATCAGGCTTTGCATACCTGTGGATGTAATTCATGGTGGTTGCATACTCCAGTCTTCCGTGGACTGACCTGTCGAGGCGGCTCTCCTCATCATATTTGTTGTAGAAGCTGCTTACGATCTGCTGTCTTGATTCCTCCATATTTTCCCTCCTAATAAAAAAGCCTCATCAAACTTGTAGTCTGATGAGGCTTAATATCAATTGATATACGTATACTCCAAAATATCGGACTATACTATTTCCCTATCCTCATCATTCCAAACACCAATAGACTCCTGAAAAGATTTCACGAGCATTCCGGGGTAATTAATGGAATTGACGAGTTTAAATTCTCTCATAACATGTTCCGCTTTCTGAAAATTATTAGTTGTAAGTATAACTGTCTGATAACTTAGTGTCAACACCCAAAATGAAAAAAGTAAAAGGCAAAGGAAAGTCAGCGGGAACTGTTCTTTTGACTTGTCGCGAAATTCCGGCATAGAAAAAGCCTCATCAGACATCCCGTCCGATGAGGCTTAATTCTAATGGTACAGATTATCGGCCACGCATCATGCGATCAAGCTGGGGGGCTTAATCACGCGGTGTGGAGTTTGTGATGGTGGCCGTCATCTTCTTTTTTCTCAGTCACACGTGCCCTTCTTGTTGCCAGGATGAAAAGTCCCAGGAATGCGATTGCTGCAATGATTCCAACCGGATAAGCAATGACTGCAGACAGATGCAGGCATTCAGGTGCGATGAAGAAATATGTAACCGATACTGCTGACATGAATGTTGCCGGAACTACTGTAAGCAGATATACACGGCCATTCTTGAACAGATACATTGAAGCTGTCCAAAGAGCTATCATAGCAAGGGTCTGATTTGACCAGCTGAAATATCTCCAAACGATACCGTAGTTAAGCTGACTGATAAATGCGCCTGCAAGAAGAAGCGGAACGCACAGATAAAGTCTCTTTAAATAAGGCTTCTGATCAACCTTGAACCAGTCTGCAACAACAAGTCTTGCGGAACGGAATGCTGTATCACCTGATGTGATAGGGCATGCAATAACGCCGAGCATTGCAAGAACGATACCAAAGCCGCCCATGGTCTTTGTGCAGATGTCATATACGCATGCAGCCTGTCCGTTTGCCAGCATCTCTGTAAGTCCAGCTGTAAGGCCGCCTGTTCTCTCGTAAACTGCGCTTCCTGCTGCTGCCCAGATAAGAGCGATGATACCTTCGCATACCATAGCACCGTAGAATACCATGTGGCTCTCTTTTTCCGACTTACAGCAACGAGCCATAAGAGGAGACTGTGTTGCATGGAATCCTGAAATAGCACCGCAGGCAACAGATACGAACATCATAGGCCAGATAGGTGTATTTGAAGGATGAAGGTTTGAAAGCTGGATCTCAGGAATTGTGTAACCATGTGTAAAGATACCGATTCCAACTCCGATTGCCATAACGATAAGGCAGATGCCGAATACCGGATAAAGCTTACCGATGATCTTGTCGATCGGAACGAAAGTAGCTATGAAATAATAAACAAGGATGAGTACAAGCCAGAATGTGCTGTTTGTAAGAAGTCCTGAACCACCCTGATTGCTGATAAGAAGTGAAATAAGTCCGGCAGGTCCTACTGCGAAAACAGTACCAACCATAACAAGAAGAACTACGCTGAATATACGCATTATAGTCTTCATGATGTTTCCAAGATACATACCTGTCAGCTCGGAAACGCTGGCACCGTCATGACGCATGCTCATAAAGCCAACTGAAAAATCATGTACACCACCCGCAAAGATGGTTCCAAGAGTTATCCAAAGAAATACGGAAGTGCCCCACTGTGCTCCTGCAAGAGCTCCGTAGATAGGTCCAAGTCCTGCAATATTCAGGAGCTGGATCAAGAACAGCTTCCATCTCGGCATTGTAACAAAGTCAACGCCATCATTAATTCTAACAGCCGGAGTCTCTCTGTCATCCGGCCCAAATACCCTGTCAACAATTGCCCCATAGATGAAATAACCCGCAATCAATACTGCCAAACAAATAATAAAGCTGATCATATGAATCCCCTCCTATAAATTAGTGGAAGCTCCTCGTTAATTGAATCAAATAGAATCTTCCCTACTGTCAGTATAGTATTGCGTACATTTGCAAACAATTATTCGGTATTCAAATGCAAAAATTGGGGACTGAAATGTTAGCGCCGGGTTACCCCCCGACTCCATGCGTTAGGTAAAGTAGTTTGCCCTCCCTTGAAAATTGGGCTATCGTTCGCCCCGGCGCGCCGGCCCACCGCCCCATGGGACCCGCCGCTCGCGCCAAACGGGGCTCGGTATAAAAGGTAGTCAAGGAAAAAGAGGGGCATTCCCCGCTTAGTTTATCGAGGAGATTTCATAGGTAGCCCTGATAAATGTTCATATATTTGTAAAAAATTGCTGGAGCACAACTTGATTGCATGATTTTGTATGGGTAAATCGAAGATATCTCCATATATTTGTAAGGAATTAGCTGGAACACAACTTGATTGCGTTATTTTGTATGGGTAAATATAAGTAAAGCCCATATATTTGTAAAAGCATGATTATTATGCTCTGAATCCAATTTTTTTGTATGGGTAAATGCAAGTAAAGTCCATATATTTGTAAAATGGCTGACGCCACATCTCGGATGACTATTGCCTCATAAATATGATGGACATTCGATAAATATCTGCTAGCGAGCCAGCGTCCATTTTTCCTTGATCACCATACATACCGAGCCCCGCTTGGCGCGAGCGGCGGGTCCCATGGGGCATTGGGCCGGCGCGCCGGGGCGATCGGAAGCCAAGCCGTCACATACTAAACCTAGCCCTGACATCGTGGATCATGTTACGGCTAATAGGGATGACCGTGTCCTCGCAGCCCTTGAGCTTGCAGGCGTAGCCGTTGTTGTAGTCCGGAACCAGGGCTTCGCAGGCATCCAGGTTTACGATGAAGCTCTTGTGGATGCGAAGGAACTGGTCACTGGCGGGGCTAAGTTTCTTTTCCCACTCGATGAGGGGATCGCTGGAGTAGTAGATGTCATGGTGGCAGTGAACCTTGGCACCCTTGTGGATTGCCTCGATGTAGCTGATGCTGTCTGAGGTTACAACCTCCATGTGATCACCGGCAGGCAAAGCAAAAGGCCCCGGCTTCTTTGCCATGATCATCTCGCGGCCAAGGAGCTTTTCCACAGACTTCTTTATTCTGACCTCATCGAAGGGCTTTAAGACATAGTCCACCGCATCCACATCAAAAGCATTTACTGCGTAGCTTGCATAAGCAGTCACAAAGATCACGGCTGTGCGAAGGTTCTTTTCCCGCATCCGCGCAGCCAGCTCCGTGCCCTTTAAATCCCCCATCTCGATATCCAGAAAACAGGCGTCAAAAGAGCTTTTCTCAAGAAGCTCCAGCACTGCAGTTCCACTGGCAGCCTCAATAATCTCCGCATCCTGCCTGCCCATATCTCTTAATATCTTTTCCAGCAAAAAGCGAAGTTCACTTCTGGCGGGTCTTTCATCATCTGCTATAAGTATCCTCATCATGTCTTATCCCTCCAACAGAGCCTTTGGCGGTATTCTCATTGATACCGTGGTGCCGTCATCCGATGAATCTATCCTAAGTCCGTACTTCTCGCCGTAGATGCTTCGAAGTCGCCCATCCACGTTGAGAAGTCCGTATTTACCCTTTGTTGTCTTGTCGTTAAATGCCCGAAGTACCTGGTCCGGAATGCCATAGCCGTTGTCCGATATCCGGATAAAGAGCTCCTCGCCGTCCATCCTTGCATCTATCCCAACCTGTCCAATCTCTCTTTTCATTGCACCATGCTTGATGGCGTTTTCCACGATAGGCTGCAGGATCAGGGTAGGTACCTGTACATGTATGCCATCCTCGATATTCTTTGTTATTTGGAGCCTGTCCTCGAAGCGGGCCTTTTCCAACATCAGATATGCATCCACCTGCTCAAACTCCGCTGCAATATCTATCATGTAGGCATCGCTTGAATTCAGGTTGTGCCTGAAATACACTGACAGCGCCTGCAAAAGCTCCCTGGCATAATCCGGCTTTTCGCGGCAGAAACAGGAGATTGTATTTAAGCAGTTGAAAAGAAAATGCGGATTTATCTGGGATTGCAGAACACGGAACTCCGCTCTCTCCCTCATCTTCTTCTGGTACTCAACCTGATGGGCTTCGTAGTTGGTGGTAAAAAACTTGGCAAGGGCGGAGACCAGACACTCAGCGGCCTCAGGGGATGAATAGCGCCTGTCGAAAACCAGCACAAGATATCCCCAGGTCTCACTTCCCACTGTAACCTTTGATCCTGAGGCCACAAGGGTTGTCTTAAAGGGCAGGGCTCTTCGCTCCTTTCTGTAGACCAGTTCTGTAACACACCTTTCATCAATGTCCCTGAGGAACTCCTCAGATAGTTCATAGCCGCTGGCTTTCAGCTCACCTTTTCGACTTGCAGGCAGGAAAAAGACATCTCGGCATCTTGAAAATCCGCTGATGGTCTTTTCCATTTCTCTGTAGTCCTCGTCTGTGATGTGATGCTTCCTGACGTTTGAGACACAGGCATCTGCAATGTTAAGGGCAAGCTGCATCTTATCCGCAGCCACCAGATTCTGCCTGGTGTAAATATCCTTGAACACGGAGAAAAACAGAACCATACCGATGGAATTAAAGATGATCATCGGCAGAGCGATTATCTTAACAATTGGAACCGCAATACTGATGGGACGAACAAAGATAAGCAGATTTGCCATGTGCATACACTCGGCGGCAGCTGTAATGATTACCAGATACTTCCACTCGAAGTCGATATTTCTTTTGCGAAAAATCTGATAGAGGATCGCACCAAGGATACCTTCAAGGAAAGTAGAGAGTGCGCAGGCAAAAGTTGTTACTCCATGGATATCAAAAAAGAATCGGTGGATTGCACCGATAAGACCGGCTAAAATGCCCACTGTGGGGCCGCACAATAGTCCACCTGCAAGGGCTCCCAGAACTCGGGTGTTTGGAATAGCACCCTGAACCTGGGCTCCCGTACAGGTTGAGAAAATACAGAATCCTCCGAAGATTGCACCCAGCGCAATCTTAGCCATTAGCGTGTGCTTGTTCTCCTCGCAGATGATCTGTGTAACTACAGGTATTCTAACTAAAACATTGGCAATCAGAACAAGAAGGCCAATATTGACAATCATGTTGTAGTACAGTTCCATATGCCTTCCCCCACAGACTACATATAAACTTGCATGTCCCCAATAATGCATTTTTGATACTACTTCATAATTGGATTTTACAGCTTTGCCCGCTCTTCATCAATAACAGATTTGTCCAAACGTTCAAACAGTATCTGTATTTCAGGAATTTTGTATCCTGTCGGGATACTCTTAAAACTCCAGTCTGTGCCGATTCCAAGCCAATTACATACCTTTTCTGAGGAAAACGGCAGGAAGGGAGCCAGGATAACCGCCAGGTTAGCGATTATCTGTACGCACTGATACAGGGTATTTCTGCAGGCGGCGTCATCTGTGGTCCTGGTTTTCCAGGGCTCATTCTCGTCAAAAAACTTGTTAGCCCTGCGAACTACGTCAAATACACCCTCTATGGCATCCTTGAAGTTGCCCTTTTCTATGCGCTTTCCTGTTTCGGTATATAGGTCTGTCAATGTCCTGGTCCACTCATCAGAAAGTTTTCCCTCAGGCACAACGCCCTCAAAGTACTTGTTTATAAATGTCAGACTTCTGTTGATGAAGTTTCCGTAGGCTCCAAGCAACTCTCCGTTGTGATTGTTCACATACTCAGTCCAGGAGAAATCTGCATCTTTTTTCTCAGGTCCGTTGGCCAGGAAGTAGTACCGCAGAGAATCTGCATCATATTTATCCAGCAGGTCTTTTACCCAGATGGCGTAGTTCTGGCTGGTGGAGATCTTCCTGCCCTCCAGTGTCAGATATTCGCTAGAGACTATCTGATCCGGCAGGCGATAGCCCCCTCCATGGGCCAGTAGCAGTGCCGGCAGGATTATGGTGTGGAATGGAATATTGTCCTTGCCGTGAACGTAGTAGTGATGGGCATTTTCACCAAACAGTTCCTCAAAACTTTCACCCCTTTCATCCGCCACCCGCTTTGCGGCGGAAAGATACCCCAGGACGTTCTCGGCCCAGATGTAGATTGTCTTGTTCTCGTATCCCTTTCTGGGTACGGGAATGCCCCAATCCAGATCTCTTGTGAGGGCACGGTCGCGAAGTCCCTCATCGATGTAGCGGTTGGTAAAAGAGATTGCGTTCTTTCGCCAGTTTTTGCCATTATCCACCAGGTTTCGAAGCTGCTTTTCTAATTTGGAGATTGCAATGTAAAGATGAGTCGATGCCCGGAATGTCACCGGGTTCTTACAGACAGCACAGATAGGCTCTTTGAGGATCTCCGGATCAAGCACCGTTCCGCAAAGGTCGCACTGGTCGCCTCTTGCAGGCTGTCCGCATTTGGGGCAGATTCCGGTAACGAACCTGTCGGCCAGGAAGGTGTTACAACACTCACAGAAGGCCTGCGGAGTCTCTTTTTCATAGACATATTCACTTTCATAGAGCTTTTCATGGAAATCCCGGATGAAATTCTTGTGGTGCTCATCTGAGGTCTTGGTATAGCAGTCATAGCTAAAGCCCAGGCGATTAAAGCAATCCACAAATTCCTCGTGGTAGTGGTCACTGATCTCCCGGGGCGTCTTCCCCTCTGATTTCGCGCGGATAGCCACAGGGGTTCCGTGGCAGTCACTTCCCGATACAAAAAAGACTTTGTCTCCGCAGGCTCTGTGATATCTGGCCAGAACGTCTCCCGGCAAAAGACCTGCGATGTGTCCGATGTGCAGCGAGCCATTGGCGTAGGGCCAGGCTCCTCCGATTAGAATATTCTTGTTCATTTTGTTTCCTCCTTTTCGGCGACTATAAATGTTTAATAGTTTCCTCAGAGGAGAGCTCTTTTTCCGTTTATTCCGCGGTGAATTTTGAGTATCAAAAAAGCTCCCACCTCTGAATTAAATTCAGGGACGAGAGCTAATAAGCTTCGTGTTACCACCCTAATTCACCCACATCTCGCGATATGAGCCTCATCAACTACGGCAAGGAAATGACCAAGCGATAGTCTATCACTGTAACGGGTGCACCCGTCGTAGCCTAAGCTTTACACCTCGGTACGCAGCTCCGAGACCATGTTCAGAAGTTACTTGCTCACCGGCTCTCACCAAACGCCGGCTCTCTGTAAAGCTCCTAACAACCTACTCTTCTCTTCACAGCTTTGCTATATGCTACCACAGTAAAAAAATCAAATCAAGTTGTAATTCCCTTAGGGTATATCGTTGATTTTATTTTTATAATTTACAATCCTCATTTTTCCCCCTGTAAATCAGCTTCCTGTAGATCTGTAGTGTCTCAGACCTACATGGAAAAGCGCCGTCATGATAACAAAAACCACTGCTCCGGAAAGCGGAGTTACAAAGGCAGTCCAGGCAGGCCAGCCGTAGAGCGGCTTATCCATGATCCAGGCCGCCGGCACATGCATTGTAAGTGCAAAAGGAGCAATTACTGTAAAGAGTGCCCGAAGCGGCAGCGGATATATATCAATCGGGTACTGGCAGGCGCTTCGTCCACCGTAGGTAATGGCATTTACCAGCTCCACTGACTTCACGCTGAATATGCTAAAGATCGCCTCGATCATGAAAAGTCCCAATATCAGAAGACAGCTCATGGCTATGGATTCCAGCAAAACCAGCGCTTTCAGCGGGGTCCATACTATGCCCGAAAGATTGCTTCCCATGATAAGAGCCACCACACCAACTGCAATACAGGTGATTCGCCTTGGGTCGGTTCCTCCGCACAACACCTGAGTGAGCACGCCCCTTGGTCTTACAAGAAAGGTATCCAGCCGTCCTGTCCTTATCATCATCGGGAAATCACCGGTAATTCCTCTGCCAAAGAGTTCCGTCAGATAAAAGGATACTGACATCACCCCGAAAAAGAAATAAAGATTTCCTCCGCTCCAGCCCTTAAGCCTCTCAAATCTGTCAACAATGAGGATCACCACCATCATCTCTCCGCCCTCCATTACAAGCTGGGCCAGAGTCTGCATGATGAATGAGCTTGGATACTGCAGATGGCTTTTAAGGAGCATTCCTATTGATTTTATGTATAGTCGCAAAGTATTCATGTTCAACCACCCTGTACTATCATTCGTTTCTTGTTTGCATTCCACATGGATACGCCAAGGGCAATGAGGACCACCACCCAGAAGGTCTGAAGGGCATAAACTCTGAAGGCGTCATATGGCGCATACTCTCCCGTATAGAGTCTTATTGGAGCATCAAGAAGCTGCGCATATGGGAAAAAAGTGATCACTTTCTGCCAGCTATCCGGGAAAAGAGTTAGTGGGAAAAGATTTCCTGATAAAGTTAGCATCAAGAGATTGAGCAGTCCCTGCATGCCCCTTGGGTCCAGTGTTTTCATGGTAAAGGCCACAGTGATGTTTTCAAGGGCGCATACACAAAAAAGTCCCAATACAAGAGCAGGTAAGGCGGCAAGCAGTCCCAGCGCGGAATTCGGCAGGCTTATTCCCCATCCCCCAGGAAGAAGAAATGCCACCACCAGCATGGGCACAGCGCGCATAAGACTTCCCATGAGCTTCTGCGCCATGATCCTTGCATAGTAAAAACCGTACATATCCACCGGGCGGCACATATCATAGGCAATATCACCGGATCTTATCTTGTCCACCAGCTCTGAATCTGAAGCCAGCATCATTCGGAAAAAGGCCTGCTGCAGCCATACATAGGTGGCTACACTTTCAATTGGCAAAGACTGGGGCTTCCCTGCATAAAGAGCTCTGTACAGCGCCACAAGAATAAGGCCGAAGAACATCTGGCAGAGAATTCCGCCAATCATGGCTCCTCTATATTGAAGCTCCATTCGAAGCCTCATTTTAAAAACTGTAAAGTAAGACATAATCAACCTCTGGTCATTTATTCAAAAATCAGGTTTCTTACAGATCAAGTTCCTTGTACATGGCAGCGATAAGATGATCGGTGTTTTCAGGTTGCAAGGTAAGCTCGCTGATGTTGCCTGCATCCTGCAATATTCCCAAAAGCTTTGAGGTGGGAATATCAGAGTGATTGTAGCTAAGCTCCAATCCGTCTTCTGTCTGACTGCAGGTAACCCCTTCAGGAAGCCTCAAATCACTAACGCCACCGTCGTATTTTATCTTTACATTTCGTACAGTATCGTATCTCTCCAGAAGATCCTGAAGCTTGCCGTCAAAGAGTTTCTGCCCATGTCCGAGGACCATGACTCTTGAGCAAAGTGCCTCGATGTCTTCCATATCATGGGTTGTGAGCATGATTGTTGTGCCATACTCATTGTTTTCCCATTTAAGAAAATCCCTGAGAGCCAGCTTACTTACCGCATCAAGTCCTATTGTTGGCTCGTCAAGGAATAGCAGTTCCGGTCTGTGGAGCAAGGAACCGCAAAGCTCTGCCCTCATTCTCTGTCCCAAGCTGAGGAGTCTTAAAGGTGTCCTCATGAGAGGCTCCAGCTGAAGAGCCTGAGCCAGCTCTTTTAACCTGGATTCATAATCTCCCTGGGGAATCCTGTATATATCCTTAAGAAGCGAATAGCTGTCAATTATAGGCACATCCCACCATAGCTGGCTTCGCTGCCCAAACACAACTCCGATATTCTTTACATGTGTCTTGCGCTCCTTCCAGGGAACAATGCCGCCGACTTTAACATCGCCGCCATCCGGCGTAAGTATTCCGGAGAGAATCTTGACCGTCGTTGACTTTCCGGCACCATTAGGCCCGATGTATCCTACGAGTTCTCCTTTATCCACAGAAAAAGAAACGCCTTTAAGGGCCTTCACTGTTTCTTTTTCCCTAAGCAGCTGACCCTTCTCGCGTTTCTTTTTTACTATGAAATCCTTCTTCAAGTTGCTGACTTCTATATAGCTCATTACTCCCCCTTCCCCGAGAACCTTTTTTCACATAGTTGTTATTCTATATTTTTATTTTTGTCCACTTGCCTTGTTTAAATCTCACCGAACCGAAGATGAAACGTGACACCTGATCTGCCAGAATTCCCATCCATACACCGTTGATACCAAAGCCAAGCATGTAGCCGCACATATATGAAAATACTGTTCTTATGACAGTTACACTTATGATTGAGGCCATTGCAGTATATCCCGTGTCACCGGCGCCTCTAAGGCAACCCATGTAAATAACCTGGGATACCTGGAAAATTACTACAACAATAATGATCCTGGTAATATCTACACCGATCTTAACAATCTCCGGCTCTTCAAAGAACGCTGACATGATTGCATGGCCGCCGAAGAAATACAGGCAGGCAAGGACAAAAGATATGATCAGACCTATCACTCTACAGGTCTTGCCATATTCTTTGGCCAGGGCCTCGTCACCCTGTCCAAGGCTTCGGCCTATAAGTGCCACAGCTGTAGCCTGAAGACCATCACCAAAAGAGAAGGACAGTCCCATTATATTCATTCCAACCTGATGGGCAGCCATAGCAGCCGTTCCCATCTTCGCAGCCATGATCGATGTAGCCATGAACCCGACTCTCATGAGAATCTGTTCAAAGAAAACCGAATAGCCCACTTTAATTACTGACTTTATCGTTGCAAATCCCGGCAGGATCTTATTCTTTACAATATAGGGAATACTAACAAAACAATTGTACTGGAACAGAGATCTTATACTCATTATGCTGGCAACAATTGTTCCCAGAACCGTAGCAAGCGCCGCTCCCTTTACACCAAGAGCCGGAAAGCCCAGCTTGCCTCCAATGAGAAGATAATTGAAAATGACATTTACGGTATTGGACGCCAGGTTGGTCTTCATGGTAATCCTCGTATTTCCTGCACCTCTTTGCGCAGAGTTGATTCCCATCTGTATACAGTTGAAGATCATTCCCCCCATGACAATTCTAAAATATAGAGTTGCCAGATCATGGGTATCCTGGTTTGAACCGCAGAATCTTATAATACCATCTGCAAAAGAAACTAGCAAGGTACTAATTATAATTGCTGCAAGCAAAATAAACAGGATTCCTGATGCCAGAATCCTGTTTGCATCCTCCTTTTTATTCTCACCCTTTCTTCTTGCTACAAGTGCAGAAAGAGATACATTTATGGCAAAAAACATTGAAAGTCCCATAAACTTGGGCTGCGTGGTAAGTCCAACCGCAGCTACAGCAGTACTTCCAAGCCCGCTCACCATGTATGAATCCACCAGTCCTACAAAGGCTGTGAAAAAAGATTCAACCACCGCGGGCCATGCCATATTGATAGTTTCTTTATAAATGCCGGTATTCTCTTGTCTTTTGTTCATCTCATTTATTCTCAATTATTCCAGTATGTATTCTTTCATGTTTTGGAAAACAATCTCATAGGCGTCAGGCCACATGTGGATTCCATCGATTGAAAACTCAGGAATTGTCTGGCCGTCCGGACCTGCAAGTCCCCGGTTCATATCAATAAACTTATATCCGAATTTATGTGCCAGTTCTTCTACTGCTCTATTTGCCTCAGGAAGCCTTTCAAGTCGTAGTTTTGCTGCCTGTTCAGCCTCCGGCCACGCCTTGATCTCTTTTGCCTTCTCAACATTTACAGGATAATATGCCATTAAATACACACTGCACTGCGGAAGCCTCTCTTTTATCTGTTGGAGGACTTTAGTGTAGTCCGCTATAAGCATATCTATTGTCTCATCAGGCTTACTGATGTCATTGGTTCCGATATTTATAAAAATCCTGGAAGGCGCCAGGTCAAAAATCTGCTCGTCTATGGCCTCCAGCATCTCAGGAATCGTGTAGCCTCCGATACCACGGTTATAAATAACCTTGTTAATACCATGATTCTCAGCTATCTCATTTATGGGAAACTGCTCCATAAGAGAAGAACCCACAAACAGAATCTGTCCCTTCTGTACCGACTTATTCATTCTGCGAAATCTTTCAACCATAAAAGCCTTCATAGTTTACCTCCCAATTAGTCATTTACATATGTTCCCTGTCGCTTTTTAGCATTGAGTGCCAGACCTTATCATAGAGCATTCCCTGATTATTCCTGCCAGTTGCGCGCAAGGTTCCTTCCAGCTTCATTCCGGCTTTTTCCATGACTCTGCCTGATTTGGCATTATTTACATCATGGCAGGCAGCAACACGGTTAAGTCCCACAACATCAAACAGATAGTCCATTACAGCCCTGAGGGCCTCCGGCATAACTCCACGACCCCAATAAGCACTGCTCATGCAATAGCCAATCTCTGCCGCCTCTATTCTTTCATCAAAATGCACTACCGATATATTTCCGATTACCTGATCAATCTCCTTGAGCTCTATCACCCAGTTAAAATAGTCGCCGTCTTCGTATTTGCTTATCCATTCCTTAAGAAGTTCTCTCGTAAAATCTGCACATGGATGAGGAGGCCAGGTCAAAAACTCGGTTACCTTAGGATCCGACGCCCAGTTTTTATACATGTCCTCAGCATCATCCTCCGTGAATCTTCTTAGTATCAGTCTGTCGGTTTCTATTGTCCTTGTTCCTGTCTTGTTCATTTCTTCCCCCATTTATGGCTTAATGCTATCAGAGTTTATTCTTGATGCGGCGCATAGCCTCGATATGCATGATCCAGTGACGGCTGAAAGGCATCTTGATCAGTCCCTTTGTATCCTTGCCGCACCAGTAATCAATCAGCCAAAACGCATTCTCATCCTCACTTACGCATTTGCTGCGGATAAGTTTTTCCTTCACATCGTCACCGAATTTTTGCTTTAAATCCTTGTATGTCAGATCTCTAAGAAGCTTGTCCGTGGATTCCTTTACAGCTTTCGCATACAGGTATAGCTCTTTGATATTCAATTTCTCGGAAAACTCTGCTATCCCGTTACCCTGAAGTTCATTACCCGTAGTAATGAGTGGCGATCCGATGCGTTTTTGAAATTCCTGCGCAAAAAGGATTTGACTATCCCCTGCAATCATCTCATGGGCAACTATATCTTCAATACGGAAAATATGCCAGATAGAATAGGCAAGAGTTTTACTGTGATATCCGTCCGCACCCGCGAAAGGCATTTTGGAAAATGCCTCATCCGGGTATCCACTCACAATCTGCGTAATCTGCTCAAACATTTCCTCGCGGAAATCCAAAAGCTTCTGAATAGCCTCTTTAAAGGTCACTTCCTTCGTCAGCAATTTCTGTATTTCTTTATTTTTTTCTGCCCATAATTTGTCCATAGCCTATCTCCTGCGGTTAATTCAGTATTATAATCCATCTTATCATACATATAAAAAAGACCCATCTCTCATTTAATGTATCGAATTAAAAAATCAGTAATTCCTATTATAGTGAAGCCATTTTCATCCATGGATTCCTTAATTGGTCTATTTACAACAAGTACCTTTTGTACTTGATCATTCAGCTTAAAATATGGACGTATTTCTCTTTCTCTTGTATCTGCATTAGAGATGTCAGCAGTCACTTGTATATAAAGAGACCTAAGTCCTTTAGTGGCATAGAAATCCACTTCATTATTCTTCCTTATGGATTTACCATTCTTATCTTTCTCTACCGTATCAAACACACCGACATTTACAGAATATCCATAATAACAAAGCTCATTATATACAATGTTTTCAAGCATTTGACCTTCATCTGGAAAAGCGAAATTCAGGCGAGCATTTCGTAGACCAGTATCAATAAAATAATACTTTCTAAGAGCACCTATTTCTTTTCTTCCTTTTAAGTCATAGCGTTTAGCCTCACGCAAAAGGAATGCATCTTTAAAGTAACCAATATAGTTTTCAACTGTCTGCTTATCAATATTTTCATGTCTAACACTTTCAAACGTATTGGCTATTTTTTCTGAATTAAGTAGTGAGCCTGTCGAAGAACTAATAATATTACATAGTTCGTCCAGAGCCTCTCCCTTTTTCAACTGATTCCTTTCAACAATATCAGCGAAGTATGTTGTAGTGAACAAGTTCTTTAGATATTCTTTTCTCTCTTCGTCACTTTTTAATACAGCCAATGGCATTCCACCATATTGCATATATGAATATATAGCTTCAGTTTCCGAGCCTCCGACATATCCATAGTATTCTTCAAATGAAAGCGGAGAAAGTTTTATATTTGTTGCCTTATCTCTAAATTCAGTAACTATATCTGAAGACAACATTTTAGAATTTGATCCCGTCACATATAAATCTATATTCTTTTCTCTTGATAGTCCGAGTACAACGTCTACGAATGATATTACTTCAGTGTCATCAGAATTTGCCAAAACATGTTTGCCATCGGTAAGGTTAGGATTAATTATCGAATATACCTTTTGTATCTCGTCAATAAAAACATAGTAATTCTCTTTATCTTTGCATTTTTCCCTTATATATGCTCCTAGTTCCAAAGGATCACGATAATTACTGTTTTTATCATCATCCAATTCCAAGATAATTATTCTATTCTCCGGAACATTATCTGAAAGCAGGTATTCTCTATATATTTCTTTAAGAAGAAATGACTTTCCACATCTTCTCACACCTGTTATTACCTTCGGA
>JAEEGL013412083.1_pt1 | contig 17138 bp, 18 predicted proteins | sample 9134231 | NCBI WGS metagenome assembly JAEEGL01 (sample SAMN16246548, study PRJNA631951) | gut metagenome | biome: gut microbiome; feature: rumen; material: fiber-attached | host: Bos | place: Iran: Karaj | collected 2018-10
ATCCTTTTATTGTTGCTTTTTCAGAAAAATCCAAGACCTTTAATTCTTACGAGCGTTCATAGATACAACCTGATCTGCGGGAATGGAATTTTCATCGAGACCGTAATTGCGGCGGAGCTGCTCGTAAAGCTGCTGCGCAATGCCGAGTCCCTGTTTTTCGGTCGACTGGGAAGAGAGTTCCTGAAGAGCCTGACCTTTGAAATAATCCACAAGATTTTCTGTAGAAGAATCTTTGCTTTCGTCACCGTTTCTTATAACGGTTTTTTCCATGTTCTTAAAGACCTGCTCGAGCAGGTAGCTTTCAAACTGTTTGCATACGGACATCAGCTCATCGTCGGTCTTGGCATTTTCAGCCTTGCTCGACAAGGAGTTTGCAAGTTCCGTCGCCTTAGCCTGTCCGGTAACGGAAGTGTAATAATCCGTAAGATTTGTGATGCCCGACATATCCATTTAATTATCTCCTGAGATTGTTTGCTTCCTCAAGCATGGTATCGGAAGTGGTGATGACCTTGGAGTTGAGTTCATAAGCTCTCTGGGTGGTGATCATGTTGACCATCTCATCCGCAACCTGAACGTTGGAGCCTTCAAGGTATCCCTGGTTAACGGTACTCTTTTTGAGATTCTTGTCGGTAGCCTCGTTGATGGGTCTTCCGCTGGCTGCAGTCTCCTTGAAGAGAGTCTCGCCTTCACGGTTAAGACCTACGGGGTTATTAAACTGCCACAGTCCGATCGTCTTGCCGATGGGCTGGGGATTATTCTTTTCATCGGGATAGCAGATCTGTCCGTCGCTTGTAACGGTGATCCTGCTGGTGGTGTACTTCGAATCGAGGATGATGGGATTTCCGCTTGTATCTAGAACGGGATATCCGTCAGAAGTAGCAAGCATATTTCCTCCATTTGAAGCGAGAGTCCATCCGAAGTTACCGTTCCTGGTATAGTAGGTGGTTCCGTCGGCACCCTTTACTCCGAAGAATCCGGATCCGCCGATAGCGAATGCGGTGGGTGATTCGGATGCGAAGAATGCGCCCTGTGTGAAGCTTGTATTAAGCGAAGATACTCTGGTTCCGAGACCTACCTGTGCGCTTCCGGGCTTGGTGTCGCCGTTTGCGGAAGTGGTCTTGGTCTGGAGTGTCTGATAGAGCAGGTTTTTGAATTCAACCGACTGGGATTTGAATCCGGTCGTGTTGACGTTGGCAAGGTTATTAGCAATAGTATCGAGACTGGTCTGCTGTGCGAGCATTCCGGTTGCGCCGGTCCATAAACTTCTTACCATATCTTCCTCCTTAAGAAACTAAGCTATCAGACTCTTCCTACCTGATTGACTGCTTTTTCAAGAGTCGAATCGATCGTCTGGATTATCTTCTGGTTACTTTCATACTGTCTTGAGATGGTGATGAGGTTTACCATCTCGGTTACCGTCTGCACATTCGATGCCTCGAGGTATCCGCTGTAAAGCTGGCCCGATGCTTTCTTGAACTGTGCACCTTCTATCGGCTCCCAATAGGTCTCGCCGTATTTTTTCAGATAATCGTAATTCTCAAAATCCTGGAGCTGGATGGTTGCGATGACTTTGCCGTCCTGCATTACCCTTCCGGCCCTGTCGATCGTTGTTTCTTTTAACGGATCGATGGTGATATGTCTTCCGTTCACATCGAGAAGATAATCGCCTTCGTGTGTGACTATGGTTCCCGTTTCGTCGAGCTGGAATTCACCTGCTCTCGAATACTTGGTGCTGGTCACTCCGGCTTTGTTGGTAAATTCAATTGCGAAGAATCCGTCTCCGCCGATCGCGATGTCATAGGTGTTGCCGGTGATCCTGAACGAACCCTGGGACCAGTCGGTGTAATTCTCACCGATCTTGACACCTCTGCTGTTATAGCCTTCCCTGGTTGCGAGATTATAGCCTACGGTCGAATCCTTGATCTTAAGATCGAGTACTTCATCAAAGGTCTGGCTGGTTGAGCCTTCCTTCTTGAAGCCGACGGTCGTGACGTTGGCCATATTGTTACTGAGAACGTCCATACGGTTCTGCTCGTTGATCATTCCCGTATAAGCTGTATATAATCCCTTGACCATAAATCCTCTCCTGAGTTTAGACTTACTCTATGGAGCTTCTGAAGGTTGAGATGAACTCGACGTACTTTCCGGTACCGATCGCAACTGCGGTCATGGGATCCTCTGCGGTCATGCAGGTGATTCCGGTACGGTCGGTGATGAGATCTTCAAGGCCTCTTAAGAGTGATCCTCCTCCGGTAAGAACGATTCCGCGGTCTGCGATATCAGCGGAAAGCTCGGGGGGAGTTCTCTCAAGCACGGAGTGGATAGCCTCAACGATGCTGTTGGTGGAATCCTCAAGTGCCTCTTCCATCTCTTCACTTGTAACCTCGATGGATGTGGGAAGTCCCTTTACGATGTGACGGCCCTTGACTTCCATCTTGTCGACTTCAGGTCTTCTGAAGCATGTTCCTATCTTGATCTTTACATCCTCAGCGGTTCTTTCACCGATGCTGAGGCTGTGGTTCTTTCTCATATACTTAACGATCGCGTCGTTGAAATCATCTCCTGCAACCTTGAGTGATGCACTCTCTACGGCACTTCCGAGTGAGATGACTGCGATATCGGTGGTACCGCCGCCGATGTCTACGATCATGTTTCCGCAGGGCTTGGAGATGTCGATTCCCGCTCCGATAGCTGCCGCGATGGGCTCCTCGATGATGAGAGTCTCTCTTGCGCCTACCTGATAAGCCGCATCCTCAACCGCCTTCTTCTCGACTTCGGTAACTCCCGAAGGTACACAGACGGCGATCCTGGGCTTTCTGAGGAGTCTGTGTCCGACTGCCTTCTGTACGAAGTATTTCATCATCTTCTCGGTTACCTGGTAATCCGAGATAACTCCCTGCTTGAGAGGTCTTACCGCTACGATGTTCGCAGGTGTACGTCCGAGCATGAGCCTTGCGTCTTCACCGATAGCCTTGACCTTCTTGGTGTTCTTATCTATTGCTACGACCGAGGGCTCCTTGAGGACAACGCCCTTGCCCTTTATATAAACCAGAACGGAGGCCGTTCCGAGATCGATACCAATGTCCAGTGCTGCCATTTCTTTAAAACCCCTTTCGGATAAATCTATACATAAATAATCAATTTATTATATCCGATTTTACCGAAAAATAACAGCGTTTTTTGTTGACTATTGGTCATGCAGGCAGGCGCTTGGCTCATTTATTTGTTTCTGTTCATGAGCGTTGCGTCGGGCATTTCTAAGGAATGCGTATACCCTATACCAAGTCACGGTGTCGCTCACAAAAGACATCCTGTCTTTGTGTTCGCTGATTTCGCCATCCGGGCGAAATCCCACCTGCATTATTATTGCATTCCTAAGAACTGCCACGACTCACTATATATTCACAGAAACAAATATATGAGCCTAACGCCTTACAGATGACAGAAGAATGCAAAAATGCATGGAAATCGTTGGTAGCTTCCATGCATTGGCGTATTCGAAAATTGCTTCCAGCGTCTTTTCGAAAACGCTGGGTATAAATATCCTTACAGATTTTATATCGGAATTAATAAGAGAAATATTTAGGGGATATTTGAATTTTTTCTTTAGCCCTGATTTTTGTAGTATTCTTCGAGTTTCGGGCGGGCGCCGACATAGATCTTTTCGAGGGCGGGATCGAACTGGGTGCCCATGCCCTCCATGATGATGCGGTCGGCCTTTTCGAAATCGAATGCATCCTTGTAGACACGCTTTGAAACGAGGGCATCGTACACATCGGCGATCGCCATGATACGTGCCTCGGTGGGAATATCTTCACCCTTGAGGCCTTCGGGATATCCGCTTCCGTCCCATCTTTCGTGATGGTAATGAGCGACATTTTCCGCAACGACCTTGAAGGATTCGTCCTCTGTATTCAAAAGGATCTCATGGATAACACGCGCACCCTCGGCGGCGTGCTTTTTCATTTCGGCATATTCTTCGTCGGTGAACTTGCCGGGCTTTCTGAGAACGGCATCATCGACTGCGATCTTACCGAGATCGTGCATGGGAGCGGCCTTGATGACATCGTTACAGAATTCGGGATTGAGCTCCATAGCTTCTTCCGCGAGGATCTCTTCGATCAGGATCCTTACACCCTCACTGGTTCTCTTGATGTGGCCGCCCGTGGAATTGTCGCGGCTTTCAACCATCATCGCAAGACTCATGATCAGGTTGTCATGCATCTCGACGATGTGCGCCGTCTTTTCATCAACTTCGCTCTGAAGCTTTTCGTTATACGTATCGAGCAGGCGGATGTACTTTCTGTTGGCGGTATCATCGGTGAATGTGATGATATAGCCCTTCTTTCTTCCGCCGTCGTAAAGGTATCCGACATTGACATTGAAGATCCTGTCGTCATCGGGATCACCTGATTCCGCGTGAAGTGTGTAGGCGAAGGTATTGTCCTTTTCGTCCTTTTCGAAGCTGTCGAGGAAGTGACGGATCTTTCTTTCCGCAGGCTTGTAGCCGAGCACCTCATCGATGATCTTTGTCTTAAGTTCGGGAATGATCTTCCTTGCGGTTCTGTTGCTTCCGAGGAATCTGCGCCTGAAATCAACGGACATATATCCGATCTCACGGTCGTGCACCATCGAATCGATGACTGTGTCGCTGACGTTGTAGAGATTAACCCTGTACGCGATGATGATGTAAATGATCTCCGCGAGGACATAACCGACGGGAACGAGATCCACCCGGGTAATGATCTTTCTTATGACGAAAAAGAAAAGCACGGTGATCACATACGGAAGAACCATAAGGCTGAGCACATTTCTCGAAACCTGTCTCTTTTTGATCCAGGTATAGAAAATAGCGGACATTCCGATGATGAAAAAGAGGAAGTACACAATATAGATCGCGGTATGCGCGGGACCGTATTCCCTGGTCAGAACACCGCGCCCGTCAACGATCTCGAAGGATACGCTTCTGTAAAAGGAAGTACCGAAGCCGACATTAAGTACCGGTGCATAGACGGCAGTGATGAGAAGGAACATTCCGGTCCTGACCCATTTACCGATCTCTATCCTGCAGAGATTGAAGATACTCTCCACAATAAAAAGCTGCAGGAAGCATGCGCCGAGATATGTTATCCTCTGCGCAAAAAGAGCTTCACCCAGTGTCTGTGAGATGGATGAAAAGAAATATCCGATGCATGCGACAGGTACGAACGTGAAGATAAGCGTAAAGTTCGTATCGAAATGCTTATGCCACATGTACATATATATGGTTGTGCAGATAAGCGATGCCGCAAGGACACTGCCGTAAAAAACAGGAATCAAAATATAAAGCCTCCGGAAACGTAAATCTCCATCTGGGAAAAATCAAATCCCATCAGGACCGATGCGATCCCACAGATGATCGTACCGAAAAAGAAAAACACAAGGCCTGCGATGAGCCAGCTTACTGATTTTTTCATCTCACGCCTCCTTACCTACAAACGAAGTTTTGAATCCGATAAACATCTTACGGGTAAGTATAACCATACCCTTTGTCATTGCAACGGAAAGCAGGAAGAAAAGGATCGACAGCCCTATGCATACAAAGATCGCGCCGAAGCCTCCCAATCCGGGGATGATCCTTCCGAGTCCGAAATACGCACCTGTTGCAATAACGCATCCGAGCGATGCGATCGCAAGTGAACCCGCAACAACGTAAAAACTGAAGATGACCGACCAGACCGCAACAAGGAGCGAAAAAATAACCGCTCCGAATGCGATGAGAAGTGGAAACCAGATGGGGAACAGACAGATGAGAAGAACTATATTCCCGGCTTTGTAGCCTTTCTCGGGTTTTACCCTGGTCTTTACCAGCTGCGAAAGCGGGATCTCAGACATTATCTGACCCACTATCGAATCTATGGATTCCATACCGGCAACAGCTTCTTCCTCGCTCATTCCGTCTTCCATACGGCCGTCTATCATCTCGCCGAAGAATGCTATGCGGTCTTCGATATCACTTTGCGGCAATCCGGACAGTCTGTATCTGAGTTCATTCAGAAAAGCTTCCTTTTTCAAAACAAGTTCCTCCCAAACAAGAAAAATCCCGCATCATAAAGATGCGTTTTAAGATCGATAAAGATCATTCACATTACCGCTAAGACTCTCACGCCCTGTGATAGATCCGCCTGACGAGTCCGTTGTAAAGACCCGAGAGCGGTCCGCTCGAAAGAGCTGCCCTGAGCGGCTGAAGTGTAACGATCATATACATGTGGCAGTAGAAAAGCTGCCACTTCGATAAATACATTTTTGTTATCTCTTTATGCTCCGCAGCGGATCTTTTTATCGCTTTCGGAGATTCCGAATAACCTCCGCCTTCGTATCTGCAGACGGGCTCTTCGACGTAAACGGTCTCAGTGTTGTTCTTAAGAACGCTCCAGAGGAAATGCTCATAATCCGCACGCACCTTGTACTCGGGTCTGTAGAGACGCTTTGCAAAGCATTCCTTTGAATAAGCAATAGCCTGATGGCAGGGGATGTTGCGAAAGCAAACGAGCGGTGTGATCTTCGGTGAGATATACTCGACGCTCTCCGTGAACGAAGAATATCTGCTTCCGTAAACGATGAGCGGCCGGCCTTCCGTAGGCGCACCGTTTGCTTCGATATAATCCGATGCAGCTTTTTCGAAACGCTTCAGAACCTCATCATCGTAGAAATGATCTCCGCAGTTCATGAAGATATAGAAATCTCCCGTGGCATGTGAGATGCCCTGGTTCATTCCGTCGTAGATACCTGTATCCTTCTGTTCAAAGATGCAGACGCGGGGATCGTTAAGTGCCCTGACCTTATCAACGGATCCATCTGAAGAAAGACCGTCCTTTATGACGATCTCCAAATCCGCATCCTTTTGAGCAAGGATGTTCTCCACGGTCTGTATAAGTTTGTCGCCCGCATTGAGGGATACGGTAATGACTGAGAATTTCATTTCTTTTTCAAATATTCCATAACCTTGTCGTAGTTGCCGGGGACGTGAGGGAAGTTGCAGTTTTTGCAGCTCTTCACTTTTCGGTCCCCTTTATCGATTATAGTATAATTTCCCGGACAGGCAAGGTTATAGAGCGGACAAAAGCAAAAAAGGCAGTTCATATCGCCTTCGATCTTATGACAGGGATAATACTGACACTCTTTATTTGCAAAAAACTTACTCGAGTTTTCCATCTTTGACCTCTCTCATCTTCATGACAAAGCTGTCGACAAATGCAGGGTTTGAACCGTAATAAAAGTGCGGGAATCCCCAGATGCCGTTCTTTTCGTTTACGATGCATTTCCAGGTGATGTCCCTGAAGGGTTTTCCGGCTGTGCAGATCTCTCCGTTCATATCCGAATCGTAATAGTGGAACTCATGTCCCTTAAGCCCCTTCATGCTTCCGCAAAGGAGATCATCCGGCGCATCCTCTATCTGCATATATCCGAATCTTACAAGCTTACCGGAATATCTGCACTTTCCGTCATAAGCTCCGACCATTTCAAATACATTACCTTTATCATCTTCTATCGACTTTCCCAGATACATGAATCCGCCGCACTCAGCGAGCGAAGGAATCCTGCGGTCGATCAGTGTTTTGATCGATGAGAGCATGGAGCGGTTCTGTGACAGTTTTTCAAGATACAGTTCCGGATACCCTCCGCCGAGAAGCAATCCGTCCGCACCTTCGGGAACGGAGCTGTCATAAAGAGGTGAGAAATATTTGATCCTCACTCCTCTTTCCTCGAACATCTCTATATTGTCACGGTAGTAAAAGCAGAACGCGTCATCATAGGCAACGGCAAGAGCAAGGCCGGAACCGGGATCATCTTCAACATCACGCCGTCCGTCCGGCGCAGGTGACTTTGCAGCAGCGTTCGAAACCGCCTTGCAGGCACCAAACGTCGGATTCGGGATCTCTATATCTTCCGCACTCTGCATTATCTCTGTCATCGCATCGATATCGATGCTCTCTTCAAACACTTCGGATGCGATCGTGATCTTTTTGTCTGTTTCCTCGGATTCGTTCGGAAGCTTGAGTCCGAGATGCCTGCTCTCAAAATCTATCCCCTTTGTCTTCGGGAAAAATCCGAGCATTTTCACATCCGGCCTCGAACCCGAAAGAGACTTCTCAAGCTCGGGAAGAAGCATTCCGTAGAACTTGCCGGTGATGTTATTTAAGATAATTCCTTTGATGAGCTTTTTGTCGTCATCAGCAAGAACGCCTTTGATCATGGAAATGATCGTTCTTCCGACTTTGCCTGCATTGACCACAAGCACGATGGGAGTTGATGTGACCGACGCAACTTCATAGCAGGATCCCGCCACGGACGAAACATCATTTCCGTCGTAGATTCCCATCACACCTTCGATCACGGCATACGAATCACGGGCTTTTGTGACAGAAGCCTTCAGCCTGTCCTCTCCCATGAAAAAGATGTCGAGATTCCTGCTCTCGATTCCGAATGCCTTTTTATGGAACATCGGATCGATATAATCGGGACCGCATTTATATGACTTAAGATCCAAGCCCCTCTTCTGAAGGCATCTCAAGAAAGCACAGGTAAGAGTGGTCTTTCCGCTGCCGCTCGTCATACCTGCAATCATAAGTCTGTTCACTTTTACGGTTTCAACATTTGTCATATCGTAAATGAAAAGATCCATACGGGGTTCTGTGCGCTGAGCAGGTGATGCTCTCCGGCTTTTCTTACACCTGCGACCGAGAGCTGAATGATCTCATCATCGGTAGTTTCATATTCCCCGATCAGCTTCTTAACCTCTTCGATCGTCTCAAGGCTCACGGCGTTTATAACATATCTGATGCCCTTCTTGCGGTCAGAGAGAGTCTTTATTATATCGCTGAGCTTACCGTCACTTCCTCCGATAAATACACGGTCGGGTGCGGGAAGCCCTTCGAAGGTCTCCGGTGCATTTCCCTCTATAACTTCGACATTGCAGAGTCCCGCTTTCGCGATGTTTTCTTTGATAAGTTCCACCGCTTCGGGTTTCTTTTCGAAGGAATATACCGTAATGCTCTTTGAGAGTGATGCGGCTTCGATCGAAACGGATCCGGTTCCGCCTCCGATATCATACATTACATCACCTTCGCAGAGTCCGAGCCTTATGATGCTCTCATGGCGGATGCATTCCTTGGTCATCGGGATCTCACCCCTGATCATATCCGCATCCCTGACGACATTTATCAAAGGTTTCTTAAGCGGTTCATCATTTATCAGGACCGCTGTTGCGATTCCTTCTCCGTCATAGTCTGCCGCTTCATCGAAAGTCATCGAAAGGATCTTCTCATCATCATATGAAAGGTTGATCCCCGCACAGAGCCTGCCCTTTATGCCCTGTTCCTTCATCAGAGTTCCGACTTTCCTTATATCCTTGCTTCCCGACAAAAGAGTGATGACCTTGGCGTTATACTTTACCTTCTCTGCAAGAAGCGACAGGTTCCTGTCATCATCCTTGCCGTGCAGGCTGAAAAGAACCGCATCGTCATATGCGATACCGAGCTTTGATGCCATGTATGAAAAAGAAGAAATACCGGGCAGTACATTTACCTGCACATCAGGATTCCATTCTTTTAATGCTGTGATCATCTTTGCGGTGCCGCTGTAAAAACCGCTGTCTCCGGAAAAAAGAATGACAGGCTTTAAAGGCTTCTTGCTTTCGAGAACCGGAATGATATCAGATGCCTTATACATCTTATATGCTTTCTTCTTTGAGACCCCTTCAAGAAGGCGCTCCGCTCCGAATAAAATGTCGCATTCATTAATCGCTTCGGATACTGCACCGGTCATGCACTCCCTCGAGCCCATTCCGATACCCGCAAGCGTAACGGTCATAACAGGTGAGGACTCACCAAGCACAACCGAGATCGCAGACGCAACGCTCATTCCTTCTTCTTTTGAAGGTCTTTCGATGATATGTGCGGTGATACCTTCGTCGATCGCAGCACCGATCTTTTCTTCAAAGCCTCCCGCTTCCCCGCTTTCCTTTGTCACGAGATGCTTTATGGAATACTGCCTGATAAGAGCGGCATTCATATCCTTGGAGAAAGGTCCGTGCATCGCAATGATATGTGTTTTCTCAATTCCCGCCTCGGAACATTTCTCGAGACTTTCGATCGATGGAAGCACTCTGACATATGTTCTTCCGAGAACCTCTTCGGAAACATTCTTAACGTAGACTCCGAGTTCCTTGCTCCCGGTCGTAAGAAGAATATTTGAATCCGTTTTGTTAAGAGCCTTTGCACAGTCCTCCGCCGTAGCATACTTGGGGAAGCCCTCGGCAATGCTTTCGTCAGCCGAGCGGATAACCCTGATGTATTTAAGATTCTTTTCCGCACATGCGGCTTTTATGTTCTCGGTAACCTCCGATGCATAAGGGTGAGTCGCATCGACAATGACCGCATTTTCGGAAAGGTCCGATGACGAGAAAAATTCCTTCATCTCCTCCGCATCCATTCTTCCGACATGGACATCACGGTAAGGATCTTCTTCCATCATTTCCTCGCCGTATTTTCCGGCAACGCAGACTATATGCTTTATCCTGTGTGCGGACAGAGCATCGGAAAAAGTTCTTCCTTCGGTTGTTCCCGAAAAAACAATACATCCGGTCATATCTTATATCCTCTCGGTGTTACCAGCAGATCTTCACTGATGACGGTTTTGGAATTACCGATAAAAACGGTAACGAACATATCGACTTCTTCATCCGCAAGCTGTGCAAGGGTGCATACCTTCTTTTCGGTCCCTTCCCTTCCGATGTTCCTGACATAACCGCAGGAGGTTTCGGGGGACTTTACCTTCAAAAGGATCTCACAGGCTTTCTTCAGGAAGTCCGGTCTGTTCCTGCTTGAAGGATTATATATCGCAATGCAGAAATCTCCCTCCGCTGCTTTTGTAAGGCGGTTTTCAATAACCTCCCACGGAGTAAGAAGGTCGCTGAGACTTATAACACAAAAGTCATGTGATAAAGGAGCACCAAGCAACGCGCTTCCGCTGAGTGCCGCGGTAACTCCGGGAACGATCTCGACATCGGTAAAGTTCTTCCCGTGCGCAACCTCGAGAAGGGGCGATGCCATTCCGTAGACGCCGGAATCCCCGCTGCAGATAAGTGCAACGTTTTTACCGGAAAGAGCAAACTCAACGCATTTTTCGCAGCGCTCAATCTCACCGCGCATTCCGTTTTCGTAAAACTCTTTATCCGGAAATTCATTCCTTACAAGATCGATATATGTTTTATAACCCGCAATAATGTCGCAGCCTTCAAGGACCTTTCTTGCCCTGACCGTCATGTCATCCGCATTGCCCGGTCCTATTCCCACAACATAGATTTTGCCGTTACCCATATCACTGCTCCGTTATATGCATTTAAATCCGGATCTTTTTGCTATCGCGATCGTCATTCCTTCTTTTGCGGTCTTGCGAAGTATCAGCTCACCGCATCCGCTTCCGAGCACCGCGGCTCTTTCGCATACATTGTCGACACCGGTTGTCTCACGGACGAATTCCGATGCGGTAAATTCTCCGGGTGCTTTGTTCAAAAGCTCCGCGTCAAAAGAAAGAACCGGAATCCTGTATTTATCCCTGAGCGCGATCAGTGCGGGCTCATCCTCTTTTATATCTATGGTGCAGAGCGAATATACATCGCTTACATCAATTCCGTTCTCCTTAAGTGTTTCAAGGAAAAACTCCTCTGCGCTCACGGGATCTTTATCCTTCTTCATTCCGATGCCGACCGTGTACATCTTCGGCTTCAGCAGGAGCAGGTGCTCCGCATCTGTCTTATCGGCAACGATAACATCGACGGGAACTTTGGGAGGATAGTCTTTGATCGAAAGAGTAACCTTCTTATTTTCCAGCGCCCTGGATGAAACTTTCTTTATTCCGCTTTTCTCTGCGACAGTCAGTCTGTTCTCAACAGCAAATGTATCCGCGGAAAAAACTTCATTCACATCACTCGAGGTTGTGATCACCGGAACCGCATCCAAAAGAGAGGCCAGAATTTCCGCAAGCTTATTTGCACTTCCCGCATGTCCGGAAAGGACGGGGATAACAAAGCTTCCCCCGTCATCGATAACGACCACGGGACAGTCAGAAAGTTTATCCTTCGGAAGACCGGACAGCGCTCTTACCGCAATGCCCATCGCTCCGACAAATACGATCTCGTTACCCGGGACAAAATTCTCAGAAGTCCATTCATAGATATCACTTTCAACTCTGATGAACTCCGAGGGAATATCATTACTTTCCGTCTTTGCATAGGGTACAAGAGGTGTGATCTTTTTCTCTTCACACGCACTGTTCAACCTGCTTATAAGTTTTGCTCCGTTTGCCGAAAAGCAAACCGCCAGTCTGCTCATTTATTTACGGCTCCTTTGCCTGTCTGTATTCGGTGGTAAACAACGGGTCATATAATTTCGATCTTTCGTAGCCGGATTTTCCGATCACATCACCCACAAGCACTATCGCTGTCTTTGTGATGTTTTCTTTTGCAGCTTCCGATGCAAGTGTCTTCAAGGTGCATACGATCCTTTTCTCTTCGGGCCAGGTTGCTTTGTATACTATCGCAGCGGGTGTATCCTCGCTGTATCCGCCCTCGATCAGTCTTCTGCCGAGTTCCTCGAGCATCCCCGCACTTAAATAGATCGCCATTGAAGATCCGTGTGCTGCAAGTGATTCTATTTTTTCTTTTTCGGGAACCGCGGTTTTACCTTCCATCCTTGTGATGATGAGAGTCTGCGAGATTCCGGGAAGCGTGTATTCGAGGTCAAGGGATGATGCTGCGCCGAATGCGGCACTGACTCCGGGACATGTTGCATAGGGAATCCCGTATTTTTCGAGTTCATCCATCTGCTCCCTGATCGCACCGTAAATGCTCGCATCGCCGGTATGAAGTCTTACAACCTCTTTACCTTCCTTTGCGGCAGGGATCATCACATCAAGAACTTCCTCGAGAGTCATGCGCGAGCTGTCGTAAATGACCGCATCCTTCGAAGCATATTCAAGAAGCGCGGGATTTACGAGACTGCCCGCATAGATTATCACATCTGCTTTTTTGATAAGTTCCATACCGCGAACGGTTATAAGATCCGTCGCACCGGGACCCGCTCCGACAAAATTGATCATTCCGCACTCTTTCCTTTTGCTTCTTCGATAAATGCCACTGCGCCTTCGGTCTGCCCTAAAGCTCCGTAAGCATTTGAATAGACTATGCACTCGACCTTCATCTTATCCGTGCTTCTTTTGTTCAGATAAAAGGAGATCTTATCCGTGATGAACTCAAAGCATTTTTCCTTCAGATCCTTTTCTTCCATCACCGCGATCGCTTCTTCGGTCACGACGCAGTCGAGGATCCTGTTGAGCGTTTCATTATCCGCACCGAACCTCACCGCTGCGGCGGCCATCAGTTCCATACGGCAGTCGCCCTCCTTGGAATGAGTGTTCATGATTCCACCGGATACCTTTACAAGCTTTCCGATATGTCCGCAAAGAAGGAGCTTTTCAAATCCGAGTTCGACAGCCATGTCGATCGTATCTCCGATATAGTTGGAACATTTAACGGCACGGTCGAGATCAAAATCATAAGTATCCTTCATGAAATCAAGACCGTAATTTCCGGGAGAGATCACAGCGACCGTTGCACCCATTTCTTTCAACTGGTTGAGTTCAACCTTTATCGTATCGAGAAGTGCCTTCGTGCTCATCGGCTCGACGATTCCCGATGTTCCGATGATCGATATTCCGCCCTCGATTCCGAGTCTCGGATTAAAGGTCTTAAGCGCAATCTCCTCACCGCCCGGAACGGAAATCTCCGCTTCAAGCGATCCTTCATAATCAAAGAAATCCATCACCTGCGCAACTTCATCCGTGATCATCATTCTGGGAACCGAATTGATCGCGGCATTTCCCACGGGCTGGTCAAGTCCGGGCTTGGTCACCGTTCCGACTCCTTCTCCGCCTTTGATGATGACCCTCTCGCCCGAAGGTCCTTTTTCATCCGTAAAGGAAATCTTTGAATAGACCAGGCTTCCTCCGGTAACATCGGGATCATCACCCGCATCCTTACGGACCGCACATTTAACGAAATCTTCTCCGCGTGTGATGTCTTCGATCTCCGGACTGTAGACGATACCTGCGGGAGTCGTGATCTCTATTTTGTTTTTCTCCGCTCCCGAAAGAAGCATAAGTGCGGCGGCCTTTGATGCGGCTGCGGCACAGCTTCCCGTGGTAAAGCCTTTTCTCATACGGGCATCCTTTACATGTTATAAAGTACGGCGTTGCATATTGCGGCGGAGATATTGCTTCCGCCCTTTCTTCCCCTGTTTATGATGTAGGGCACATCCGAATCGAGGAAGAGTTCCTTGGCATAGACAACGTTCACGAATCCGACCGGAACACCTATCACAAATTTCGGAGTAAATATCCCCTCTTCCATCATCTCGTGCAGTCTGATAAGAGCGGTAGGTGCATTGCCGATCGCAAATATGACATCCTTACCAAGCTTCGAAGCTCTTTCCATCGAAACCGCCGCTCTCGTCACACCTCTGTCCTTAGCTTCAGCGGCAACATCCTCATCTGCCATATAGCAGAGCGCTTCGCCACCGAATGATGCAAGCTTCTTTTTGTTGATCCCCGCAAGTGCCATATTGGTGTCTGTCACGATAACGGCACCGCCGCGGATCAGTTCCTTCATCTTCTCCACTGCTCCATCGGAAAAAGAAAGAGTCTCGGCATAGTCAAAATCAGCCGATGTGTGGATGCATCTTTTTATGACAAGCTCGTTTTCCTTATCGAGAACGATTCCCTTTTCTTCAAGTTCGCTCGTAATGATCTCAAAGCTTCTTTTTTCAATTTCGGCAGGACCTAATTTCTCAAACAAGGCATTCTCCAATCGCTTTTATCAATTCTCTGTTGTCCGCTTCGGTCCTTACGGCCACGCGGTAATATCTTTCATCAAGTCCTGCATAATCGCCGCATTCCCTGATAAGTATTCCCTTTTTCAAAAGCTTATCCTTAAGACCTTCGGGGCCTTCGAAAAGAACAAAAGAAGTATCGCTGTCGTAAACCCTGAATCCGAATTCCCTGAGACTTTCCGTCAGGTATTTTCTTCCGGATCTTATCAGTTCAAGTGTATCCTTCAGGAAGGTTTTCTTTTTCAGAAGATCGTATCCCGCGGAAATGACGGCCTCACTCGTGACCGGAAGATTCCACTCGGGAACCTGTCTTGCGATCTCCTTTATTCCCTCGTGCGAAGCAAATACCACACCCGCCCTTATTCCGGGAACACAGAAAAGCTTCGTAAAAGATCTGAGGATGTAGAGATTATCATATGCCTTCAGAAGGTCGATGCTGCGCGATCTGAACGAACCGTTACATCCCTCGGACATCAGATAAAAACTCTCGTCGAGGATAACCTTCGTTCCTGCGGCTTTCGCCCTGCGGATCGTCTCTTCAAGCACTTCCTCTTTTATATTCTTTCCGGTGGGATTGATCGGATCGCAAAGAAATACCAGATCCGTCTGTTCTCCTATCGCGGTAATGTCATCCGGTGTAAGATCGAAATCAGATTCCTTGAGCGTGTTGTGATAGGTGATATCCACGCCCGCGCTGTCCAGCGCCCTCTCATATCCCGTATAGGAAGGAGCGTAGATGAGCGCACTCTTGGCACCGGTACTTCTGATCATCGCAGCGATAAGCTCCGATGCACCGCATCCCGCAAAGGCATTCGCATAATCGAGATCCTCCGCGATCGATATCTTCTCCCTGAGGAGTCTCTGCTCCATGTCTGGATACTGAATGCTTCTTTCAAGCGATTCCGTAAGAGCCTCTTTCATCTCATCACGGATACCGAGCGGATTCAGATTGATCGAAAAATCTATATTCACTTTATTTCTGTAAATATCTCCGCCGTGACTCATTCACACCTCACATAACGATCAGGATCTTCTCAACATGTGTATCTTCACAGAAAGATTCATACCACTCATTTCAGAATTATCAGCGCAACCGTCATAACCGCATATATCACCGACACGGTAAGTGCCTCGGTCATGAACATCAGGTTATTTGATCTCTTTATATCGGAAATCTCCGCATGTCTTTCTTCATCTCCGATAAAAGGTTTATCGACCATCACACCGCCGTAGAGATGAGGACCTCCCAATTTAAGCCCGAGCGCACCTGCACATACGCTTTCGGTCTGTGCGGAATTCGGCGACTTATGGTTGAGCCTGTCCCTCTTCCAAACTATAGCGGCACCCTTTGCGTTATAGCTCTTTGAAAAGATGCCCATCACAAAGGTTCCCGCAACCATAAACAGTGCACTTATTCTCGAAGGCAGGAAATTAAAAACATCATCCGCCTTGGCGGAAAAGAAACCGAAATCCTTAAACCTGTCATTCTTATATCCGAGCATCGAATCCATGGTATTGACTGCCTTGTATAAGAATCCGAGTACGGGTCCGCCGATAGCAGTATAGATCAGCGGTGCAATCACTCCGTCGGAGGTGTTTTCGGATACGGTCTCCACCGCAGCCTTTACCATCTCTTCTTCGGAAAGCTCTGCGGTATCCCTTCCGACTATCATCGAAAGCTTGTATCTTGCCCCGGGGATGTCTCCCTTTGCAAGTTCTTTCGAAACCGCCATACTCTCCCTGCAAAGACTTCTTGCCGCAAGGATGTAGCAGGTAAGTATCGTTTCGACCGCAAGTCCGAGATACCTGTTTATCATATAGGAACCGAATACGATCGCGGATGAAAATACAACAGTCGTTAAGATCACGATAAACCAGAGCAGTATCCCGCGTCTTTTTTCTTTTGAAGGATCACGGTCCGGTACATCCTTTGTTTCTCCGAGGAGCTTCTTTTCAAGGACCATGATGAGTCTTCCGATATCCCTTATCGGATGCGGAAGAAAGTACGGATCACCGACGATCTGGTCAAGTAAAATTCCGCAGATCAACGCGGTCATATGCAGTTGCAAAAATTCCTTTACCATCGGTCTCCAGATCCATCACCCAGCATTCAAGGTTCTTTGTCATAAAGTGAAAATAGTTTTCTCCGGTCAGGTGGCTTAAAAGTCCCATGATATTTCCGCCGTGACATACGATCGCAATACTGTCATC
>JAEEGL013929073.1_pt1 | contig 17138 bp, 14 predicted proteins | sample 9134231 | NCBI WGS metagenome assembly JAEEGL01 (sample SAMN16246548, study PRJNA631951) | gut metagenome | biome: gut microbiome; feature: rumen; material: fiber-attached | host: Bos | place: Iran: Karaj | collected 2018-10
TATTTTTGATTGCTGTCGAAATTCCAAAGCCATTCCTTTTTTTGTTTAGACGGAGGTAACGTGCAGTATAACAATTTCTTAGTCTCGACAAGAGAATCTTCAATGCCAATATTTTCTTCGGCATAATCGGTTATCAAGCACGTTTTTCCTATCGGAAGATTGTCAATATGGAATTGTTGCACGAATTTCCGTACTTGTGATAGTTCAGATTCACCGACTGAAAATTTTTCCTTGAGGTAGTCGCAAAGCAGTATATCCAACTGATTCAATATGTTAACGGAAAAAACAGCATCGTAGTTTTGGCAATCAACCGACAATTTCGCTGACGGTATTTTTTCTAAAAATTCCGCAAATGTTTTGGACTCTTCCGCAAATCTGACAATTCCACCTGTCAAGTCGCATTCCACAAGATGCACGTTCGGATATTTCCGCATACGCACCGTAATTTGTTCAGGATGAACGATATCGAACAAATACACGTGTTGAAATGTTTGTGCCAAATCATCAATGGGGACATCGAGCAACCAACCACTACCAAGCACGGCGGCTGAAGTTTTCGATGGAAGTTGTTGCATATAATCAATAATGTATTGCTTGGTGTTTTGCAAATGGCTCTGCCACTGCTGATTTTCACGTAAAAATCTATTTTGTATTCCCATTTGGTCACGCACATAGCCTGTTTTTCGCGCTATGGCTGACAACGATTTTTTTCTTGCAAATATGTTTTGAATAAAACCCATTGTTGATGTCATCGACTAAATATCTTTAGGATATAATAAATCAGTGTATTTGACATTTTCGTTTATTGTCCATACAGTATCAGAAGATATTGCTTGAATAAAACCTTTGTCTTTTGCGATATAGATGGTAGTATATTTTTCCCCACGTAATTCCAAGACTTCATAATAAGTAATAGTATCTATAACAATAGAATCAAGAATAGTATTAGAAGTGGAAATAATATCGTTGTTGACCGTGTAAGAAAAAGAAACTGTATCGTTCTCAAAGATAAACTGCCCTGTTATATGATTGGTATTGGTGTTAGAACTATTTAGAATGTATATAATATCTTTCTTTTTATTTCTGTCGTATGTTAAATACGAATCGGTTTGTTCTTGTCGTACATTATAAATATTTCCGAATCGAGCAGTATAAGATACTATTTTATCGCATTCACAATCACAATCGTCACACGAAGAAATTTGTGTTGGTTCTGTTACAGAAATCTTTGTTTTGTAAAAAGACCATTCATAATCATTGGGGGTCATGCTCCAGAATGCACCTTCTTCTATTTTAGGTATAAAATATGCGTTTCTTTTGTCAAATCCTACACAATACTCTTTTGAACAACAACCACAAAATAGTAATGTTATAATGCATATGTGCCAAACAAGTTTCATATAGAAATTTCCTATAGTAATCTAATCCTCAGCGAATTATTTCGACCGAAGCATCAAGTCAGCCAAAACAATAGCCGTGGCACATTCCACAATCACGGGCACACGAACGGCGATACATGCATCGTGACGACCAACAATTTCGAGCGGTTCCACTGCACCCGACGCAAAATTATAGGTGTTTTGAGCCTGCGCAATGCTTGCCGTTGGTTTCACAGCCACACGGAATTCTATATCGTTGCCGTTTGTTATGCCACCATTGATGCCACCTGCGTAGTTCGTTTTCGTTTTTCCCGAAGCGTCAAGTATTGCGTCATTGTGTTCGCTGCCACGCATTTTTGCCGCTTCTACGCCGCTGCCAAATTCTATGCTTTTAATAGCTGGAATAGCAAATATTATATGTGCAATTTCCGACTCAACCGAATCGAAAAATGGTTCTCCCAAACCAACTGGCACATTTGCGCACGAGCAACGGACCATTCCGCCCACGGAATCCTTCTGTTGCATCGCTTCTTTTATGCATTCATCTATATCGGTTCTGCCACCAACTTCGGTAAGTTCTGCTGAAATAGAAATTGGTGCTATGATTTTTTTTGCGATAACGCCAGCTGCCACAATGCCAAGCGTAATACGTCCAGAAAAATGTCCGCCACCACGTGGGTCATTGTAGCCGCCATATTTCACCATTCCCGTGTAGTCGGCATGACCAGGACGTGGATGGTCCATCAAATTGGAATAATCGCCTGATTTTGTGTTTGTATTGTCAAATAAAATTGTGATGGGCGTGCCACAGGTTTTTCCTTCATACACACCGCTTACAATATGAGGAACGTCGGCTTCTATACGAGGAGTTGTGCCCAACTTTCCCGAGCGACGACGCTGCAAATCCGTCTGGAAATCCTGTTCATCGAGCGCAATTCCCGAAGGACAACCGTCAATAATTACACCAACTTGTTTTCCATGGCTCTCGCCAAAAATCTCTACTTTGAAGATTGTGCCGAACGTGTTCATTTATAGTCAGTTATTCTTTTTCTACAATATGCTCATAAATACCATCAAGATATTCCCATTCCAACGCGTTGAAACTACTGTTATGCCATAGACACACAAAATTTCCGTTATATTTTTTCACGGTTTCAATGAGCGGGTCTATCCAAGAAATTGCTTCCTCGTGTTTTCGCGCCCGTTGCAATGAAATATCCATCAACGTCAATGGTAATTCTTTGATTTTCATTATAGTGCGAGTTTCGCAATCGAACAATGAATGTTCTATGCACATACCCGTTCTAAATCCTGGAAAATGAGGATAATACATACTACTATCTTGTTCTATTCCAACTTGTTCCAACATTCGGAAGGTTTGCGGAACACGCATTTTTAAATAATGTTGCCGATTGAGCGTCAATTCTTTATGCAGAATGGACGAATAAAATTCTTTATCAGCTTTCACCTTTTCAATATCGGCTTCCAAATAATAATTTGAATGAATGCCAACAATGTGGTTTCGATTCAAAATTGAAGCAATAATGCGCTGACCACGTTCAGTTTGTAGCTCCCACTCATTACTTTTTGTGTTCAAGAAATAGAAAACCGACTTCAGCCCATGGCGTTCGCTTAACTCCATCAATTTTGCATACACATCGTATGGATCCTGTGAATTTTGCCGCATTTTTAACGACGTTTTGAATGTCCGAATCGACATTCGTTTTAGCAAATCGGCGCAACAACTTTTCAGAAAATCAATTGGTCGTCCCCATTTGTACAAATAGTCCACATCGTGGCTTATTGTCTTAGTAAATATGTGACATTGAGGAACTTCCAAACCATATTCAGCAAAAAACTGCCGCACTAATTCCGCATAAATATGAACAACAGGTTTTTGTATGATGTTATATTTCACCGCGAAAGCATCTTTTTCGGGGAATCGTCCCCATCGGTCGTAGGATTCAGAAATCATTTCTTCCCAGCGACTCAACATAAAAAAAGAGCTACCAATAATGTCGCCGCCGCAATACACATTCCGTTCGTGGCGGGTGAGCGTATTGTTTCCGTATAAAAATGGAACAACCTCATCGGGAAGCACATTTTTTAGTTCAGCGACCTTTGTCGGCAAATGCTTGCGCGAGCAATATCCAATTGATTCCGGGATATATGTAAAAAATTCGTCGGCAAATTCAACAAACATGCCGTTGGGTAGCACAAATTTATAGACTTGGCTTACCGAAGTGTCAAACAGTTCATACTCCATACCAAGAATCTCGTTAAAAAGCACCTGGAACACGTACTTTTTTTCGGGGAGGAACTTGGATTCCGTATATATTATTATCTTTTGCTTATGCGACACTTGCGACTTTGCCATCTACATCTTATTTGAAATTCGACTGTATTTTTTGAGCCATTGCAGCCAATTCTTCTTGTGAAGGGGAAAGTTTGGGACCTCCGAAATTCATTTCACCCACTGAGTTTTGCAACGGAATCAGATGAATGTGGCAGTGTGGGACCTCCAAACCAACCACGCCAACGCCAATGCGGGCACAGGTGACGCTTGCCTCAACGGCTTTAGCCACGCGTTTTGCGAACACCATCAACCGACCCAACAAATCATCGTCAACATCAAATATATATGGTATTTCCTGTTTCGGAATCACCAAAGTGTGTCCCATTGCCATTGGATTTATGTCCAAAAAAGCCAAAAACTCGTCGTTTTCAGCGACTTTATACGCTGGAATTTCTCCAGCAACTATTTTTGAGAAAATCGATGCCATACTATTATCGTGTTATTTCAATTATTTCGAATGGAATTTTGCCTGCTGGCACTTGCACTTCGGCAATGTCGCCAACTTTCTTCCCTAATAGTCCCTTTGCAATAGGAGTATTTATGGAAATCTTTCCGCTTTTGAAATCAGCTTCTGATTCCGCCACAAGAGTGTACTGCATTTTCATATTGTTTTTTGTGTTACGAATGGTAACCTTCGACAATATTTGCACGGTTGAGTTGTCTAATTTCGACTCGTCAATAATCCGCGAATTGATAATTGTCTCCTGCAATTTTGAAATGCGTAGTTCCAACAAACCTTGAGCTTCTTTTGCAGCATCATATTCCGCATTCTCCGACAAGTCACCTTTATCACGGGCTTCTGCGATTTGTTGAGAAATCTTTGGACGTTCGATTGTAGTCAACTGGTCCAATTCTTGTTGCAATTTGCGCAAACCTTCTTCTGTTACGTATGAAATTTTAGCCATAAATATAAGTTTACTTTAATTTGTGCAAAACAAAAGGAATCCCGCTTTTTCGGGATTCCCATATTATTTCTTGCAAATATATTAAAAATTTTATTGTAATCCTAATGAAGATTTTCCAATTTCTTTTCCTCCACAGAAAATGGAAATTTGGTACGTTCCGATTTCCAAAACTTCATTTGATGCGTCGTAGAAGATTTCAAATTTCACATCTTCATTGTTGTACCTCAATTCTTTCTTTTCGGTGTACATAATTGTTTTACCTTCAAAATCAAATTGGTTGATATTGCTTGCGGTAAGCACTGTGCCGTTTGGAGCAATGATTCTGATAAACAATGTTTTGGAACCAGCTTCAGCCAAATTGTTTTTCAACAACGTACCCGAAACGCCGATTTTTGCCGTTCTGCGTGCTTTTGTCGCAACCTTGCCACTCTTGTTGTAGCCTCTTGCCACAATGTCGCTAATCCGCAACTGCGAACCAATTTCAACTTTTTCCGACAACTGCTCGATTTGTTGTGTCTTTTGATAATCAATGATAGTCATCGTGTCGATTTTGCGTTTTTTGATGGAATCTTCGAAACCAAGCGAGTCAACTTTATGTTTTAACATATCGTTTTCGCGGATGAATTGTTCCGCAGTGGCACGCAGCACTTCGATTTGTTTTTTGTACTTCTCCACAAGAGCCGCATCAGCCTTTGCAACAGCCAATTCCGCACGAGTTTGTTCAATTTCAGCAAGACGTTCTGCCAAGACAGAATCCATTTCCTCGTTTGCGGCAACTTGCTTTCTAATTTCGACCTCCAACGAGTCGAGATTGCTCAACAATTTTGCTTTTTCAACATGTGCCACCGCCACAGTATCCTGCAACGTAGCTATTTCAGACTTCAATTGTGTGTTTTGCCACGCAAAAAATCCCAGTCCCAATGCCAATAGAATGGCGAGAACTAAACAAATAACACCAGTTTTAGAGTTCATTTCTTTAATTTTTGTTTCGCAAATGTACATATTTTATCTAACCTAAATGGATTTTTGATTAAAAATTACGGCATTATATTTGTTTAGTACCTATATATTTTTAATTTTGTTAAACTTAATATTTACTCAGATGAAAAAATTAGTTATTTTTCTTGGAATCGCACTTTTGTGCTCGTTTACACTCAGTTCAACTTCAATCTGTAAACAACAACAAAATGTATGGATTTGTTCAAGTTCCACAACCTACCACAAGTCTGAATCATGCATTGACATGAAAAACTGCACCGGGACAAAGAAACTTGTGGCTGTAAGTGAAGCAACCAAACAAGGGAAAACAGCGTGCGGCGTTTGTTTTCCGTCAAAGAACAACGCTTCGCAAGGACAAAAGAAACAGGCCACAAAGAGAGCAAAAACAAAAACCGACAAAACTGCTCCAGCTAACAACAACCAACAGCAGCCTAAAAAACAAGCAACAAAACGTGTGAAAAAATAAACAACTGTTGCTAAAAATAAAAAAGCACAACAGCCTATGCCGTTGTGCTTTTTTTATGGAATCGTGTCAGGCACTATTTCAAAATATAATAATCGTAGCGCCACTTATTTCCCCTCGTGTTTTCTTCCTTCCAACTTGGATTTGGATCCAATGAATTAGAAAGGATATTATGTACTTCCGGAATAAATGTGTCGTGTCCAAGACCGAGTGGATCGATTTCAATTTTATACTGATGAACTATGCGGGTGCCATCGTCGAAAAGAAAAACCACAGAATCGTCGGTGGAATGCTGGGTAATCTCCCAATAATCAACCTCGGGAATTTCAAGTTCCTGTCCAGAGGAGAGGTACCTTGTAGTTGAAGCACTTTTCCACGACACAAAACCATATTCCACCGTTACGCCACAATCAGTATTATTGTGAAGATACGTACGAATCGTACGTTTTTCGCACGACGTTATCAAAACAGATATCAATCCTATAATAATGTATGATGAAAATTTTTGAAAGGACATTTTGTTAATTCTTTTGTTTCTCGTGGGCAAAGGTAGTTCTTAATCAAATAATATCAAATAGTTCGATCTGACAGATTCAGATGACCAACTATTTGACATGTCGATTGGGTGGAACAGCAATCCGATTATTTCCTCTTTTTCCTATCACATAAGACACATTCTACATGGTATTTATTTATAAATTTCACGAGGCATCCTTTTTTTGCTTTATTTAAAAAAAAAAATTACTTTTGAAAATTAATTATTCTACCTATTGAAATGTATCCTACCCTACAAACCGTACAATTTATAACAAAAATCTGGGGATTGACCGACAAAGAAATGGCTTCTACTTTATTCTATTCACTTAATATAATCTCTAACTCATGAAAAAAATCACAAATATCATTCTTTCGCTATTATTTCCGACTATCCTATTAGCACAAACCACAATTCAAGGGGCTGTAGTTGATGTCCAAGGAAATTCTTTTCCATATGCATCTGTAATTGTTTGGAAATACGACAAATCCGTTGCTGCTTCGGCGTTGTGCAACGAAAGCGGAAAATTCATTATTCAAAAAGAGCTACCTAATGGTACATACACGGCAACTGCATCTTATTTAAACAATGAATCTCAACCATACACATTAGTGATTAGCGATAGTGAGCAAAGTTTTTCCTTCACACTTACGATATCCTCGTTTAGTGTAAATTTGGACAGTGTTTCAATAGTTGGACATAGAAACACAATAAAACAATTCGCCGATAAAATTGAGGTAACCCCATCTAACGACATTGTAAACAACGGGAATAGTGCACTTGACATTTTGGAAAATTCACCCGGTATAACAATCAATAAATCTCATGGGACGATATCTCTTTTAGGACAAAATGCCACAATTCAAATAAACGGACGCGATTCTCATATGTCAGCAAGCGACTGCATTACATATTTAGAATCATTAGATGCGAATACCATTTCAAAAATCCAAATAATATCCTCTCCGTCATCGGATTACGATGCCACAGGGACTGGAGGCATTATTAATTTTGTACTTGCAACCGCAACTGCCGAAGGATTCAAGGGGAAATTAACAAGCAATTTCACAAGACGTACTCGCTACTCATGGAAAGAAGCAGTAGCAATTTACTACACCAAACAGAAATTCTCAATGTCTGCTGATGCTTCATATTTAAACGCAAAACGAAACATTTATCGAACAAACAACCAATACAACAATTCATTCAACTACGAAACAAAACAGGAGCAAGATATGCGTTCTACTCCTATAAGTCTAAATGCAAATGGGACATACAAAGCAAATGAACGAAACTCGTTTGGAACATCATTACGGTATTACAAAGGCGAGACAAATGATTATGTAAATTCTAAATCAGACATTATTCATTTAGGAATAATTGATTCTTCCTTCTTGGAAAACGCCCATCTGCAATATCCCCACAGCAAAACAGGGGTAAATATCTTTTATGACCATACATTCAAAAAAAATGCGAAACTCAAAACAGACGTAGATTTTTTCAATTACACGGACGAACAAAACACTGATTTTGATGGAGTTGCTTCTGACACAATACAATATCGTTCCTGGCAACTCAACAATCCAACCGACACAAAAACAAACATTGGAGCAACAAAAATTGATTTTTCTATATTGCTCCGAGACAGCAGTAATTTTGAATGTGGAGCCAAAACTTCATTTAGTGGCACAAAATACCATAATCTATATAAGATTAACAACGGTACGAACGATAAAAGCGACAGTACAACATATCATTTCAACGAAAATATTTTTGCAGCTTACACAAGTTGGGAGAAACTATTTTTCCACAAGTTCAATTTGAAAGCAGGCATACGTGCAGAATACGCAATTAGTAATGGAGAAAATCAAGACACAACGATTCTTGACACAAAACGACTAGACATATTCCCAACATTTTTTGCAATGTATCCGATAAGTGAGAAACATCTGATTAAATTTTCATACAATCGAAGAGTGAATCGTCCAAGCTACACCTATACAAATCCATTCAAAAAATATGATACACCGCTAACGCAATTTATGGGTAATCCATTTTTGAAAAACACATACAATAATCGCATGGAAATCACCTATATATACAAATACAATTGGAGGGTGACAACATTTTCCGACCACATCAGCAACATAATGGATCAACATGCTGAAAATTCAGAAAATCAAAACACAATTCTCTACACATTTGATAATATCAGCAACATGATTCAATTTGGAACCTATTTGGGTGGCTACAAACAAGTTTTGCCGTATTGGGGAATGAATATTCAACTCGGAGGTTTTTATTACAAAACATATTACGAGGGACAAAAGACCTACAACGATTTTCACTATAATGGACAAATCTTGAATCAATTCTATTTGCCGTACAACATAAAATTTGAATGTTCGTTTGCATACGAATCTGCGGTTATGTACGGATTATTCAAATCCGAACCAATGTACTCACTCAATTTTGCAATGGCAAAACCGTTTGGCAAAAAGCAAAATATTATTGTGGTTCTAAAATTCGACGATGTGTTTAAATCTTATACAAACAAAGGAAACGCAAACTATTCAACCTTTTCAGTATATGATGAATACAATTTCGACACACGCCGTTTGTTCTTAGGACTCACATGGAACTTTGGAAACACGCAATTGAAAGAAAAAAATCGTCAAAACTCCACAATTGAGGATGAAGAACGTCGTGCCACAGAAACGCGCAAATGATTTCAGACGTCTGAACGACTTAACGCAAAAAAAAATGTTCTCTCTCTCCGTCTTTTTTTTATTTTAATGGAAATTGACTACTTTTGCATCGCTAAAAAAGTATTCGTATGGCAGAGAAACAACGTACTTTATCTCAGAAAGTCTCATTTTCGGGAAAAGGGCTTCATACAGGGAAAGTTGTGACAGCTACGGTTTGTCCAGCCGACCCCAACAGTGGCATTCGTTTTAAACGAATTGATTTGGACGGACAGCCAATCATTCCAGCTCTTGCTGAAAACGTGGTTGACACAGCCCGCGGAACGGTTATTGGCGTAGGCGGCGGCGTGGTAGTGAGCACAATCGAGCATATGATGGCTTCGTTTCATGCCCTGCACATCAACAATGCATTGATTGAAGTCAACGGTCCCGAAGTGCCAATATTGAATGGCAGTGCGAAACCATTTTTTGATGAATTTCAGCGTGTTGGCACAGTAGAACAACAGGCGGAAATTGATTTTTTCGAAATTACTGAAAAAGTCACTTATACGGAACCCGAACGTGGCGTGGAAATTATTGCATATCCAAGTGACACGTTCCGTGTTGATGTGAAAATCAGCTACGATTCGTTTATGCTCCGCAACCAATTTGCGAGTTTGAGCGATTTAAAGGATTTCGGCACTGAAATAGCATGCTGTAAAACATTCTGTTTCCTTCGTGAAATTGAAATGATGCTTGCCGCAAATCTTATTAAAGGTGGCGATTTGGACAATGCCCTCGTGTTTGTTGACAGACCTGTTTCGCAGGAAGAAATTTCCCGTTTATCAAGTTTGTTCAACAAAACAGATGTGAAAATTGAGAAGGAAGGCGTATTGAATAATAGTCCGTTGGCATTCGAAAACGAGCCTGCCCGTCATAAATTGCTCGATTTGATTGGCGATTTGTGGTTGGTTGGGCGTCCAATAAAAGGACATATTATTGCAACAATTCCAGGGCATAAGGCAAATACTGAGTTTGCAAAAATTCTCCGCAAATGTATCAAATCAACGCCGAAAGTTCCCGCACCAAGAATTGACCTGAACGCAGAGCCTGTTTATGACAATCAGGCGTTGAAAAATTTATTGCCATACCGCTATCCATTCCAGTTGGTTGACAAAATCGTGTCGCTTACCGATAGCGAAGTCATTGGTGTTAAGAATGTTACAGCAGACGAACCGTTCTTCCAAGGTCATTTCCCCGCTGAGCCAGTGATGCCTGGTGTGCTAATGCTCGAAGGAATGGTACAGTGTGTGGGCGTGTTCGCATTGTCGCACGTAAAAAATCCCGCCGATTATTTGGTGTACTTCTTAAGTGTTGACAATGTAAAATTCAGAAAAAAGGTTTATCCAGGCGATACTATTGTGTTCCAATTGCAGTTGATTCTGCCTGTTCGAAGAGGTATCGCCTATATGAAAGCGTATTCTTTCGTTGCTGGACAACTTGTGGCGGAAGGAGAAATTAAAGCACAAATTACACAAAAAACAAATTAACGATGAATTCTGTAGGAGCATATATCGACCCAAAAGCAGAATTGGGCAAAGATGTGGTTGTGAAACCATTTTCGTATATCTACGATGATGTTGTGATTGGCGATGGAACTATCATCGAACCAAATGTTACAATTATGCCAGGTGCGCGGATTGGCAAAAACTGCCATATTTTTCCAGGCGCGGTGATTTCTGCCGTTCCGCAGGATTTGAAATTTGCAGGCGAACATACCACCACAGAAATCGGCGACAATACGGTAATCCGTGAATGCGTTACAATTCACCGCGGCACTGTCGATAAAATGAAAACCGCTGTTGGAAGCAATTGTTTATTAATGGGTTACGTTCACATTGCGCACGACTGTATTGTGGGAAACAACTGTATATTTGCAAATTATGCAGCTTTGTCAGGGCATTGTGTGATTGGCGACTACGTGATTATCGAAGGGAAGGCCGGTGCGCAACAATTTATGGTTGTGGGCGACCATGCGTTCATTGGAGGCGGAACGTTTATCAGAAAGAATGTACCTCCGTTTGTAAAAGCTGCCCAAGAACCTATTCAATATATTGGTGTGAATTCCGTAGGACTTTCGCGTCGTGGCTTCTCGGAGGAAAAAATCGCCGAAATCCAAGAAATATACCATATGATTTTCTTGCAAAAAGGCGTTCTTATGAAAGATGCGCTTGAAATGGTTCGTAACCAGATTCCGCAATCGGCAGAACGTGATTCTATCTTGCATTTTATTGAAAATTCACCGAATGGTATTATTAAAAAACCGTAAAATGATGAACGTCAATTATAAAAAAATGCAGCGATGTCTCCTTGGAGTTGTCGCTGTTTTGTTTTGTTGCTCGTGCCACACCGAACCTAAAAAATATATAGAAGTAACTGGCATTGCGCAAGGAACGTATTATCGAGTACTGTATCAGGACACAAAAATGCGAAAGGCGGAATTCGATTCCATTCTACAAAATTTCGACACAACGTTTAGCATATATATTAATGAATCAATCATTTCAAAAATAAACAACAACGATTCCACGGTGCGCACCAATCAACAGTTTCGATATTTTTTCGAACAATCGCAAAGAATTTCCAAGCTCACCGATGGAATGTTCGACATTACCGTTGGACCACTTGTGAATGCATGGCGTTTCGGACCTGACACTACCCATCATCAGTTGCCGAATAAGCAACAGATTGATAGTATTTTACAATTTGTTGGAATGGATAAAATCAAACTTGAAGGCGACAGATGTATTAAAACCGACCCTCGTGTGCAAATAACGGGAAACGCCAATGCGCAAGGCTATTCCAGCGACATAATCGCGCACTATCTTGATTCGCTCGGTGTGGAAAATTACTTGGTTGACGTGGGAAGCGAAATGCGTGTGAAAGGCGTGAACACAAAAGGTAAGAAATGGATTATCGGTATAACCCGTCCAGAGGAAGGAATTGATAATCTGCCAGTTGCATTGCAAAGCGACATTGCGGTTATATTAGATAACAAATCGTTGGCGACTTCGGGAAACTACCGCAAGTTTTTCTACAACGACGGGAAAAAATATTCGCACACGGTCAATCCGCATACAGGAGAATCATATCCATCTGACTTATTGAGCGTTACCGTCATCGCCGACGAATGTATTGATGCTGATGCCATTGCCACTGCATGCATGGCGATGGGTGTGGAACAATCAAAGCTATTCTTTGCCGACCATCCACAATATGATGCCGTAATGTTTTACGCCCAAGCTGATTCGTTGGTATTTTACAAGACGAATGGCATTGTGCTTCGCGAGAAATAAATGGTATTATTCCGCCTGCAATCAAGCATACAGATTGCTTGTTAATAACTGAGTAATAACTCATTCCGCTTTTTTGAATTCCAAATAGTGGTGGAAGGTAAATTTGTATTCATAAAAAAGTGAATATGGATTTTTCTTCTCTCATTCGGCAAGCGTTAATTGAAGTTGGAACGGCGGCGGTTCCCCAAGTTGGAACATTTACAATGCGTCGTCAGTCGGCGCGCCTGATTCAGGAAGAAGACATCACGTGCGTGCCACCGCAAAATGTGGTTGAATTTTCGAACGATTGTGCTGATTCGCATTCGTTCGTTCAATTTGTTGCACAAAAGACAAAATTACCAGAATCAATAATCCAAACTGAATTGCACACATTTGCGGACTCGGCACAAAAAGCATTGAAAGAAAATATTCCGTATATAATTGAAAATGTGGGTACTATCCATCCAGATGGCAGGTTCATGTCGTCTGTTGCGTGGAATGCCGACGCGTTTGGTTTGCGCAATTTTTCGATACACAAATTATCGGAAGACGAAAAAAAAAAATCTAACCTAACAACTGCGCAAACAATTGCTGGTGTTGCGAAGACACTTTTCATAGCATCACCGATTTTATTTGGAGCATTATTGATTCCCAATATTTTGCAAGTTTCGCAAAATCCTCAATTCGCATCAATTTTCCGTCATACGCAGGTGGAGACAGATTTCACATTGCCTGAAGTTCCCCGTCCACACGAATTTAAGTCTGTGGTTAACGTGGAAGAACCAGTGTCGGATTCTGTGGAGCAACCTACGGACACAAGCGAGGACAAATACTTTGTGGTTGTTGGAACATTTTCTGATATTTCGAATGCAAAAAAATTTGCAAAAAAATTGCAGAAGAAAAAATACAATTCAGGCATACTCGAAGGAGAACGCAACAAAGTGTATGTATCAACTTTCGCCGACAAAGCCGAAGCACAACGATTTGTGCAACAGCTTCGGGGGAAAGCCGACTATGCTTCAGCGTGGATTTATGTGAAAAAATCCTAATTACTTCACAATCTTCATTTCGTCAAGCAAATAGCCTGCTCCAGCGAATTTATCAATCACAAAAAGGACATAGCGCACGTCAACGGAAATCGTTCGTTGCAAGATAGGTTCATATATAATATCGCCGCTCATTGCTTCCCAGTTTCCGTCAAATGCAAGGCCAATCAATTCGCCGTTGGCGTTTATAACAGGACTACCTGAATTTCCGCCCGTAATATCATTGGTGGTGATAAAACAAACCGGCAACTCTCCGTTCGCATCGGCATATTGACCATAATCCTTTGCATTATACAGTTCCTCGAGTTTTGCAGGAACATGGAATTCAAATTTTTTCTCGTCCTTCTTCTCCATCACACCTTTCAAAGTAGTGTAATATTTGTACGAAACGCCATCGGAAGGTTGGTAGCTGGCAACAGAGCCATAGGTTAAACGCAGGGTGGAATTTGCATCGGGATAGAACAAAGAATCAGGATTCATCTTCATAATTGCATCGACATAAAGTGTTTGTGCCGAATCAATTTCCGAATGGTCTAAAGCATCCTTCACTCTAAAATATTCACTAATTGTGTAACGGAGCAATCCGAACATCGGGTCGGTTATAAATTTCTTATAATCAGGTTTTTCTATAAATTCATTAAACCGTTTTTCGTCGGTAAACACTGATTTCGCCCATACCGCATCGGCATATTTTGCGACATCGCCGTGGTATTTCTTCATCAACGGGAACTTTTTGTGGCGATAGATGTAATATCCCAGATTATTCCAAGCCCCGTAGGTTAGTGTGATAAATTGTGCTTTGTCAACGTTGGCATCATAATCTTTATAGAACTTCTTTGCCCTATCCTTGATTGCAACCTGAACTTCCTTGACCGCCACAGGGTCGTCAGCGGCAATAGCATCAAGGATTTCAATGCAATCATATGCGAACATCATAGATTCCACCACATTCAGCAGTCCAATATTTAAGAACTCAAGTCGTGTGTTGAGCAACGCATTTTCGGTGTAGTAGGACGAAAGCGTGTCGAGCATGGCTCCGTATTTCTCAATTCGGCTGGAATCGGCAAGAATCCATTGTTTCAATGTATCCTCCTGCTGTTTTTTTCGTCCAGCAACATCAAGATTTTTCAAACCTTTATTTTGTCCAATGCTGTATTTCCAATAGTTGCTGAGCATATCATATTTTGCGGTGTATTTTATGTAGATTGATGTATCGTTGTCCATATATCTATGGTAGGTGTCCAAACACAAATCGCCTATAATTTTTACCGTAGAATTTTCCAAGCGGAGAAAATCGCGCACATCAGCTTCGCAACGGTAGCGGCCTGTTGTGCCTGGGTAACCAAGCACCATAGCATAATCACCTTCGTTCACACCTTTTAGCGAAACAGGCAAATAATGTTTCGGAGAAAGAGGTTTATTTTTTGTCGAATATTCAGATGGCATCCCCGATTCGTCGGTATATACACGAAGCACGCAGAAATCACCAGTATGACGTGGCCACATCCAGTTGTCGGTTTCGTCGCCATATTTTCCTATTGAACGAGGAGGCGCGCCAACTAAACGTACATCTTTGAATGTTTCGTAGATAAACAGGAAGTATTGATTTCCTTCGAAGAAAGATTTTACCGAAGCACCATAGGAACATGTATCCGTCACACTTTTCCGTATTGCTTCGAACACCGACGACAATGAAGTGAATTCTTCGTTATCCACGTCATACTCAGCTTCTACGGTATCAACAGTTGCTGTATCCTGCAGCCCAAGCCTCATTGCAGCTTTTGCTTCAAGTACCCGTTCGGTCACGTCGTACATTGCAACCACGCGTGTAGCCAAAATCCCTTCGTTTGGCAATTCCTCGTCGGCGTTCATCGCCCAGAACCCATTTTCTATGTAATTATTGGTGATGCTGGTGTGCTTTTGAATCATATCGAATCCACAATGATAGTTAGTGAATAGCAATCCTTGTGGCGAAACCAATTCCGAGGTGCAAAAGAAATTATACGGACGGTCGGCGTTCGAAAGTCCAAGAACCGCATCTTTCAACGATGAATGGTTAATGCTGTAAATCTGTTCTGGCGTGAGTTTGCACCCTTTTTGCTGTAAATTTAATTTGTCAAGCATATTCAGCAACCACATACCTTCGTCGGCAAATAGAGAATTGGTTGCAAAAAAAAGTCCAAGTAGCACAATGTATTTCTTCATATTTCTATTTTTTAGTGTTTAAACGTTATTTGTTTTGCTTTTGTTATATCTAAAATCGTACCATTTTCATACACACAAGTTCCGTTGACGAATGTTTTCTCAATTTTCGATGAAAATGTTGTGCCTTCAAACGGCGACCATCCACACTTATACAATATAGTGTCTTTTGTAACGAGCGTATTTTGCTGTAAATCAACCACAACCAAATCGGCATAATATCCTTTGCGAATATAGCCACGTTGTTCTATGCCAAATAAATCAGCCGGGTTATGACACATTTTCTGAACGATAAGAGGCAGAGAAACGACACCTTGCTTATATAATTCGAGCATTGCCAACACAGAATGTTGCACAAGTGGCATTCCAGAAGCCGATTTTGTATAAGGACGAATTTTCTCGTCCAATGTATGTGGCGCATGATCAGTGGCAATCACATCAATTTTACCGTCAAGCAATGCTTTACGGAGCGCGTTTCTGTCATTTTCCGATTTCACGGCAGGATTACATTTTATAAGCGCGCCCTTTTCGGCATAATCAGCGTCGGTAAACCACAAATGATGCACGCACACTTCGGCAGTAATCTGTTTTGAAGCCAACGGCTCCGAAGAAAACAATTCCATTTCGTCAGCGGTTGACAAATGCAGGACGTGTAGGCGTGTACCGCATTGTTTCGCCAATTCCACAGCTTTTTTTGTTGATTTGTAACACGCCTCGTTGCTACGAATTTTCGGATGGAAATGGAACGGAATTTCGTCGCCGAATTGCGCTTTATATGTGGCAAGATTTTGTTGGATAGTGTTTTCGTCTTCGCAGTGGACCGCAACGGGGATGCGGATTTCGGAGAAAATATTCCGCAAGGTTTCCTCGTCGTCAACCAACATATTACCTGTGCTTGAGCCCATAAAAACCTTTACACCGCACACCAAATTTTTGTCCAATGCACGCAGTTGGTCAATGTTGGTGTTTGTAGCGCCAAAATAAAACGCATAATTCGCAAACGCCCTTTCCGAAGCAATTGCAAGTTTTTGTTCAAGATTGGGAATTGTGGTGGTTTGCGGAGCAACATTCGGCATATCCATAAACGAGGTTACACCGCCAGCCAACGCCGCCCGTGATTCCGTATAAATTGACCCTTTGTGCGTCAAACCAGGTTCACGGAAATGAACTTGGTCGTCGATTGCGCCAGGGATGATGAGTTTTCCTTCACACGAAACGACTTCGGAATTCTGCA
>JAEEGL014462873.1_pt1 | contig 17138 bp, 10 predicted proteins | sample 9134231 | NCBI WGS metagenome assembly JAEEGL01 (sample SAMN16246548, study PRJNA631951) | gut metagenome | biome: gut microbiome; feature: rumen; material: fiber-attached | host: Bos | place: Iran: Karaj | collected 2018-10
AATAAGCAAATTATTAAATAAAACAAAAATCTTATTTAATAATAAAAGATCAATTAATAATAGAGAAAAAAATAATTCAAATAATTTGTTTAATAAGATTAAAATTAATAATAATAATTCAATGGAAAATAAAACAAAAAATAAAATAAATATAAATAATAATCTATAAATTCAAGAAATAAATTTTATTTTTTAATTATATCAAAATCAAATAATAATTATTCGTTTTTTATCATTTTAAATTTTATTAAATAGTATTTTATTATTTATTAAAATATAAATTTATAAAGGATTTCATCATACATTTGAAAAAAGGAAAAAAAAAAAATGAGTCAATCAATTAAATTTAAAGTAAGTAAACCTTCCCAAAAATTATTTTTTGTTTCCACTCCAAAAAAAAATGAAAGTATTAAAAGCACAAAACATTTATTTAAAATAAAAAAACCAAATGAAAATAAATTTAAATTCAAAACATATATCCAAAAAAATCAAATAAAAAAAACACTATATGATCCAATAAAAAACCAAAATTATCTTAATTCTCAAATATTACAAAATCAACAATTAAAATTTAAAAAAAGAATAAAATATAAATTTTCTGTAACAAAGGTTCATAATCAAACAATAGAAAAATTAAAAAAGTTAAAAGAAAAGCCTAAAAAGAAAAATAATACAATTTCAGAAAAAGAAACAAATTATTTAACTGGAAGATGGAATCTTGAAGAACATAAAAAATTTATTGAAGCAATAATTAAATTTGGAAATAATTGGAAATTAGTACAAAAACATATTAAGACAAGATCAAGTACTCAAGCAAGATCTCATGCTCAAAAATTTTTTATTAAGTTAAAAAAAGCTAAATTAATTATTTCTAATAATAATTTTGATTTAACTAATTCTTCTATTAAAATGCTACATGAAGCTTTAAATGATTTAAATCAAAATGAATATGAAAAAATATTTGAAGATTTAAATAATGTTTTTGATAAAAAAACTGAAGGAAAAAAAAGAAAAAAAAGAAGTAAAAGTACAAATTTTAATTCTGATTCAAATGATTTAATGAATAGTGATATTTTTGAAAGTAAAAATTTATCTGAAAGAATTTCTGATGTTGAATTAGATGATTATGATTATTTATTAATTAATAATACTTTAAAAAATTATATTCCAAAAAGCAGAAAACAAAGTGTTGATTTTATTAATGAAAAAAGAAGAAGAAATTCTTTTAATTCTTTAAATGAAGATATTCATAAAAATGAATATTCTATTGTAGAAAAAGGAAACAAAGAAACTTTTGGGAATTTTATAAATGAAAATGATTATTTGAAGAACTTTAATCTTAATGGAAATAATTTCGAAAAATTAGATTTAAATGATAATAACAATAGAAAACCAAGTAGAAAAGTAAGTTTAGATGATGATTTCATTTATAATACAATGAATATATAAAATAAAAAGTAAAATAAAATAAATTTAAATTTATATAGAATATAACATTAATTTCAATAAATTAAAATAAATATTCTAAATAAAATAAATAAAAAGCTTATATAAAACTAGTTGAATTATTCTTCATAAAACTTAACATATTAATGAATCCATCCTTTAGTTCTTTTAACATCACCAAACAAATGTTTCAAATTATTAATAATATGATCTTCAAAAATGTCCTCCTTTCTTCATATTTTAATTCTTTTTTGAATATCTTCCAAAGGAAGAATAGCATCATTCTTTTAACAATAAAAAGAAGGAACATCATTTTTGCAAAAAGTAGGATTATCACGAAAATAAGTATAAACAATAAGTTTAACAGAAGGTTTAACACATTCATCTTTCTTAATACCAGCTTAGCATAAACATCATCACTAAATTTATCTTAAAATATAATTATTGTTTGAAACTTCAATTCTTTATATTTTTTTCGATAAAATTAACTAGTCTAATAAATCTTTTGAAACTCTATATTCATAATTATATGCATATTTTCCTCCATCATCAATTCTTTTTTTTAAGATAAATACATTATAACCATATTTATTTATTTCTTGAACAATTAGTAATCCTTCATGCAGTATTCCAACATAAAATATCCTCCTCTTGGAAATATTATCATATATAGATTTTTTCCCATAAAGAAAAAATAATCCTGTATGATTTATATGAAACTAATTCTTTCTTTTCTTCTGTGTAAATATCATAAAATACTTTATATCCTTTTTTTATTTCATCTATTATTCACTACTGATAGTTATTCTTCTACATTATAATTTGTTAACCATAAATTTAATTATATTTCTTCTTTCCTATTAAATTTTTTTTGTATCTTTCAGAGTTATATTTTATATTTATTATTTTTTAGAAAAATTAAATTTATTTTGATAAGGGCTGATATAATCATTAATATCTTTTTTTTATTATGATATAAATTTATAATAAAAAAAATTTATTATTTCCATAATTTATATTTCTTAATTTATTATAATTAATGAATAATAATCATTTAAGGAAAATATACAATATAATTCTTTTAATTCTTAAAATTAAATTTAAAAGCAATACCTAAATCATCAAACAAATAAGTAATTAGTATTTTTTGATAAATTTTAGTTAATATAAGGTTTATTTAATTAATAATATCTCATAAAAATACATATCTATATTCTTAATGAGAAATAAAGATCATTAAAAAAATTTAAAAAAATCAATACAAGATAATTGAATAAATCCTTCTTATAATGGTCTATTATGATTATATAAATATTAACTTTAAAAACAAAATAAATTCTCAAAATCCTAAATAATTCTCTTATCTACAATTTTTAACTATCATGTAAATATGAATTACAATTAAAAATATAATTAGAAAAAATGAAATACAATATATAATTCAATTATAAAATATTGATTGGGTAATGTTATAAAACATTACCATCTTAAAGAAGGTATTAATAATCGATGAAATACAATTTTAAAGCAATTTTTTTATTAAAAAATAAATTTGATATAAAAATATTAATTATATATATATAATTAAATCCCTATTAATTCAATAATAATTATCTTTATTATCAGTAATTTCATTTCATAGTATTATTATCTTTAAAAAGTTTCCCTTGAGTTTTAAAAATTTTCTCTAATTTATTAATATTAGACTCCATTGCATTTTTCTGATCCATATATTTATAATCTCCAGTTGGTAAACCTGATTCATCATTTACTTTTTGCTCAGATATTTTTCTTTTATTCTTGGGTGATTGACAGATTCCCATGTTTATTTATTTTTATAATCAAAAAGAATTGATTTTTAAATACTTTTTCAAAAATATTTATTAATTATCGCTTTTTTATTCAAATGATCAAAATAATATATTTTTTATCTATTTAATACTTATAAACAATAAATTATTCCACATAAATTTTTATGATAATCATAAAATCCATTAATACAAATAAATAAAAAATAAAAAAAAGATTATCAATATAATTAAACAACATGTATTTGAAGTTTTTTTAATTTTTTTATTTTATATTTATATAAACAATAGGAAATTGAATTAATAAAAAAAAAAAATAAGTTTATATAAATCAAAGACAAAAAAAATTAAAAAAAAAATTAAATATTTCTAAATGTTTTTTTACCACGAAAAAAAAAAATAAAAATATTCCATAAAAAACAAAAAAGCGTTTTCAAAAGAAAAAAAATTTTTTTAAAGATAAATAAATATTAATATATTTAAAGAGGGTCATTAAGAGTTTTTCCAGTTAAAACTTTGGAAACTTCACATTCAGTACCTTTATGAGGAAGTGGTCTAAAGAATTTAACATGAATATATTGATCATCTCCGACTTTAACTTTAACAAAAAAATTAGTACCAGCTACAACTTGAGAAGTGTAAGATACTGCTTCAAAAAGATTATAAGTAGCATTAGCTTTTGCTTCTACTTTTGGTTTAATTGATTTAACTAATTCTTTAATTTCATCATCAGCAGGTTCTGGTTCACCGAATCCTCCACACATCATCATTTTTTATATATATATTTTTTTTTTTTTTCATTTATATAGAAATTTTTTAAGTTATTTAATTCAATAAATATGTGTAAACAATTTACATATATATTTTTTTAATTTCATTTTTTTTATTTCAATATATTAATATGAAGTGAGTATTATTTTTAATATTCAAAATTATCTTATATTTATAAAATAGGTAATTTAAAAAGAGATATATTTAACTTAATAATTCTTTAATTATTAACATTTTCGGTTTTATCTATTTCAAAAAAATAGAAAATTAAGTTTTAAATATATAATATATTATGAATTTTTATCTTTATGTGAATTTTTTTTAAATCTCAATTTTATAAAATTAAGTATAGGAATTAGAAAAATTAATTTGATTTTATATTATAATTCTTTAGATGAAGTTAAAATGTTAATAATTCTAATTGATTTTATAAGGTTTTCACATTGAAGATGTGATGATGAAGATTAATATGAAATATTATTTAATTTCATATAACTTATATTTTACAAACTAAAATTTTAAATTATATTTAAAAAAATTATGGATTATTTATGTATTAAAAAACTTAAAATTTATTTTTAAAAATTTTCCAAATTGTAAATTATTTTTTATTTAAATAATAAAAAACATCAAAAAAAAGCCTTAAAAAAATAAATAAAAAATCAAAAAAAATTTTATTTTAAATCATTATTTAAAAAATCCATTAAAAACCAAAGAAAAAAAAATATGCTTAAAAATATAAATTATAAGAATTAGCATTTAACAAGCACATTTTTTCTTATTATCTTTAGTAACTTTCTTATTTTCCCCATTAACAACAATTTCATTTTTAATAACATTATTTTCAGGAACATTCCCGTTATTACTATAATGTTCTCCTTCATTTTCAGCTTCTAATTCCTTAATAAAAATTTCTTTATCAACTTCAACAGAAAAAGCTTGTATTTCAGCAACACCAGAATAAAGCATTTTAAATATATTTTCTCTAGTTTTAGCACTAACTTCAAAAAATAATATTCCTTCATTTTTAGCATATTCTTCTCCTTCATTTTTTGAAACTTGCCTAAAAAAAATATATATATAAATTATACCTATTAGATAAATCAATTTTATTTCCTACTAAAATAATAATTGAATCTTCTATTCTTTTTATAAAAGCAATCCATTCTGGAATATTTGCAAAAGAAGTTTTATTTGATACATCATATACTAAAAAAACTATTGAAGAATTCCTTATATATGAAGGTATTAAACTTTTATATTTTTCTTGACCTGCTGAATCCCATATTTGAAGTTTTGTACTTAATCCTTTATATCTTATATTTTTTGAACAAAAATCTACTCCTATTGATGTTTCATATGTTTCTTTAAATGGATTATCCATTATTCTTCCTACTATTGAAGTTTTTCCAACTCCAGCATCTCCTACAAATATAATCTTATGTCTTGTAACACTTACTGAATTATCTACTGAATCTTCTTGTGATTCTTGTTCTACCATTTTATATTTAAATTTTGTTTTTTTCTTTATTTTTTTTTATTATTTTTTTAAATATTTAAATAAAGATTTTTCTTATTTATAAAAGTTTGTTTTTTAATCATTATTTATTCCCCTTTTATTACTTTTAATATTAATACAATGTTTTAATAAAATAAGAAATATGATTTAAAGAAGTTTAAATCTGAAAGAATTTCTATTTCTTTATTTTTTATTTTCAAATACTATTATACCCATTTTTTTAAAACATCAATAAAAAATTAAATAATAAACAATAAATAATATTTTAAAAATCAATAAAAAAATTAAATAAAAACCAAATTTAAACACTCAATTATTAATAATTAAAATTTAAATAAAAAACCCAAAAAATCAAAACTCATTTAAAAAAAATTATTTAAACCTTAAACTTGTGGTCTAGTTTGAACGATATAAAAATCTCCATTATAATAAACACCTTCAATATCTTGTGGAACTCCATTATATAATTTTTCAACACCAATTCCTAAAGAACTAATATTTTTAATAGCATTATCGACAAAATTTTTATCATTAAACAACTTATCATTTCCATAACTCATTTCTACTTCATTATCACAAATCATAGGAACAGAATCAAATAATCCAGCTCCAGAAAATCCTTCTAAATCTTCAGTATTAGAATCACTTCTAAAAATAAATCCTTTATTTTTTAAAGATATACTTTTATTTTGATAAGATTTAATTTCATAATTTTTATTATCTTTATTAAATACAAAACTAAAACTTTGACCTTCATAAGCTCCTACTAATGTTTCTCCCATTCCATTTACAATTTCTGCAAATATTTCATTTTTATTATTATTCATTGGATTTTTAGTATGAATAACATAAGCATATTCTGAAGGAATTATTTTTTGACATAAAACACTCATTTTTATTTCTTCTAATGTTATTCCTACTTTTGATGTTGCTATATATACTCTTTCATTATATTTTGATGCCCATACAGATTTTATTGCAGTAAATGCTTTCTCAAATTCACTTTCTTCAATACCGAAATTTAATAGTTTATCTTTTAATTTTTTGGTCTCTTCATTTTCGACGAATTGTAATTTTTTTGTTTGTTCTTTACATTTTTTTAATAAACTTTTTATGTCACTTTTTTTAATTGCTAATTTAACTTTTGATAAATATTCTTCAATTTCTTCTTTTATTTCACTGTTTTCTGGAAGGTTTAAAAAATATTCATGAACATTAAATGGTATTGCAAAACTTTCTGGATATTTTATAAAATCACAATCTGGTATTTTTTTATATATTTTTAAAGAATTATTACTTTTAGCTCCTACTGATTTAGGATTAAATTCTTCTAATTCAAGGAATATTTTTTCATATTTATCACCCGAATCAACTAAATTAACTTTTTCTATTTTTTCTTCTTCTTTTTTTTCTTCTTCATTTAAATTATCAATTTTCTCAAAATTAATATTTTGTTCAACAATACTAACTTTAACATTATTATTAACTAATTGTAATATTTCATTACTTTTACCTTCATTAAAACAAACACAAAATAAAGTATTTAAATTTCTTGCTCTTACAGAAACATGAGCTAAGATATCAGGATAATTTTCACTTTTAATAATAATTAATCCAACGCAATTATGTGGTATTTCTTCATTGCCATCAACGTTTTCAGTTATAATAATAGTTTTTTCATTATATTTCTTAAATTGAACTTCATGTAATTTTTTAACCATAATTAAATTACCTTTTACATAATCATTTTTACCTCTTGATATAATTAACCAATCTGATAATTGAGCATTTTTCCTTATTGTAGGTTCTATTTTTTTTAATAACATTGATAAAGCAAAAAATATACTTCCACGAAGCATTTCTTCAGCAAATAAATTACTATAATAATTATCTACTCCACATTCTTTTCCAAAATATCTTGCTCTTGCATCAAAATATTTATTATAAAAATCTATTACTGATGATAAAAGACGATTTAATCTACTTACTACGCTTTTTACTTTTAAAGCTGAATCTTTTGAATTATCTTTTTTTAATTTATCTACTATACTCATCCAATCATTTAAACAAAGAGTAAATTCTGAAAAATTAGGATATGAAACTTTAATGTTTCTTAATATTAAATTAATTTCATCAATATATTTATCATAATCAATTTTAATATGTATAATCTTTTCAACTAATTGTCTAGCATAAATTTCAAGAGATAATTCAAAGAATAATATATCTCTTAATTTTTTAACATCATTTAAATTTTGTTTCATAACATTTTGTAAATGTTCTCTAGCTTCAGTAACTCTTTTAATTTGAGGAATAATATCTTGAGTATCTTTATTTCTAATAACTTCATCGAAAATTCTTTTAGAATTATTATCATAAATATATTTACTTTGATCATAATCCATAACTAAATCAGTGGCAGAATGAACACTTTTTAAAATTCTTAAATAATTTTCAAAATCAGATATTCTATATCTAGGTTGATAAACAGGTTCATGATGAATTCCTCTTTCATAACTTTTTAATCTTTCTTTTGTAATTCCTCCATTTTTTAATATTTTCCAATATATTTCAGAATTACCTTTATTTTTTAAAAATTCAATAACTGCTTCACAAATAATAATATCGTCAGGAGTTGAATTATTATGTAATTTTTGATGCCATTCTTCATAAAAACAATCATGCATATCATTCCTTTGAATCATATGTAATATTTCATCTCTTATTTCTTGTCCATTTCCTACTCCTTTTCCCATTTGAGCTAAAATGTTTTTTATTAAATTTGATGTTGAATTTATTAAATTTTTATATAATTTTTCAGTTTGAAAACTTTTACTAAATCTATTTGTTAAATCGTAACTTAATTTATTTATTGAATTTGATAATAATACTGGTCTTGTATTATAATTTCTTTGCCAATCAAGTTGTCTTTGATGAGAGTATCTTAACCAAATTAATATCCAAACATATTTTTCATTTGATGTTTCTTCATTAAATGTTTGAATTATATCATAGCATTTATTATATCTATGCATTAATGTCCATGAACCATAATTTGCTTCACAGTTTATTACATCTAATACAAATTGAGGAACATATAAACCACTCTCTACTAATATTTGTTTTGATTTTTTTTTGTTTATTTTTATTTTAAATTTTATTTGATAATCTTGTCTGTAGTTATTATACCATATGTTTGTTTTAGGCTCAAAAAATACAAAGTTTATTCCTCCTATGTAATTACTGTATCCTTCTCCACGAGGGATTATCATATGGATGGTTTGATGCAACTTTTTTTCTTCTTCTTTCTTTTCTTCTTCTTTTTTTTCTTCTTCTTTCTTTTCTTCTTCTTTCTTTTCTTCTTCTTTCTTTTCTTCTTTCTTTTTTTCTTCTTCCTTTTTTTCATCTTCTTTCTTTTCTTCTTCCTTTTTTTCTTCTTCCTTCTTTTCTTCTTCTTTCTTTTCTTCTTCTTTCTTTTCATCTTCTTTCTTTTCTTCTTCTTTCTTTTCTACATCTTCTTTATTTTCTTCTTCTTCAATTTTTTCTTCATTAAATTCAGTTTGAAGAGCATTTTTATCGAATTCTCTTGTATTAGGAGGATAACTTTCTGTAGGAGGATGATTCCAACCTCCTTGTCGATGAGCATAAAAAATACCCCAATGAAGTATTAATTTTTTATTAGTTTCAGTTGAAAATTTTAAATCTACAATTTCTTCACCTAATTTTTTTAATTCTTCATCTTCTTCATCTTCTTCTTCTTCTTCAGACTTTTCTTCTTCTTCTTCTTTTTTTTCTTCTTCTTTCTTTTCTATTTTTCTATGTGAATAAAACCAATCAATTTTAATCTTTAAATCTTTTTCTAATTCATATTCTGTTGATTCAATTTGAGGAATTTCTTCTTTTTTTTCTTCTTCTTTTTCTAATTTTTTTAAGTCTGCCATTTAATTTATATTAAGAATTAAATTATTAATTAAGAATATCATATGAAAAATAATTTATATATCATTTATAATATAATTGGATTATTAAGAATATTTTATACTTAGATTTTTTATTATCTTAATTCTTTGTGAAAATAAATTTCGTTAATTTCATTATTGAATTAATTATGAAAAATAATCAATTTTATTCTGTCTTTTAATTGTTATTAAATAAATAAATTTTTATAATATTTTAATATTATTCTTAATATTTATTCTTTTGGAATTTTTTTAAAAAAATAAAAATAATAAAATTTAATTTTCTCCAAATTCCCATGAAATGATTATAAAAAAATGTTTCAGCTAATCTTTTTATTTCAATTAATCAAAACAATTATTACAAAGGAAATAATAATACCTTTTTATATCAAATATAAAACTTCAGAATGGACTCAATTTAATTATATACAAAAAAATTTATTTTATCAAATTTTTACTAATTTACAAATTGGAAATCCAATACAAGAAGTTCCAGTTGAATTAACTTTATCAAGTTATCTATTTATAATAAGTGGAAGTACAGTTCATAATAGTGTATATAATGAAAGTTTATCAAAAACTTTTCATCAAATAACAATAAAAGATATAAAAAGAAGTCAAGACATTTTTTATTTTAATAATTCAAAAAATAAAGAAGTGGAAGTTAAAGATTTAAAATTTCTTTTATCAACAAATACTTACATTAATACTCTTTCTTCTTTAGGATTAGGTTTTAAATCAAAAAATGAAGAAATTGATGATAATTTTGTAGTTCAATTAAAAAAATTAAATATTATTAATAAATATGTTTGGAGTTTTATTTATGATGATGATGAGAAAGGAAAAATAATAATTGGGAAATATCCACATGAATATAATTCTACATTTAAAGAAAATAATATTAAAACAACTAATGCAGAAGTTGAAAAAAATAAAGTTTTATGGGAATTATTATTTGATGAAATAACATATGATAATATTGTTACTAATGATTTAGATAGAAAAGGTATTTTTGATATTAATTCTAAATTTATTAAAGGTCCTTCTGCTTTTAGAGACTATTTATTAAAAAATAATTTTGTTGATAATAAAACATGTTTTGAAAATTATGTATCTCCTGGTTATTATTATTTTTATTGTAATGATAATTTTAATGTTAAAAGTTTTAAAAATCTTGTTTTTAAACATAAATATTTAAATAATTCATTTACTTTAACATATGAAGATTTATTTATGAAATTTGAAGATAAATATTATTTACTTATTCTTGTAAAGTCATACCATGCTTTTAATTGGGAATTAGGTCAACCTTTTATTAGGAAATTTAATTTTTTTTTTGATGCAGATAAAAAGTTAATTGGTTATTATTCCGAATTCGATAATAAAGGTAATAATCATTTTATGAAAATATGTCTAATTGTTCTTTTTATATTTATTATAATTGGATTATTTATTTATTCTAAAGATAAACTCAAAAAAAATAGAAAAGTAAGATATAATGAAATTGAAGATATTTATGATTATACTCCTTCAAAAGAGAATAATGATAAAAACGATAAATTATTAAATTAAATATTTTCATTTTATTTAATATTTTATTTAAAAATAAAAACTAAGTTTTTATCCCTTTAAAGTATATATTTAGAAACTCAAAAATAAAAAAAATACTAAAAAAATATAATTTTATAAAATATATATCATAATATAATATCATTAAAAAATGTCATCAGAAATAAAGGAACTAAGAGTGACTCATTTTGATAATGGGAAAAAAATAATGTATCTTGCAAAAGAATTTCTATTATCCTCAGAAGTAATTTATATTTCAGGAACAACAAATTCAGCAGGAACTGCAGCAAGAGCAGCAGAAGGATTAGTTAGATTTGGTTATGTTACTATTGAAAATGTTAAGACTGAAACTATTATTGAAAATGGTAGAAAAAGAACTAGATTTGTTGTTACTATTAAAAAAACTAAAGATTTCGATAAACTTTATAAGGAAAATGAAGAAAAAAGAAAACAAAAAGAAGAAGAAAGAAAAAAAGAAGAAGAAAAAAAAAAAGAAGAAAGTCAAAAATAAAAAAAAGAAAGGGTTTATTCTTTAAATATTTTATCTTAAAATTTCTTATTCCTTTATTTCAATAAAAAAAATAAAAAAAAAAAAATTTTTTTTTTATAATACCTAAATTAATTTATGAAAAGAAAAATAATATTTTTTAATTTATTTATAAATATAATTTCTGACTAATATTGATTTTTTTAAGATATTATAATACAATTAAAAAGAAAAAATTATTGTGAAACAATTAAAAATTTTCTCTTACTGGAGAAGCACTAACATTTTTTCTATAAGTTTCTTTTTTATTTTCATTAGAATTAATTAACCTAGGAATAATATTTATAGGTCTATTTGCAGTTTTTTTTCCTATAATAACCATACCTCCAAAATTTTTATATTTATCCATATAATTAGACCCAGAAAAAATATTAAGTAATCTATCATCATTCATTGATATAACTCCTTCTTTAGAAAATTTATGTGAAGTAATTAAAAGAGAAATTTTATTATCAATTAAAAATTTATTTAATCTTTTTTTACCATATTTAACAATAAAACCTTTTCCTTCTTTATCTCTTTCTTTATTTGGTTCTATATTATCAATTTCTTCACTGAATTCACTATATAATAAATCAAGAATAATTTGTTGTTCTTTATTAATAACATTTTGTTCTATATGAATTGGTCTTTTAATATTTTCAATATCTTCTAAAGAAGAAATCACAGAACCAATTCCACCATGAATACATAATATAGTATTATCAACTAAAATACCAAAAGGTAATAAATCAAAAACTTGATTAATAAAATAAAATAAACTTTTATTTTGTGTTACATCATCATCTAATCTTTCTTTACATTCTTGACCTAAACCACTATTAATATTTACTTTAATATCTTCATGATGTCCTCTTATTAAATAAATAAAATGAGGGTATTTAACTTTTAAAGCAAATAATAATAAAATATTTTCAAGGGAATAATAACATCTATCACAAAAATCTCCTAAAAATATATATTGCATAACATTAATATCTCCCATTTGATTATCATCACTTGGGTTTCCAAATGATTCAAAAAATCTCATTAAATCATTATAATCACCATATATATTACCAAATATTTTACATGGAGAACGAATTCTAATTAAACTTTTTTCTTTTTCTAAAATAGGTCTAACTTCCAATATTAAAGCATATATTTCTTTTAATTGAAAAGGAAGTGATTTATGTACTTCATCCATTTTACTATTATCAAACCATTCAAAAGGTCTTAATAAAGTATCTATAAATTTATTTATTAAATCAATATTAAAAGAAGGTTTACTTTGCATAAGTAAATTATTATTATATTCTCCAATTCTTTTATTTTCTTCTTGTAATTCATCAATATTAACTTTTTTAAAGACTGAAGTCATATCTTCATCTTCATTTTCTTCAGAATCTTGATTAACTATTCCACCTGCTCCAATAACAACATCATAACTTAATTTAAATTTTGATTTTTTAATAGGTTTATTATTAGTATTTGTAATTTTAGTGATTTTATTATTAACTTCAATTGATTTACTTAAAGGTGAATTTTGGAATAAATCTTCTATAGATATTTTACTAAGTTCTCCAATAGGTTGAGTTTGATTTTTATCATTAAATCCTCCATATAAATAAATAAATTTATCCAAAATAAAAGAACTATGTCTATTCATACCAACACCTGGAAAATCAAAAATATCATTTTTACTAGTATCAAATACTTGAATAGGTAATATTCCATTATGATTTTTATTACTTCTTCCTCCTATAATTATCATTAAATTTCCATAAAAAGAAACAGAATGATTATATCTAGGTCTAAGTAATTCATTATCACTAATCGGAACTCTAGTCCAACTATAAGAATTATCTCTTTTTTTAGATAAATACCAAATATCATTTAAAGGATTTTCATTAGAATCTCTTCCTCCAAATAACAATAACATTTCCTTTGAATTTCCTTTATCACAAAAACCACAAGTTTGATATAATCTCGGAGAAGGAGCAACATTATTTTTAAAATCTAATTTAATCCAATGAGGTGAATTATTAATATCAATAATCCAAACATCATTTAATAAATGAAGATTACAAGATCCTCCAAATAAGATAAAATAAGGATTCATATAATTTATAGTATGACCATATCTTTTTCCAGGTCCATTTCCAGAATAATCAATTTTTTTCCAAAAACCATATTCTTCATTATCATTTCTTAATTCAAAAAGCCATAACTCATCATCAGCTAAACCTTGTCCACCAACACTTCCTCCATGAATTACCATTTGATTATTATTATTAGAACATGCAGCATGAGCTGCTCTTTCTTTGGGAATATTATTATTATCTTCAATAATAATTTTACTCCAAATTAGAGTCATTAAATTAAATAAAAAAATTTCATTTGAAAATTTAAAATTTTTAACATCTCCAACTGCTCCTCCAAATAATAGTAATTTTACTGGAGTTATACTTACTAATGATTGACCGAAACGAGGTAAAGGACGATTTCCACTTGTTTCTGTTTTTTTTGGTGTTATACTATTTTCCAATAATGGATTTGGCTTATCGTTTGCTGAATTATTATGAAAGTTTTGATAAGGAGACATACGGGAATTCTCTGATATTTGGTTTGTGTATGGTTCTTGGTTGTTTAATGTGTTCTGAAATGAATTTGAGGAATGTGCTGTTGTTATTATATTTTTACGAAATATTGGAGGTATTGTTTTAGGCTTTGGAGATCTTTGGTTTTTTCCTTTATTAAATTTTGAATTTTTTAAATTTTGGTTATGAGACATTTTTTTTTTTATTTTTTTTCTTTTTATTGGAAAAGGTTTTTATATTATTTATTTAAATAAAAGTTTTTAAATAATATGTTAATTTATTTATTTTTTTTTCTTTTTGACCAAAAAATAATAGATTAAATATTTGCTTTTTTCTAAAAAACAAACTTTTCAATATCATTAAAAATAGTAGCTTTATTATAACTAATCGCTGCAGTCATAATATCTAAATATTTATCACTATTTAAAGCATCAATATCTTTCATTTGTTTATTTTTAAAATTATAAGCATTACCAAAGCAATTATAAACATCCCCAAAATAATCTTTTCCCATAATAACATTTCTAAAAATAAATAATTTCTTACAAATATCTTGAACAACATTTTTATCTAAATTTTCTTCTTTAATAATATTATCATTATCATATTTACATAAATCTTTAACATTACCATCATCATCATATTTACAAACATAACCTGAAATAAAATCATTATTTTCATATTTCCCAAAGAAACATTCTTCTAAACTTGAAGAATAAAATAGTGAATTTTCTCCTTCTCTTTCACCTTTATTATTTAAATAACCATGATAAACATAATAGTCATCTTCTTCTTTAGATAAAAAAGTTCCTTTATTATAAATATTATTATTAAAAAGACCAATAAAAGCTGAAAAATTCGAATTATCAAAATCTGAAAATGGTTTTTTTTTGTTTGATTCACTTATCCATAAATTTATTCCTCTATTATTTCTTTTATCGTTTTTCCATAAACCAAAATAAAATTCTTGATTTCTTATTCCATTTTTTATTTCTGGTTTAAATTCATAAAAACCATGTTTATCTCTTTGATCTTCAGAATAATAACCGAAATATGAATCTCCATTTGAATAATTATTTATACAATATCCTTCTCTTTCGAATAATTCATTTAATATTCCTAAAAATTTATTATTTATTTTTCCACAATACATATTTGAATTTTCGTCATCTCCTTCCCATTTTTTTATTATCACATTTTCTTCTCGGTATTCTAAATTTTTTTCTATGTCACGAGTTATTAATATTTTGTCAAAATGGATTTTTTCAGATTTATTTGGACTTGAAGCAGTTTTTACCGACATTATATATTTTTTTATTTTTATTTATTTTTATTTTATTTTTTTTAAAAATAAAAAACATTATATATTCAATTAATTATGACAATCTTTTTAAAATATGTATTAATGAAATTACAGAATTTTCACCTTCTTCTTTTTATTTTTTATTATTAAAATATTTCATAAATTAATAAAGAAAATATATTTAATGATTATATTAAATTTAAATTTTGAGAAGTTATACAAAAAAAAATAATAAATTAAAAAAATATAACATGATACTCAAAATTTTTTGATTCATTCAGTGAATTTGATAACATAAAAAAAAGTTCATTTTTATTTGTTAATATTTTTATATTTTATTATTTGATTTGCAAGAATTTTATTATTTAATTTAAATTTTTAATTTATATATATAATTAATTGATATACATATTTAATAAATTAATCAAAATCCATATTATCATCATAATATATTTTATCCTTGTTTGCATAAGCACCTTCTTCATAAGTTCTTATTCTTGCATATTTTAATTCTCTTTCAATAATATCATCTAAATGTGCAATTTTCGCTTTTAAAACTTCTTTAGCATCTAAAAAAGAATATTTATTTTTTTTAATTTCTTCCATTAAATATTGTTCTTTATTTAACTTAGTATTAACTTGTTCTTTTAAATTATTTCTTTTAAGAATTAAATTAGGATCAATAACAATTCCTTTTTCTTTTTTTTCTTTTTCTTTTTGATCAAAATTATTTATTTTAGTAGTTAAATCATCAACAATACTTTGTAATTCTTTTATTTTATTTTGATTATTTGCTAAAACCTCTTCTTCTCCTTCACATAAAATTTTTCCCATAATTGGATCATTTCCAATTATTCTATAAAAAGGTTCTCTTAATTCATTATAAGTTTTATCTCTGGTTTGATCTTTAAAATAAACATCTAAATATAAATTTAATTGAAGCTTTTTTTCTTCTAATTTTTTTCTTTCTTTTTCAAACATATCAATTCTTTCATTTACTTCTTGTAAAGTTAAATTAGATTTTTTATTTTTTAAATCAATAACATCTTGAATATTATTTTTAAAATTTTGAATAATTTTATTATTATTTTTTATTTTTTCTTCATAAGTAGTAACTAAAGGAAGCATATCTTCATGAACTTTGTAATTAAATTTTAATTCTTGATTTGCATTTTTTAATAATTCATATCTGTTTTTAATTATATTTATTTTAGCCATTAAATTTTCTATTTCTTTATATTGTTTTTCATATTCATTTTTAATTTGTCTTTGAATTGCAATTTGTCCATTTAAAACAGCTAATTTTTTTTGAAGCATTTCAACACCTTGATTAGATTGAGATAATAAATCTATTTCAATATGTATTTCATCATAATTTTGTACTTTAGCTAAATTTTTCCTTAAAAAATTATTTTCTTCTTCAAGCTCTTTTAAGCTTTTTTTCACTTCTTCTTTTTCTCTTGCAGCATGTTTAACTTGATTATTAGTTTCATCATATTTTTTTTGCATTTTCTCCATATCAATTTGTTTTTCTTCATTTAAAGCAACAACTGTTTTAAATTTCTCAGAAATTTTTTTTTCATCTTTTTCAAAAGGATCATAATAACAATCTTCAATTTCTTTATTATCTTCATATA
>JAEEGL010341642.1_pt1 | contig 17137 bp, 18 predicted proteins | sample 9134231 | NCBI WGS metagenome assembly JAEEGL01 (sample SAMN16246548, study PRJNA631951) | gut metagenome | biome: gut microbiome; feature: rumen; material: fiber-attached | host: Bos | place: Iran: Karaj | collected 2018-10
CACTGCAAAAAATAAAAGATAAAGAAGAAAAGTTGGCCAAGATTGCCGAAGAAAAAGCCGCCGCAGAAGCCGCCGCCAAGGCCGCAGCCGAAGCACCCGCCGAAGAATCTGCCCCGGCTGCGGATGCACCGGCAACCGAAGCATCGGCAGAATAACACAAATGAAAAAAAATCATTCGCCATATTCTAACAAAGTGTGTCACAAGACGATTCGTTTCGTCTTTGACACAGTGTATTTTTATAATCCGCATCTGCGCAAGTTATTAATGGACAGTTATTTCTTGAATATTCCGGTTATGCGGGAATATGCGCGCGACAATCATATTGATGAAATCGCGTATTTGTTGGATATACGAAAAACTTTGTTAAAAATGCGGGGTGTCCGTGAACGATATTAAACGCATCTTGGTCGGCAAGATTGTTGCACCCCAAGGAATACGGGGCGAAGTTCGTGTGCAGACATTTACCGAAAAACCGTCGGATTTTCAAAATCTGGCGGTTTTGGGTAATAATATCGCGCCGGGCGCGTTTCATTTCGTGCGCGTGGTGCCAAATTCAAATGTTATTATTGCGCGTCTTGATAACATTACCGACCGAAATGCCGCAGAAATGCTGCGCGGGATTGAGCTGTTTATAAATCGCGACGATTTGCCCGCAACAAAATCCGGCGAATATTACCAGGCGGACCTGATTGGCATGACGGTTGTTCGCGATGGTGTAAAAATTGGCTCTGTCGCGGGTTTCCAAAACTTTGGTGCCGGCGACATTATAGAAATGGACAATGGTGATATGGTTGCATTTCGTGGCGCAATCGTTGACATGAATACAAAAACGATAAAGGTGGCATAAAAATGGCAAAGCATTGGTATATGTATGCAAACAATAAATTTATCGCAGAATCGGCGGGGTGCACGGTGTGTTTGAACCAATGCCCGGCAATACAGTATGTATCAGATATGATAGCCAAGGTTATATACGAACCATTGGTAAATCGTGAATTTAATATAAAGGCTGAATCGGTCTGTGACCCCGATGCACTGAAACAACATGTTTTGAAAGTGTGTGCCGCATGTCAACAAAAAAGCAAATAATTCAGGGTATATTATGAGAACATTTTATTTAAATAATAATCAAATTCAAACATCGTATAACTGCCCGGCGGGGGTCGCCGATTGCGCGGCGTTTGAATACCTTAGGTCGATACCAAATTTAGCGGTGCATTACCATATGCATAATGCGGTCAGCACAGATATTATTATTGGCCCAGTATTAAACAAATTTGATGTGGGTACTATTACCATTGAACTAAGAACCATTTGCAATGCGTGTCCAAACTATCTGAAAGAACGCCAACGCGTACTTGCACTGAATAAAACGAAAACATATCAAAATGCACTTTAATATATTGACCGTTTTTCCAGAATTGTTTCCCGGGACACTTGGTGCCGGTGTTGTTGGGCGCGCGCTGGAAAATGGCATTTGGTCATATAAAGTCATAAATATTCGCGACTTTGCCATAAACGACTATGGCAGTGTTGATGATGCGCAATTCGGTGGTGGTGCTGGTATGGTTATGCGGCCGGATGTTTTGGGTGATGCGCTGGATTCAATCAAAAATCCGGGGAAAATCATATACTTTTCACCCCGCGGGGCGCGTTTAGACCAAAAAATGGTACGCGAATTTGCTAAATGCCCAGATGATACGGTATATACCCTGCTCTGTGGCCGGTACGAAGGAATTGACCAACGCGTAATTGATATGTATAATATCATGGAATTATCTATTGGGGACTATATTCTGTCGGGTGGCGAAGTCGCCGCACAAGTTTTTATTGACAGTTGCGTTCGCGTGGTTGATAATGTTGTCGGTGGCGGTGAATCAGCAACCGCAAACGAAAGTTTTGAAATCGGTGGGTTAGAATGGCCGTTATATACCCGTCCGTCGGTATGGCGTGGACAAAGTGTCCCAGAAGTCCTGCTGTCTGGTCACCACGGCAATATAGAACGGTGGCGGAAACAACAATCGGACGATTTAACAAAACAACGGCGTCCGGATTTAATAAAGGAAAACAAAAAATGAACATTGTTAAAAAAATAGAAGAAAAAAATGTTGAAAAAATGAAGGCTGGGAAAAACATCCCTGACTTTAAAGCGGGTGATACTCTGCGCATTCATGTAAAAATCAAAGATGGTGATAAATTCCGCATTCAAATGTTCGAAGGTGTCGTTATCGCACGCGATGGTGGCATGGGGAATACCGCATCATTTACGGTGCGTCGCGAATCATACGGTGTTGGCGTAGAACGCAAATTCCCACTGTACAGCCCGGCAATCGAAAAAATTGAAAAGGTTCGTATCGGTCGCGTTCGTCGTGCGAAATTGTTCTTTTTGCGTAAACTGTCTGGTAAAAAGGCACGCATTGTTGAAGATTTGTCGGCAACCGCGAACGAAAAGAACGCAAAAGAAGCAAAATAATTTTTATAATCAAGGGGGGTAAAAAAATGAAGTTTTTAAATACAATTCGGATTTTTTTGGCCCCCATTTTCTGTTTTTTTATCATATCACCGGTATACAGTTATACCGAACGTAATACCGCAATTTTGCAGGTTATGGACAAAGCCGCCGGAAAAACCCAAACAATTACTGCGCCGATTGGTCAAATGATTGAGTTTGAAAAACTGCATATTCTAGTGCGATCATGCAAGCAGTCAAACCCGTTTGATGCCGAAAATTTTTATGCCTTTGTTGAAATATCTAAATCGGATAACACCAGGATTTTCAGTAACTGGATGGATCGTAATAATCCGGGAAAACGGCCGGTCCAGAATGCTGACTATGATGTTTGGTTGGTTCGTTGCGAATAAAATCAAAGGAGCGCACAATGAAAAAATTTTTAAAAAAATATCTGAAATTTTTTATTGGTGTTGGGGTTATTATCATCGCAATCTTTGTTTTTGTCCAGACACAAAAAACGACAGCGCTGGAATCGGGGCAACTGAAAGACTGGCGCAGCGCATCAACCGAACGCAGAAATGCTGCAATAAAGGTTCTTACCGCGTCGGAAAATAATTCAGAATTGTTAATCAAATGTGTTGATAAAATGGCAACTCTGCCTGATTCTGGTGATATGCCGGTGCGCGATGCAGTTGAACTTTGTTTTGTTGGAATTCAATTAAAAGCTAATATTTAATGCGACGCATATTACCTGTTCTTTTAATTCTTGGGGCATGTGCAAATCATAATTTAAATGACTATATGGGCGCAGATTATTTGGGCGCGCCATATGAAACAAACCCATTAGGTGAAGGTATTGCACCTGATACAGACCCACTGATACGGTTTGATGCATTTGACTGTACAACATTTGTTGAAACTGCCCTTGCAGGTGGCGATGTACAAGAACTGAATAATATACGATATATAAATGGAACACCGAATATTCTTTCACGAAATCATTTTGTGGAAACAGATTGGTTAAAAAACAATTCGGACATTGTGCGCGATGTGACCAAGAACTATGGCAAAACAAACACAAGAACGGTGACCATAGATAAAAAAAACTGGTTCAAGTTGAAATATAATCTTGATGTAAATATTGCGCCACAAACTGTCAAACTTAGATACATACCATACAATAATATGCCAAAACTAACTGTTGACAAACCGATGATTGTTCTTTTTGTTGCAGGTCAAGGCAAGATTCGGAATAAAATCGGTACAGATTTAGCCATAAGGCATATGGGATTCCTTTTGCCAAATGGAATGCTTCGACATGCATCATATCGGCGCGGTTGTGTTATGGATACAGATTTTTCAAAATATGTAAAGCAAATTATGGAAAACAAAAATAATTTAGGTATAATGTTGCTGGAAATAACAAAATGAAAGACGATAAAATAATTCAAATGGATATGGGTTCATCTGTATCATCGCGCGGTGGTACGGTATGCCTTGGCATAGAATCATCGTGTGATGAAACCAGTGCGGCGATTGTTGATTCAAATCGCAACATTTTATCGCACATAATATATTCACAAATTCCCGAACATCAAAAGTATGGTGGTGTGGTTCCAGAACTTGCGGCACGCGCACATATTTTGGCAATTGACGAAGTTATTCGTCAAACACTGGATCGTGCAAATATGAGTATTTCCGATATTGATGTTATCGCTGCAACCGCAGGACCTGGTCTTATTGGGGGAGTGTTGATTGGTTGGATGGCGGCGGTTGGTATTGCGCAATCCACTGGCAAACCACTGATTGCTGTCAATCATTTAGAGGGACATGCCTTGGTGCCACGTTTGGCGGCAACAACCGCAGATAATTCTGCGGCACCGGTTGCAGTTGAATTTCCATATCTGTTAATGCTGGCATCTGGTGGACATTGTCAAATATTATTGGTTCGCGGTGTCGGTCAATATGAAATGATTGGGCAAACACTGGACGACAGTGCCGGCGAAGCATTTGATAAGGTTTCAAAGATGTTGGGGCTTGGGTATCCGGGTGGACCAATTGTTGACCGGCGCGCCGCATTGGGAAATCCACATGCGTTTGATTTCCCACGGCCATTAACAGATAAACCAAACTGCGATTTTTCATTCAGTGGTATCAAGACTGCGGCACGCACATTTTTGAACAAAACTGATGCGCCCTATTCTGACGAATTCATAAATGATTTCTGCGCATCATTCCAGGCATCTGTGGTTGACTGTATTACGAACCGATTATCATACGCAATGAAAACACCTGTTGTATTAGAAACAAAGCCAAAAACACTTGTGGTTGCCGGCGGTGTTGCAAAAAACAGTGCAATTCGCAGTGCAATGGAAAAATTGGCACATGAACACGGTATGATTTTTGCCGCCCCACCAATGAATCTGTGCACTGACAACGGCGCAATGATTGCATGGGCGGGTTTGGAAAATTATAAAGTTGGCAATATCGTGCGCGAACCGATTGCGCCGCGTCCAAGATGGCCTTTAACCGAACTGATGGAAAAATAAAATGCAAAAGCCCGAACCATTCGTAAAACCTGATATGATTTTTTCTGTATCCGACGCATCGGCACTGTTGAAAAATGTTGTTGAAACCGCGTTCCCGGTTATCAAGATTCGTGGCGAATTGTCACAAATCACACGCGCAACATCCGGGCACATGTATATGACAATAAAGGATTCATCGGCGGCAATGTCTGTTATCATATGGCGCGGAACACCAATAAACTTTGCGCTTTCTGATGGATTAGAGGTCATAATTACCGGGAAACTTACCACATATCCGGCGCGCAGCAATTATCAAATCATTGCCAGTAACATTGAAATGGCGGGGGTTGGCGCAATTCTGAAAATGTTGGAAGAACGCAAACAAAAGTTGGCCAGCGAAGGATTGTTTGATGCATCACGCAAAAAGCCCTTACCTAAATTACCAACAACAATTGGGGTGGTCACCAGTCCGACCGGTGCCGCGTTTCAAGATATTCAAAACCGCCTGCGCGAACGATTTCCGGTGCATATTATTCTGTACCCCGCCACCGTCCAGGGCGCAACCGCCGCCGCCGAAGTTGCCGCCGGTGTTAAATACTTTAATCGCACAAAAAATGTAGATGTTATTATCGTTGCGCGCGGTGGTGGATCACTGGAAGACCTGTTGCCCTTTTCCGAAGAAATTGTTGTGCGCGCGGTCGCCGAAAGTGAGATACCGGTTATAACCGGTGTCGGGCATGAACCTGATTGGATGCTTGTTGATTTTGCCGCAGACCATCGCGCCCCCACCCCAACCGGCGCAGCCGAGGCAGTTGTCCCAACAAAAATATCGCTTGTCCAAGAATTGGACAACCTGTGGCACAGAATATCATCAAACATAACAACGCGCGTTATGAACGCAAAGAAACAAATTCAAAATACCACGATAAAAAGCCCACGACAAATGGTTATGGAACGCGCGCAAAGATTGGATGATATCACACGAACGCTTGGTATAATAATAAATGCAAAATTAAATGTGACACATCACAGCATAGAGCACTGTGGTCAAATGTTAAATTCACTGGGGTATAAAAATGTTTTGAAACGCGGATATGCCATTGCACGCAGCGCAGACAACAAAATAATATCATCGGCAACCTGTGCGGATAAAATTACCACCATTGAATTTGTTGATGGAATTAAAACAATTTAATTTTTCAATAATGTTCTTGCGGTGGCCAATGATTCAGGCGTTATTTCGGCCCCGCTGATTATACGGGCAATTTCGTTCAATCTTTCACCATCGGTGATTTCATGAACGGTTGTCGTGGTTGTTTCGCCGTTCGTTGTTTTTTCAATTTTGAAATGCCGGTCGGCAAATCCGGCAACTTGGGCCGAATGGGTTATAACCAACGCCTGGGACTTTGCCGCAAGGCGATTCAATCGGTCACCAACCGCCGATGCGGTTGCACCACTGATACCGGTATCAACCTCGTCAAAAACAAACACATGTGCAGAATCGCCACCCGCCAACACAACACGCATCGCCAACATCAAACGCGCTAATTCACCGCCAGATGCAGATTTATGTAATGGTGCAAATGGCATTCCTGGATTTGTTTTAATCATAAATGTAATATTGTCCACACCGCCTGCGCCGGGGGATACGGTTGCAAATTCAACAATAAAATCCGCATTACCCAATTTTAAATCGGGCAATTCATGCAAAAGACGGATACGCAATTCATCCGCCGCCGTATGACGCGCCACACTTAATGCATTTGCCAAATCTTCGTATTTTCGTTTTGCCGTTGCGACCGCCGCATTTATCCGCTTTAGTTCCGCATCAGAATTATTTATCGTATTCAAAGCGGATTCCATTTCGGTTAATTTATTTGGTAATTCGTCCGCCGTAACATGGTGTTTGCGTGCCGCCGCGCGAATTGCAAATAATCGTTCTTCTATTGAATCAACTGTATCAGTATCTATTTCATCGGGTGCGATTGCATCAGCAACATTTGCAACCATTTCTGCGGCATTATATAAAATATCAATTTGTTCGGCAAATGGATTCGGTTCGGTTTTAATGCGTTCCAGAATGTGCGCAACCGTATATATCTGGGAATCAAGAGTATTTCCACCACCCCCGATTGCATTTGCCGCGTCCGCCAAAATCGTCGCGTTCTTTTCGGCATTTATCATATCAGCGCGTTTTGTTGCAAGTTCATTTTCTTCGCCGATATGAACATTTAATGCGCGCAATTCTGCGATATTATGTTCCAGATATTCTTGTTCAATCGCATTGCGCTCAAGAAATTCGGTTGTTGCGCGCAAATCGTTTTCCAATCTATTTAATTCATTATATGCAATACGAACATTGTTTAACAATGTATTAAAATTATCAACATTTTGGGTGGCAAATTCATCCAGTGCAACACGATGCATAGCGGGGTTTAACAATGCGTGATTTGCAAATTGCCCATGTATTTCAACCAATTCATCACCAATTGTTTTCAATGTTTTTATTGAAATCGGGACATCATTAACCCATGCGCGACTTTTGCCATCTGTGCCAAGCGTGCGACGCAAAATAATCATATCATCATGTTCAATCCCCATTTCATCCAAAATTGTTGCAACACCCCCGGGACACGAATCAAATTCTGCGGTTACCGACGCGCCATCCGTTCCATTACGAACAAGACCAATATCTGACCGCGCACCCAATGCCAGCGATAACGCATCCAACAATATACTTTTACCCGCGCCGGTTTCACCGGTCAAAATATTTAAACCCGAACCAAATTCCAGATTCAGTTTATCTATTAACACAATATTAGAAATTTTTAAATTCGTTAACATGATTGTATTATATCCGTTATTGGTATATTTTCCAGTGTAAAATCATTCAACCAAAGTATCTTTGCGGCAATATTAAAACCCCGATAAATTTGCTTTAATAATGCACAATATTCATTTAATTGTTCAACATATTTTTTATAATAGATTTTTTTATCAACATCGGTTTTATAGTCTAGGACAACCACGGTTTTCGTATCGTTATTTACATACAACCGGTCAATGCGACGACTGATGAATTTACCATTTATGGTGCCTGCTATTGGAACCTCGGTCTGGGAAAGCAAACCAAATAATTCACACAATTCAGGATTGTTTTTTATGCGCAATATAATATTTTCGTTTCCGACCCAACCGTCCGGGCCATAAAAAACATGCTGCATTTGTGCATGCATACTAAGCCCAGCCCTGGTTGCATACTCTAACTGCGTTTGATTTTTAACCAATTCATGTAATTTAGTTTTCATAATTTGTTATCCTGATTATATCTCCGTTATCAACCGTACCAATTTTTTCACTAAGTGTATTCCATAGCACAGTATGCCAACATAATTCAGGCGCATTTCTGTTTCCTGAAAAACCATAAATGTACAATTCATCGCGTGCACGCGTCATTGCCACATAAAGCAATCGGAAGTATTCTTCGGTTTCAACACCTGATTGTTTTGAATAAATTTCATTAAATTCTGGGCTAAATTCGTTGGGTCGGTGCGCCGTCCATACCCAAACCGGCCAAAATTCGCCCGCATGCCCAGCATCCAAAATTTTATAAATATTTTCTGATTTTGGCACAGATACCGTATCTATTAAAAATACCGCCCGCGCCTGCAAACCTTTGCTGCCATGAACTGTGACAATACGAACACCATCGCCCGAATCCAGGCTGCGTTTAATCTCGCTGTTGCCGGTGATAAACCATTTGATAAATTCACGCAATGTCCCCGGACGCGTGCGTTCATATGCCAAACACATGGTAATAAATTCTTCCAATGGGTCAATAACCTGGACCCCAAGCGCCGCGATAATATTTTCACGCACATTATGATTATTTAAAATATATGTAAAGAAACTGTATGGCCCGTCTGTCTTTGCGTGTTCTGTATAATCATAAAGTCGTAAATATATATCACTATACGATTTTTGTAAAACATCAAAAACCGTCATTTGTTCTGAATTTTTATCGTATGCACGCCGCAATAAATTTTCGGCATTCCGTACATTGCAAATTTCGTATAATTGTGCATCATTCAATCTGAACAGCGGACTTTTTAACACACAGCACAAACTATAATCATCGGTTGTATCCATACAGAAACGTATTAAATTCATAAAATCACGAATAATTGGAAAATCCGGTAAAACTATTCGGTCGGCACCGGCAACCGGTATATTACGGCGTTTTAATTCGTTCGTCATCGGAACCGCCAGTGGCGCACGTTGCTGCAACAAAATCATTATGTCGTTTGGCGCGTAATGTTTTTTACAAACCAATTCTTCAATTTTATCTGCAATATTTATTATATACTGTTTGCGCGCCGTTGCGGTTTCTTGATTGTCCACCGATTGGATTTTGTGAATTTCCGCCAACCCGCAATCATTTGTACGAAAACATTTGTGCAAATTGTTTACAAAGCCGGTCATTCTTGCAACGGTTTCATCACCAAAAAACATATCAACCATTTGCAATATCGGCGCAACCGAACGAAAACTCTGAGTTAACGGCACCTCTATTATTGCACGGGCATTATTGGTTATATATTTTGAAATTTCATCCCGACTGCGCGCAAACGCATTTGGATCTGCACCTTGAAATCCATAAATTGACTGTTTAGTATCACCAACAACAAACAATGAATGCGGTAAATCAGAGTTGTCACCTTCGGTAAAGAAATCGCCCGCCAACATACGCAACAAATCCCATTGCAGTGGCGCGGTATCTTGCGCTTCGTCAACCAAAATATGCGATAAAGACAAATCCAGTTGTGACAAAACCCAACCCATCGTTTCCGGATTTGAAAATAGTCGGTGCGTATATAAAATCAAGTCTTCAAAATCCAAAACATTCCGCGCGCGTTTTAATTCCATATATTGCTTTGCAAACGCCGCAGACAAATCAAACAACGCAATCGTATCGGCAAATATTTTTTCATTCACCAATAACACATTTTTTTCAAAAACACGTTCTTTTTCATCGGCCAAATATTCATAATTTAATCCAGATACTAAAATCGTTCCGGTTTTGGTTAAATAGGCATGTTTATACACATCAAAATCTATTGTGTTTTCAATATATTGCTCGGTCAGGTTGATAAGTTTCTCTAAGGTTTTGGTCGGCTTTTTCTCGGACTTTGCCAACAAAAGTATATTTTTAAGTTTTTCAACCGGTTTTTTATCGTTTTTTTGCCGAGTCAATTTTAAAGATTTTTTAATCGTATCAACGAAATAATTCCTATACTTATCAAAATTATTTATTGCAAAAAAGTTCTTGTATTGTCCGCCAATTGTTTTCAATAAATCGTCCAATTTGTATTCAGACATAACGCCAATAATGTGGTCAAATGCGGCCTTGGTTCGTTCGTCATTATCGGTTGAATTTACTAATCGCATCATTGCATCATTTAACAATATTTGCTGCGGCGCATCAGACACCAACGACCATGATGGTGACAATCCTGCCTCGGTCGGGAAACGATGCAATATTTCTTCGCAAAAACCATGTATTGTTTTTATTTTTAAAATTTCGGGGTTATCAATATATTTAAAGAAAATCTTACGCGCATGCGCGATATCTTTTGCGTTGGGATTTTGATTTATTGCAACCCCGCGCAACAATTCGCGCAATTCATCATTATCGGCCATTGCCCAGCGACGCAACGCAGCCAAAATACGATTACGCATTTCGCCCGCCGCCGCGTTTGTATAGGTTAAACATAAAATTCCCGAATTCGTGGCATTATCACGAAACAAAATACGCAATAACCGTTCGGTCAGAACACTGGTTTTTCCGGTACCGGCATTCGCCTGGACCCAGACATTATGTGTTGGTTCTGCGGCAATTTCCTGTTCAGACGAAAGAGTATCTTTTTTTGTCATTTATCTGCTTGCTTTATCGTGGGAATAATAGTATAAATTTATGGTGACTGCAAGAACATATCTTATCATTTATTGGGGGGCAAAAAATGGATTTCGGTAATACTTTGTTTATAGTAACCATTTGTTTAGCGGGGCTGTTATTTATCGTGCTGTTGGCATTATTTTTTATATCACGCCGGTCCCAACACACCATGCAATCAATGATTGATATTATAACCGAACCTGATCGCGCCCGAATCCAAGATGCATCAAATATATTGCAAACTATAATGGCGGGCGAAATTAAAAAGATACTTGGCGGATTTCAAACAATGCAAAACACTCTGCGCGCACAAATTGCCACCGCCGAAGAATTAAAAAATGAACTGACCGCACGCAACGATGCACTGGTTCAGACCGCCAATGACGCGGTTCAACGCGTTGCGCAAATGACGGGGCGCATGGATAATACAGTATCCGGCCTGCGCGATGTGGTAAATTCAGAAAATTGGAACGATGTTTCCGCTGCGACTGACCGATTTGCCGGCACAATCCAAGAAACACTTAGTCGTATATCCGAAACGACAAAAGATTCAACCGAAAAAATTGCACAAATAAACGGACATATTGAACAATGGGATGCCGCCAGCGACAAATTTACAAGCAACCTGCAAAAATCATTTGATTTAAACCGTGAACAATTTCAATCTATGACCGATAATGCGAATACTATACAAGAAACAATTTCAAAACTGGCCGCCACCAGTGCCGAAGATTTTGGTAAAATTAAATCCGCCGCCGCCGATTATGAAAAAACATTGGAATCCAATGACAAGATTACCAGTGCATATCTTTCTAAACTGGATACTTTTGGAAAACAGAGTAAAAAGCAATTAGGTGCCCAGATGAATACATTAACCAATACCGCAAATGTTGTTGGTGCCCAGGTATTATTATCAGAATCTTCGGTTGAAAAACAGGTTCGCAAACTGACCGATGCGGTTGAGGCACTTATAACCAGTGCAACAGAAACCGAAAGCGCAGTTCGTGGAATTTCATCGGAATTGTCAGGATTGACAAATCATTTTGAAAACGAAATCAAAGAATTTGCCGACGATGTGGTTAGTGAATTAAAAACTGTATCTGGTGTAGCAGACACAACATTAAAAGACACCAAAATTGCCGCCAACGCGTTTTCAGAGTCGGTTAAATCTATGGCAACCGGTGTGCGTGAAACATTGATTGAAATGAATACCGCGCATACCCAATTGGCCGGCCAATCCGAAGGACTGATAAAAATGTCAACCGAAACCACCGCCCAGTTGAAACCATTATCTGAGCTGATTGAACGATATTATGTTGCCCTGCCCGATTTGGCGACCGCATCGGAAAACATGGGAACAGGACTTAGCAAAACGGTGGCGGAACTTGATAAAAAAATAACAGCAATTCGCGAAACGGTCGCAGAATCAACCGTCGCCGTTGCAGAATCTGCGGCAAAATTGGACGAATTGGCGGGCGAGTCGCGTCAACAAATGATAGATTTAATGTCTGATTATGCCAAGGCGGTTGACACCATGCAGACATTGAATAAACAAATGATGGTTGCACGTGCGGCGGCACCAATGGATGCAATTAAAACAATTCCGAATACATCACCGCGTGCAAGCAGCCGTGACTTCGTAGAACAAACGACACGCGAATTTGATAAAATGTACGAACAAACGATTGATTTGGTTCGCGCAATGGGCGGCGAAATTCCAGATATTGTTTGGAAAAAGTATCATGATGGCGATAAAACAATCTTTGCAAAATGGATGGCAAAGATGGTTCGTGCTGCCGATAAAAAACGTTTACGCGAACTGGTCAAATCGGATGCGGTTTTTCGTTCCCAGGCGACACAATTTGTGCGCAGTTTTGATAAAATCTTAACGGCGGCGCAACAAACCGACACATCCGATAAACTTGTTGCGGCGATGTTAAAAAATGATTTAGGAATCATATATTCATCGCTGAGCCAACAGGTTTAAAAACAATTTTTCAATTTTAATAAATATTATATATTTATTACTTGCGCCGTTTGGCGCATTTTTGCTAGCCTTGAAATATAACAAGGAAAGGAAAACACAAGCAAAATAATAGTATGTTGAATTTAGTGCGTTTTTTGCGTGTGCTGATAATTGTATTTATCAGTGTTTTTGGTGCGTTTAAAATCGCCCCTGCGGTCGCATGCACAAGTGATGAAATCACACTTTCGGACGGAACATGTAAACCGGTTCAATTCACAATGACGATTGGCAATTTTCCATCAGATGGTGCAGATTTTACTTTCTATGTTTCTGCTAAAGGCAAGATATATGTTGATTGGGGGGATGGATATGTTGAAACAAAAAATTTAGGGAATAATAATTTAAACAACCGTATGGGAATAACCCGAAAATTCTATGATACCCAAGACAGATATACTATACGACTAAGTGGCGAATTTGATGCATATCCAACAAAAAACACCAGTTATTCCAACGCGGTTTTCAGTCTCTATGGTGGATATGCAACACCAGAATATCTTTATGGTATTTCGGGCAGTCTGGGCGCACTATTCCCAACCATAGATAATGGTGGCAAAGGAAAGCAACCAATGTTTTGGGGCGCTTTCAGAGGTTGTACAAACCTGAAAGGACCAATTCCAGCAAATTTATTTAGCGGTATATCTGGCGCTGCTAACAGTTTTATGTTCCGCGAAATGTTTTATGGATGTACGAATTTAGATGGTTATATACCGTATAATCTGTTTGATGGAATAACTGGTTTGGGCTCATCACACATGAACGATATATTTTATAACGATACTAAACTGGCAACGACCTGTCCCACCGGCACAACGCAATATACAACCGGATATGAAAATTACTGGAAACCGGCATCCAGTGGGACGAATTCTACACCACGTGTCGCGTGTAAACCGGATACGGTGGTGTGCGACCATGCATATAACGGTACATGTCCGGATTTATGTTCGTTCGCCACAGAACTAAAAACCAGTTCTGGCTTGTCTTTCCCGCTGTTCGCAACAAAGGAAACAGCCGTTGCAATAAACATACGACAAAACGGTGTCACATGCTATGTGCCATTAGAATCCGGCAATGGCGGCAGTGGCAGTTTGAATATCGCATATAACAACACAATCTATCATGCGGGGATATTGGATAATTAGTGGTTATCCGCCTTCGTTCGTCACCGCAAAGCGGTGCCGTGACTGCGGCGAGACTTCGGTGTTAGTGGGTGGTTGTTAGTGGTTAGTGGGCAGGTGGTAGTTTAAAACCGCCCAAACGGGCGGTTTTTATCGTGAAATTGGTCTGTTCTCAGCCTTGGACTTCCACATAAGCATTTCTTCATACACTGAGCCAATATACTGGCTAAGACGCGCATCCATATTTCCCGTGATTGGTTGTAGAATATAATCGGGTCGCAAATCTGCGGCAAGAAAATCTTCTATGTCACAAGTATTTGCATGCCGAACCGCGGCATCGTTTGGCATAGTTGCGCGTGCCGCCGCAATTTCAAAATTATTCCGGGGCGGTACAAACCACGCGATTTTATATCCATAGAATGAATTCAGTCCATGCATATTAAACCAATCTATCATTTGACGAACATATTTAGGTTCTATGACATCATATGTAAAATTCCGACCAAGATTATTCAAAACCTCACTTTCTGGAACACCATATAACCATTTCCGATCGCCCAGTTTCCAAAAATCACGGTTTACCCATAAATATGTGACCAAAGGGGTTTTATTAAAATATTCTTCATCACGGAAATAATATTCTCGGCCCTCGACCTCGCCCGCACGCATATCACGCGTAGTCGCGGATTTAAGATTATAAAACAAACCCGCTGGTAAAGTCTTCCTTATAAAATACGATTTACCTGAACCCGAAAGCCCTACACAAAATAAAAGCGTGTTCTTCATTTTTGCCCCCTTTGGTTGTTATAAAAAGGGGCGTCAAAAACGCCCCCCTTATGTTAATCTTCTAGGAAACTGCGTAATTTGCGCGCGCGCGTTGGATGTTTCAGTTTATTCAACGCCTTTTGTTCAATCTGGCGAATACGTTCACGTGTGACCCCAATATATTCACCAACCTCTTCAAGGGTACTGGTTTTATTAGTGCTCATCCCGAAACGTTGACGCAGGACGGTTTCTTCTTTTGGATCCAATTCCGACAGAATTTGTGTGACAATCTTGCGAAGATTCTTTTGCGCCGCCGATGTAAACGGATTCTTGGCGGTTTCATCGGCAATGATTTCCATGCGCGAACTATCATCTTCGGTGCCGACGGGCGCTTCTAATGAAATTGGACGAACATTGACTTTCATCGCTTTATGAATCTTGTCCACCGGCAGATATATAATCTTGGACAATTCTTCGGCAGTTGGCTGACGACCATATTTATGCATAAATTGCCGCGATGCGCGTTGAATTTTATGTATGTTATCTATCATATGCACCGGAATACGAATTGTGCGTGCCTGGTCGGCAATACTGCGTAAAATCGCCTGTTGAATCCAATTGGTCGCATAGGTTGAAAATTTGTTTCCCAAACGATAGTCAAATTTATCAACCGCCTTCATCAAACCGATATTGCCATCTTGCACCAAATCTGAAAAATCCAGTCCCAGACCACGATTACTGCTCTTTTTTGCAAATTTTATAACCAAACGCAAATTTGCCTCTATCATTTCACGTTTTGCCTTGGCGGCCTCGGTCTGACCACGACGAACCAATTCAACAACCTTTTTATATTCCGCAGTCGGTTGACCGGTTTCGGCGGCAATTGCGGTAATATCTTCTTGAATTTTTAATATATCGGCACCATGTTTTGTTGCAAAATTTACCCATACTGGATTTTTATGCTTTTGTAATTTTTTCACCCAGTTGCGGTTTAATTCATTTCCAACATATTCTGCCAAGAAATCTTCGCGTTTAATTTTATTTGCCATTGCCAACCGCAATAATTTTCCTTCTAATCCCATCAACAATTGGTCGCGTTCGGTCAATTTTTCCATAATTTCTGCGATGCGGTCATCGTTCAGACGAATCTTGCTGACATATTCAAAAAGATTCAAACGCATTTTGTTATATTTTGCCTCCAATGCTTCATCCGGCTTTGACGAAGTCAACAGTTTTTCCATACGCATTGCCTGCAATTTCTGCATACTGTTAAATGTGCGTTTTATTTTAGAAAATAAATCCGTGATAGTGGGCATTAATGCCTCTTCCATAACTGGAATCGGAACGCCAGATGTTCCGCGTGGTGCATCTTCTTTGCGGGCGGTTTCATCATCGTCGTCATCCAAAACATCGTCGTCATCATCGTCATCATCGGTAACGGTTGATTCTTCAAGGTCATCTAAATCATCGTCATCCAATTCGTCAACACGTTCAACGCCCTTGGATTTTAATGTTTCAGATATCGCCGCCAATGATTTTTGTTCGGCATCTGATGAATACATCGCTTCTAGATTCACGATATAACGCAAACGAATATCTTCGTTCAATAACTGTTGATACCAATCCAACATTGCCTGGATTGTCATCGGACTTTCACACAATCCATAGACCATCAGCCGGGATGCCGCCTCTATACGCTGGGCAATTGCAACTTCACCGGCGGCGGTCAATAATTGAACCATCCCAATTTGTTTCAAATACGATTGAACAGAATCCTGGACCCCCAAGACCAGATTACCGGTTTGACTGCGTTCCAGTTGTTTTGCATAATGTTCATAGTCTTCGTCGGTATCAACCTGTTCGGCATCGGCATTCAATAAATTACGATATTTTTCATTATCATCAGAATCTTCGTCACGATATTTTTCTAAATCTTTGGAAAAATTACCGGTTTCCAAAAATTCCAGACCTAAATCTTGTTTAAAAAAATCTTGAACTTCGGATCGTTCATCATCGGGAATTTCATCTGCATCGGTCGCAGCATCAAAGTCCATCTGGGACAGATAACCATTTTCCAACGAAGATGTGGCGAGTTTTTGTAGGTTTTCCGGCAGTGAATCAATCAACAGCCGTGTTGCATTATCAATTTTGTTTGACATCAAAACCCCTGTTTATTTATTGCGGTTTGACAATTATTTTTTGTTTGATTTGTTTGCCTTGGCCACTGCATCATGCAATGCAGATTCCGACAACAAACCCAACACAATCGGACTTTGAATCTGAATATC
>JAEEGL010388869.1_pt1 | contig 17137 bp, 10 predicted proteins | sample 9134231 | NCBI WGS metagenome assembly JAEEGL01 (sample SAMN16246548, study PRJNA631951) | gut metagenome | biome: gut microbiome; feature: rumen; material: fiber-attached | host: Bos | place: Iran: Karaj | collected 2018-10
ATCCCGGAGCCAGGCGACCACCTCGTCCAGCATGGCGCGCGCTTCGTCGTTCAGGTCGAACTTGTCGAAGGCGAACAGGGCGTTGGAGAGGCGGATCATGGTCCGCTGGATATCCTCCGGGACGACCGTCGGCGGTTCCGGTTCCTTCACCGGCTTCACCTTGGGTGTCTTGACTTTTTTGGGACGTGCCCCGACACGGCCGAAAGCGAAGCGGACCTTGATGCCCGCCTGCATCTTGTGCAGGGTGGCGGCCATCGGATCGGAATTCTTGTGGAGCCCTAAAAGGGTGGTTGAGTTAGGGCTTTCCACCAGGTCCGAGGTGGCGTAGTCCGGCGCGTCCACCGCAAGGATGGAGTGTCTTTCGGCATGTGCCAGCGAGATGAGCGGACGATCTCCGTTGGCGTCGTAAGGCGTCTGATAAACAATATCTTTCGAAGCGAAATCCAGCACTTTCCTGCCATGCCACCGTGAAAGGGGGCGGAGCAGTCCGAAGTCGCAGTAAAGACCCGTATAGATTCCTTTCCCCTTGCCGAGATTCCAGCGGAAACCCAGGTCGAGGGAAGCCATCACGTCAAAGGGTGGGACCTGGAGTTTTTTCCAGTTGTCCCGCTCCAGGAAGGTATCCTCTTTTACGGCCGTACTCCCCGAGAGGTGCCCGTAGTCCTCAGACGGGACGATCTTGATGTGGCCGCTGTTGAAGGTGAGGATGTAATCCGGCAGGCCTTCGGCGGGATAGTCCGTCCTGGCGAAAACGGTATACTGTCCGCCGCTGTCCCATTGTTGGGCATATTGCGTGAGGAGCCCGCGGCTGAACTTGGCGCCGCCGGCGATATAGAACTGGTGACCGGCAGGGGAAATGGGCGTCATGTACTTGAGCATCAAGGGAATCTGCAAGGCAAACATCCGGTGTTTCTCCAGGAAGCCGGGCAGGTTGCTGCCGATCCAGAGCTCTTTCTTGTAGCTTCCGGCCGAGCCGCTGCCCGTCACGACATTGGTGGTCACATTCAGGAGCATGTCGGATGAGACCCGGCTGAAATAGAGTCCGAGCTCGGCGCCGGTGATCAGGCCCCAGTGTTCCGTGAAGTTGAAGTCCACGAAGAAACCGGCTTGGCCGGCGGGCATCAGGGAGGCCTTCGGCGGATAGAATTTCAGATAATCCTGCTGCATGTCATCCGACTGGCCGACATGCATGAGCCAGGGATCGGTGGGGAAGGAGGCGAGATAGCCGCCGATGCCGGCCCCGCCGCCGAAGGAGAATTCTACCTTGGGAATGATCCGGGGCGGTGTTGCAACCTCTTCTGTTTCAGTGCTGTTGGTGGACGTCGTGGGCGTGTCTTGCGCCCATGCGGCCATCGGCACCCACAGGGCGGCGGCGATGGCCAGGCATGAAAGGGTTCTCATAGGTCGGACGTTTTGAACTTGTTCCGAAGCAAAGATAAATAGAATCGGATACAAAAACAACGGTCCCAGCCGTTTACAGGTTGGCGATGATCCGGTCGAAGGAGGCGTCGGGGTGGAGGGAATGCTTCTGGAGGAGACTGTGGTAGGAATACACGGTCGTCACGGACATGTTGAGGACCTTGGCGATCTTGCGCCGCTGGGGGATGCCGATGCGGATGAGGGCGAGGATGCGGAGCTCGGTCGAAAGGGCGCCGCCGTCCGTCAGGGAAAGGCGGTAGGGCTCCTGCATGTGTTCATTGACCCTTTCCACGAAGTCGGGGAAGATGCCGAGGAAGGTCGAATCGAAGGCGTTCAGCAGGTCCTGGAACCCGCTGTCGGCGAAGGAGGGTTTGCGGAGCATGGCCATGACCGCGGCCTGGCCGTCGGTCCTGGCCGTCTGGCGAAGCGAGGAGCGGTACTCGTCCACCTTGTTGAGGTAGTCCACACATTTCTCCATGTAATAGGCCAGGAAATTGTCCTTGATGGAAGAAAGTTCGTTCAGTTTCATCCGGGAGCGGTTGAGCCGCGTCGAATACCGGGACAGCAGGAACACGGAGACGAGGGCGCCAGAGAGGAGGAGCACGGCCGCGAGGGCCAGGAGCAGGTAGGCGCGTTTTTTCTGCTCCTGCTGCCGGAGCAGGACGTTCATGATCTCCATCTCGGAGCGGATCACGTCTTCATAACGGGATTCGTAGTGGGAGGAGTAGGCGTCCTTGAGGGTGATGCGCATATAGCGGTCCGCCCGTTCGATATCGCCCGTCCGGAACAGGATGCGTGCCAGTTCATAGAGGGCGTTGTAGGCCTTTACCGAAAGGCGCATGTCGCATGCCGCAGAGTTGGCGAAGTATTGGATGGCCAGCCCGGTGTCCCCGTTGTACAGGGACTCTTTCGCCAGGAAATAATTCGCTTTGGCCGTGTCGTTCAGGCTGTTCAGCGTACAGGCCTTCAGCCGGGCGACGGCCTCGTCCGGGGTTCCGTCCTTCCGGTGCAGTTCGTTGTAATAGAATGCGCATTCAATCCGGGAACTGTCGCTTCGCCACCATTTCTCGACAACCGCCTGCTGTGCGGCGGCGAATTCGGGACGCCCGGCGGCCAGCCTTCCATAGATATGATATCCGGCAAAGCAGTAGATGTCCAGGGCTTCGGCGCCCATCCCCGTCGTGTCGATCTGCCGGAGCACCCGGAGCGCCGTGCCAGTCGAATCCATCTTGTACAGGATGTTGGCGTAGCAGGATTCGCTGATGGCCTTCTGCCGTGCATCCCCCCTCTGCAGGCGCCGCATCTCCCGGATGTACCGGTAACAGGAATCCACATCGTGATAGTACAGGATCCTTTCCAGGTCGTACGCCCTTTCCCAGCGGACGGAATCCGTGTCCGCGTCCAGGAACAGGGCGCGGAGCCCGTCATTTTTCCGGACGTAAGCCGAGTCGTAAACCGGCTGCGACTCAATGGCGTTGTCCAGGTTTTCGAAGACCCGCTGCCGGTCCCGGGAGCAGGACAGAACGGCGGCCAGGCCGGCCAGCAGGAAAAAACAAGCTTTTTTCATGCTGTAAAGATACAAATATTATCTTGTTTTTCATATATTGTACTTTATTCGTAAATGGTTTATATACAGCTTTATAAGTGTATTCCTTCCCTTTGTAATACCTTGTTTTGGGAAATCGGCCATAGCGGCGATGCCATTTTTTCGATACTTTTGCAAAAAAAGAGACGGACCACAGTGGACCACAGTGGACCACAGGCACTAAAAAACTGCACCATATGAAGCAATTGTTCAAACGCGCCACTGCGCTCGCAGCCATCCTCCTTCTCGCGGGCACTGTCGCCTGGGCGCAGAAGCAGCAGGTCACCGGAAGGGTGACCGAGGCCGCTACCGGCGAACCGGTTCCCGGCGCCGCCATCCTGGTCAAAGGCGGGACGGGCGGTGTCATCACGGACGCTTCCGGCGCTTATTCCATCCAGGTCGCTTCCGATGCGACGCTTGTCTGCACCCTGATCGGCTATACCGATATGGAACAGGCCGTGGGCGGGCGCGCGGAAATCGACTTCGCGCTCGAGATGGATTCCGAGATGCTCGAGGAGACGGTTGTCGTGGGATACGGCACGCTGAAGAAGTCCCAGCTGGTGGGCAGTGTCGAGCAGATCTCAGGCGAAAACCTGGAAGGCCGTACCAATGCCAACGTGTCCCGTACGCTCCAGGGCCAGGTGCCCGGCCTGAGCATTTTCCAGGCGGACGGCAAACCGACGCACGGAGGCTCCGTCTACATCCGGGGCGGCGCGACCAGTTACGTGATGAAGAAGAACCTGAGCTCCAAGGACATGACGGAGTATTCCATCGGCCAGGGCGGTGGTGCGCTGGTGCTGATCGACGGGGTCGAGGGCGAGCTTTCTTCCGTGAACCCCGAGGACATCGAGACCGTTTCCGTCCTCAAGGATGCCTCTTCATCCGCCATCTACGGCTCCCGGGCCGCGTACGGCGTGATCCTGATTACGACCAAGAACGCATCCGGCGACAAACTGTCCATCAGCTACAGCGGTTCCTTCTCCCTCAACGAACGGACGGTCAAGTGGGAGGACCACGTGATTACCGACGGCCTGGAGTTTACGCGTACCTTCTATGATTTCTGGATCGGCCGGACGGAAACCCCCTACGCGGCGGGCGCCCTCCCGACCAAGATGAACACCTACGCCATCCCCTCCGATTACCTGCAGCGCTTCGAGGTGCGGCGGAGGGCCGGCAATACGGACGTCTATGACATGGACGGCTCCAATTACCTCTATTTCGGCTCGGAAAACTATTTCGGCCTCTTCTACAAGCGGATGAACACCACCCGCACCCATTCCGTCAGCCTGAACGGCGCTTCCGGGAAGATGTCCTATTCGCTGTCCGGCCGTTTCTATACGCAGGACGGCATCTACAAGATCGGTTACGAGGACTACAAGCAGTACAACCTCCGCTCGAAGGTCTCCCTCAAGCTCAGGGACTGGCTCTCAGTCGACAACAATACCTATCTGTACCGCGTGCACTACATCCAGCCCATCTTCTCCAAGAGCTCGGACAAGGTGGGCAGCCAGGTCCAGCAGATCGCGGTGATCGGTCTTCCCGTGCTTCCGGTGACCAATGCGGACGGGACGTACACCCTTGGCGGCGCCGCTTCCGGCTATGCCGCCTTCAACGAGGGCAATTCCGCCCAGGAGGCCACCACCTCGACCGTCATAACGACGACGGGCATCAACCTCGAGCCGGTGAAGGATGTGTTCAAGCTCCGCGCGGACGTCTCCTTCAAGTTTACCTCCAGGTTCACGGAGCGTTATGTCGCCCCGACGCCGCAGAGCCTTTCCCCCGGCATCATCACCTACTATGTGAGCGAGGCCGACTCCTATAAAAAGGAATACCATTATACGACGAACCACCTGTCCGCCAATGTGGTCGGGACGTTCACCCCCCGGCTGGGCCCCGACCATAAACTGAACGTGGTGGCCGGGTGGAACCTGGAAGACCACCGGTACGATGTCGAGACCATCCTCCGCCTCGGGATGCTTTATCCCGGCCTCACGAGCTTCGAAATGTTCGAAGGCAGCGAGATCGACCTGAAGGAATATGACAGCGACTGGAGCACCATCGGCACCTTCGCCCGCGCCAACTACACGCTGAAAGGGCGGTATATCCTCGAAGGATCCGTCCGCTATGACCTCAATTCCCGCTTTCCGGGCAACCAGCGCGGCGGCTGGTTCCCGTCCGCCTCGGCGGGCTGGCGGGTCTCGGAGGAGCCCTGGATGCAGGGTGCCAAGGGCGTGATCGACAACTTGAAACTGCGCGGGAACTGGGGCTCCCTCGGCAACGGCGGCATTTCCCCGTATTCCTTCCTCGAGACGATGGGCGTCAGCAAGAGTTCGGTCATCTTCGACGGTGGTTATGCCAACATCGCAGGCATGCCCTCCATCGTCCCGGACAGCCTGACCTGGGAGAAGGTCAAGACCTGGGACATCGGCCTCGACATGGACCTCCTGCGGAGCCGCCTCTCCTTCTCGGGCGACTATTACGTCCGTTTCACCGACGATATGTACTCTACCGGCCCGGAACTCCCCGCCATCCTCGGCGCGGCCACGCCGAAGGGCAATTACGGCCAGCTCAGGACCAACGGCTGGGAACTCACGCTCTCCTGGCGGGATGCCTTCAAACTGGGCGGCAAGGACCTGGCCTGGTCCGTCAAGGGCAGCCTCTGGGACAACCGCACCTGGGTCACCCGCTTCTACAACGAGAGCCACAACATCTTCGGCTTCTACGAAGGCAAGGAACTCGGCGAGCTCTGGGGCTTCGTGACGGACGGGCTCTTCCTGACCAACGAGGAGGCCGAAAACTGGTATCCGGACCGGTACCACAACCTCGGCACCTCCACCATCCCCTTTGCGGGTGACATCCGTTTCGTCGATGTCGACGGCAACAAGGAAATCACCGCCGGGGCCGGGACCCTCGAGGACCACGGCGACCTCGACCGCATCGGCAACATCATGCCCCGCTACCAGTTCGGCATCAACTTCGACGCGAAGTGGAACGGATTGGGCCTGAGCGTGTTCCTGCAGGGGATCGGCCACCGCGACTGGTATCCGTCGGAGGGCTCGTCCCTGTTCTGGGGCGGCTATGAACGGGCCTACAACTTCGCCCTTTACGACCAGCTCGACCGGGTGATCCTGGACAAGAGCACCCCCAACTGGACGGTGTCCAACGCCGCCGACCATCCGTACTGGCCGCGCCGCCTCTACGGCATGGCGATGGCCGGCAGCGGCATCGGCACGATGAACACGTACAGCGACTATTTCCTCCAGAATGCGGCGTACCTCCGCCTCAAGAACCTCACGCTGGACTATACCTTCCCGGAGAAGGCTGCCCGCAGGATCGGAATGGAGAAGGTGCGGGTCTATTTCTCAGGCGAAAACCTCCTCACCTGGTCCCCGATCTACCGGCACACGTCGATGTTCGACCCCGAGGTCATCGACAAGGGGGACTCCGACTTCGGCAATGCGACCTCCACGACAATGGGCGACGGCGCCAGTTACCCCATGCTCAAGTCCTATACTTTCGGTATCAACCTTACATTCTGAGCGCGTTATGAAAAAGACGATATCCATCCTCCTGGCGGCCCTCGCGGCCTGCGCCTGCAGCGATTTCCTGGAGCGGACCCCGGCCAACAAGTTCGCCGCCGAGACCTTCTTCGCAGGCGAGACGGACCTGCGCCTGTATGCCGACGGACTGATCGACACAGCCCTTCCGGACGCTTCCGACATGGCGCTCGGCGAGGACCGTTTCACCGACCTGTGCGGGACGAAGAATTCCAAGGAATTCTATTGGGGGACCTATACGGCATCGAAGGGAAACAACTGGACCACAAGCACCTGGAGTTTTCCGCGCCGCGTGGCCTATATGCTGGAGAACATGCCCCGCTGCAAGGATAAGGTCCTGGAAAGCACCTATAACCATTACGAGGGCGTCGCCCGCTTCTGGCGCGCCTGGATCACGTTCAAGCGGATGAAGGTCTTCGGCGACTGCTACTTTGTCGACAAGGTCATCGACCCCACGGATACGCTGACCCTCTACAGCGGGCGGCAGGACCGGGAGTACATTTTCCACCGCATGACGGAAGACCTGGATTTCGCCTGCGGGCACTGCCTGGCTTCCGGAGACGGCATCAACTCGGACGGCCGGGTGTACGTCAACAAGTATGTGGCCCTGGCCTATGCTTCGCGTATCTTCCTGTATGAAGGGACCTTCCGCAAGTACCACAGCGTGAATCCCTCGACCGGGAAGCCCTGGAGCGGGGAATACGAGAGTGCCGGAGACTTGTTGGAACGCGCGGAGAAATATGCGAAGGAACTCGTCGAGGCCGGTGCCTTCTCGCTCGTCAGCGACTACCGCGGCCTCTTCGTATCGCCCGGCCTGAACCCGAAGGAGGTCATCTGGGGCCGCACCTATTCCGAAGACCTCAGCGTCAGACACGGCGTCACGTACAAATACTGCTCGACGACCTCCTCGCTCCTGTACGGCCCGACCAAGGAGTATGTCCGGATGTTCCTCCGGACCGACGGTACGCCGGCCTCCGGGGAGCTCAGCGTGACGGAGGAGTTCAACGGCCGCGACAAGCGCCTCTCCGCCACCGTGCTCGCACCCGGGCAGACCGTGAAAAAGAGCGACGGCACCACGCCGGAGTTCGCCCCCAACTGGACATGGACCTGCACGGGATACCTGTGGATCAAATGGGTCCAGCTCGAAGACGTGCCGCTCGGCGCCGACAACAAGTCCTATAACTCCGTCCCCATCATGCGCTATGCCGAGGTGCTCCTGAACTATGCCGAGGCGGCGGCGGAGCTGGGCCACATGGACCCGGCGCTCTGGGAGAAGACCGTCGGCGCCCTGCGCAGGCGGGCCGGCGTCAGGAGCATCTGTCCCGGCACGGACGGCTATGTGGCCGACACCTGGCTGCGGGACTATTACACGAAGGATGTCCTCCATCCCGCCGCGCTGACCGATGAACTGCTGGAGATCCGCCGCGAGCGGGTGACGGAACTGATGCTGGAGGGCCAGAGCCGTTACGACGACCTGGTGCGCTGGCATCTGGGCGACCTGATCGAGCGCCGCTACAACCACGAGGGCTGGCGCGGCATCTGGATCACGGAAGAAGAGGCCGTCTCCGGCTTCGACTGGGCCGGAAAGCATTATACCGTATCCAAATCCCGCGGGACCAGCGAGACGAACTACAAGATCACCGGCAATGCCAGCGGCGCCTGGAGCCTGTCCGAGGGCAGCCACGGCTACCTGGTCTATCATTACAAGCTGGTCTGGGACGACAAGATGTACCTCCATCCCATCCCGCAGGCCGCCTTGAACGTGAATCCCGCCCTCGGGCAGAACGAGGGCTGGCAATGGCAATAATCAAAAACCCCCGATAGTATGAAAACCAAGTATTTACTGATGGCGATGGCCGCCATGCTGGCGCTTGCCGCCTGCAACAAGGATCCGCAGGGCCAGCAGAAGGAAGATCCGAGGATCCAGGTGACGCCCGACCGGGTCGATGCCGCATGGGACGGCCAGGTGACGGAAATCACCGTGACTTCCAACTGCAGCTGGACCCTTTCCAAGACCGATGCCGAAGGGGCCGCCGTGGACTGGGTCAAGTGTGACAGGACCAACGGCAAAGGCGACCTCAAGTTCAGCATCAAGGTGGAGAAGAACCCCCTGGGCGAGGAGCGCAGCGCGACCGTGACCCTCTTCTCCGGCGACGTGAAGGCCTTCATCGGCGTGAAACAGGCGGCCAATCCCGCCCCCGATCCCGTCGATCCGGGCCCGGGGCCGGAACCCGAACCGCAGTACCTGACGCTTTCCTTTGACTTCACCGCGGGCGGACTGGACGGCTGGCCGACGGCCAACGACCAGTCCTGGGCGACACTCAAGAACGTCGATTCCGGCTGCGCCACCGACAATGACGGTACGGCGACGGCCAACTCCCACCGGCGTGCACAGGTGACCTTCACCCTGGATGGCACCGGCTATGACTTCACGCTGGCCGATCCGAACGGCGCGGAGAAGCACAACATCCGCTTGGATCCCGCCAAGGGCCTCTACAGCGGCACGTTCCGCTTCTTCGGCCTCCCGGCCCTCGCCGGCAAGAAGATCGTCAAGGTCGAGATGGTCCAGAACGCGAGCACCCAGAATCCGGAGAAGTTCACCCGCAACGTCGGCGTCGCCAAATGGGTTTACCACAAGGATATCCCCGTAGACCAGATCCAGTACGTCGCGGGCGGTGAGCCCCAGAACCAGGTGACCAACGGCGAAACTTATACCTATGAACTGACGGGAACGGCCCCCAACACCGTCTACTGGCTGAATTCCCCGACCAACGCCAGCATCATCAAGTCGCTGAAGCTCTATTATGACGATGCGGACGGCAGCGAGACGCCGCTCGGACCCGAACCCGCCGATCCGACGCCCGATCCGGGCCCGGATCCCGGCACCGACCCGGACCCGGGCACCGACCCGACCCCCGATCCGAACGCCATCACGCTGACCTTCGATTTCACCGGGGCCCCGCTCGAGGGCTGGCCGACCGCGGCCAAGTACACCCACGTCGAGGGCGGGATCGAATGCATCTACCCCCTGAACGGCGTCAATTATGTCTTCGTCCCCGCCGACTGCGGCACCGCTTCCGCGGGACAGGCCTTCTGGCAGCCTCCGGTGGAAGGCGGTGCGGCCGGCTATTTCTCCTTCAACGCCCAGTACCGCTATCTCGGCCTGCCGGCCATTGAGGGATATACGCTTTTCAAGGTGGTGTGCAACAACGTCAAGTTATCGACGGTAACTCCCCGTATGGGTATCACGACGCTCATCAACTCCACGGCGGCGCACCCGGCCAATGAGGCCTATGTCGCCGGGGGCGAGTTGCAGAGCTGGGATGCGAACGGCGGCGGGACCTATACCTACACGCTTTCCGGCACGGCGGCGAACACCCGGTACTACATCTATGCCTATGCCAAGGGTGCCGTTTCTACGCTGGAACTGACGTACAACCCCGCCAAATAGCGATGCGGACGGGTGTCAGGGCTCTGTTTTTCCTGCTGGCAGGCGTCCTTCCGGTCGCCTGCCGGCCGGAAACCGCGCCCGAGGAGCTGGCCGTCACCCCTTCCGTCATCCAGGCGGACGCGGCCCTCGACAGCTACAGGGTTGAGGTCGCTTCGAACACCCGATGGACTCTTTCGACGGAGGATGGATGGGTGATTCCGGACCGCACGTCCGGACATGATGACGCCACGGTGACCCTCAGGGTCCAGGAGAACCGGTACACGGCCCCGCGCACCGCCGTCCTCCTTTTCCGGACCGGCGGCGGTATCGAGGCGGCCGTCACCCTGAACCAGGCGGGGAAGGCAGGCGGAGAGGATATCCCGGACGAGCCCGTCATCCGGGTGGGTTCCTATAACCTCCGGATGAGCACCCTCGACAAGACCGGCGAGAACGCCTGGGCGGTCCGGAAAGACCGGCTGAAACAGTCCGTCCTGGATGCGGCGTTCGATATCTTCGGCCTCCAGGAGGTCAGTTCCGAGGCCCAGGCCTGGCTGTCCGCCGAGTTTTCCGGGCAGTACGGCTTCAAGTTCTTCAGCCCTTATGCCCAGAACGGCAGCGGGGACCGGGCACAGGGCATCGGTTACCGGAAATCCGCTTTCACGCTGTCCGACTGGCACTTCTTCTGGGCGACGGACACCCCCGACGTCATGAGTGCGAATGATACAGGCAGTTCCGGGACCTACAAGCGGGGCGGCTGTTGCGCCGTCCTGACCCACAAAGCCACGGGTATCAAGGTCTTCCTGATGAACAACCACGGCTGCCTGGACGGGGAAAGCAACAGGCGCGCCGCCCATGTTTACCCGGAGATGGAGAAGCGTTACAACCCGGACGGGCTTCCTTCCTTCTTCGTCGGCGACATGAATGCGGGCTCCTCATCGGACGAGGGTTCGGTCTATATGACCTATGCTTCCTATTGGAAAGACAGTTTTTCCGTGCTGGATGTATCCCGGCGGAACGGCTGTACAGGGACCTATAACGCCTATTCCTATCCCTCCGGAAAATCCCGGATCGATTATGTCTTTTTCCGCGGCGACCGTGTGGCGCCGCAGTCCTATACCTGCAGCAACCGGCTGTACGGCGGCCTTTACGCCTCCGACCATTTCCCCTTGTGGGCGGAGATGAAAATCAAGAAATGATCATGCGAAACTATCTGATTCTCACGTTACTGGCATGTTTACTTGCGGCTCCTGCCGCTCATGCGGACGGGGAGCTGGCCCTTGCCAACGACAAGGTGGCGGTCGCCATCGCCCCGGACGGCTCCCTCGCCTCGCTCCGCAATGTGGAGACCGGGCAGGACTATGCCGGAGGGGCGCTGCTGTGGCGTCTCTACTACGACGCCCCGTATGAAAAGGAGATTCAGATCCTCGGCTCGGAGCAGCGGCCGGAGGTGTCGTCGGACGGCCGGGTCATTACCCTGCGATACGGTTCCCTCCGTGCGCATGGGCGGGAACTGGACATGCGGATGACCCTCACGGTCACCCTGGAGGCGGACAAGGTCCGTTTCGGCGCCCGGCTGGAGAACGACGAGCCCCATACCGTCATTCGCGAGTTCCATTACCCGCTGGTGCACGGCGCGCATCTGCCGGCGGACCATAAACTGTACACGTCGGAGGCGGGTGGCATGCTGTTCGACAACCCGCAAAAGACCATCAATACGGTCCAGACCTCGCCTTACAAGCGTCCGGAGCAGCTTTTCCGCCAGCGCGACGTCAAGTACGGCGCCAAGGTGTTCATGAACTGCTTCGGCCTGCTCGGGGCGGAACAGGGCCTGTATTTCGGCTCCCATGACGACACCTTCCAGGACACCTGGCACGGGCTGCGCGCCTACCGGGGCGCCGCCGGGAAGTATGATGAACTGGAGTTCGGTTTCTTCAAGTATCCCCACTGTTTCTGCGGCGAAAGCTGGTCCTGCGATGCCAATGTAATCGCCCCGTATTCAGGCACCTGGCACGTGGCCTCCCGGATCTATCGGAAGTGGGTGGACACCTGGTGGGACCACCGGGAGCCCCCGCAGTGGGTGAAGGAAATGAAGAGCTGGCAGCGCGTGATTTTCAAGCACCAGTACGGGGAATACCTGTTCCGGTATCCGGACATGAACGGCGTCGTGGACGAAGCCGGCCGGAGCGTGGGCTGCAACGCCCTCTTCCTCTTCGGCTGGTGGGCCGAGGGCATGGACCATGGCAATCCGGACTATTCCCCGGATGAGAGCCAGGGCGGGGACGCGGCGCTGAAGGCGGAAATCGCCCGCTACCAGGCCGCCGGCAACCACCTGCTGCTCTATTACAACGGCAAGCTCATCGACCGGGAAAGCCGCTTCTACCGCAGCGGGATGGGCCCGAAGGTCTGCCGCCATGACAACACGGGCTCGGAAATCCTTGAGCGATACAAGTTTACAGGTCAGGGGACCTGGCTCGGCGAATACGACCAGCGCACCTTCGCTGTCGCCACGATGATGGACCCGGACTGGAACCGGGTGCTCTTCGACCTGCAGGACCGCGCCTACGCGCTGGGCGCCCACAGCGTCTTTTTCGACCAGCTCGGCTATATCGAGCAGGAGAGCGCCAACTGGGACACATCCCGGGAATATCCCGTCCCCGATGTCTTCGGCATCCGCAAGCGGGCCGCGTGCCTGAAACTCCTCCGGGACCGCTATGCCGGGAAGGCGCCCGACTTCGCCCTCGGCGCCGAGGCGACGGTGGACGCTCTCGCCCAGTATTGCGACTATACCCACGGTTATCCCGCCAACGACGGTCCCCACCGCTGGATCAATTTCTTCCGCTATACCTTCCCGGAATTCATCTTCACGGACCGCGGCCTCCGCGACGACGTGGACGCGGTCCGGCACGTGAACAACACGGTCCTCGACGGTCAGCGGAACGACATTGAAATCTTCCGCTGCCGGGGCATCATCTCCGACGCGCCCGTCTATCAGGCTTATCTGAAGCAGGTCAATGCGCTGAAAGACAAGTATAAGGAATGCCTGCTTCTCGGCCGTTACAACGACTGTTTCGGCTTCACCTTGACGAATCCCCGGCTGGACGCCCGCTCCTTCCTGAGCGCGGACGGCCGGAAGATGGCCGTCGTCGTGGCCCATCAGGACCCGGATTGCCCCCGCCGCCGGTCTGCGACCGTCAAGGCGCCCGGCTTCCGGCTTGCCGATGCCGACGCGACCGGCACCGGCCGTGTATCCGGCAACCGGGTCAAACTTGGACAATTCGATATGGCAGTGCTGTTATTTGAGCGGGATCCCGCCGCGGTCCGCATCGGTACCTACAATCTCCGCCGGGCCAAACTGGACGACAAGGATCCCGACAACAACTGGGCCGCCCGGGAGCCCCGCCTCATCCAGTCCTTCCTGGACAACGATTTCGACATCTGCGGCGTCCAGGAGGTCGATTCCGCCGAACAGGAGCGTCTCCCGCGTCTCCTCGCGGAACGGGGACTCCGCTGCGGCGTCCATTTCTTCGGGCCCTATGCCGACGACGGCGTCGGGACGAAGGCCCACGGGCTCCTCTGGAAGGAGGACCGCTTCGCGCCCGTCGGCGACCCGCACCACTTCTGGATTTCGGACCCGCCGGAAGTGAAGCAGTACAACGACAGCTGGCGGGACCACCCTTTTATCCGGGGTGGTTTCTGCCAGATACTGAAGGATTTACGGACCGGGAAGCAGCTCCTCGTGATGGTTACGCATGCCCCCCTGAACAAGGAAATGCATGCGGAGAACGCCCATGTCTATGTGGAGATGGAGAAGCGGTATAACCCGCAGGGGCTTCCGTCCTTTTTCCTGGGGGATTTCAATGCCGTGGAGACGGATGACTGCAGTGCGGTCTATCGTGCGGTATGGACGGATACCTACCATGCCTTTGACGCCGAACCGGGTCTCCGGCTCGGCCCCGAAGGAACATTCAATGGATGGAAACTGCATGCCGTCCCGGAGCGGCGGATCGATTTCATCTACTACCGCGGAAAAGGCGTCACCCCGCTCTGCTATGTCTGCGACGACAGCCGTTACGGCGGCTTCTATCCGTCCGACCACTTCCCGGTCTATGCGGATTTCACGATCCGTTGAGGCCTATCCGAGGACGACGTCCAGCACCATCATCAGGGCGAATCCGAGGGCGAATCCGACCGTTCCGATGTTGGAATGCTTCCCTTGTGAATAGTCCGGAACCAACTCTTCGACAACGACATACAGCATCGCTCCGGCGGCAAATGCCAGCATGTAGGGCATGATGCCAAGGATGGAGGTGGCGAGGAGCAGCACGAGCGCGCCGCCGACGGGCTCGACGATGCCGCTGAGCGCGCCGATGCCGAAGGCTCTCCACCGGGAATTGCCCTCCGCGCGGAGGGGCATGGAGATGATGGCCCCTTCCGGGACATTCTGGATGGCGATGCCGAGCGACAGCGCCAGCGCGCCGGCCATGTTGAAATCGGCCGTCAGGGCCCCGGCGATGGCTACGCCGACGGCCATCCCTTCCGGGAAGTTGTGGATGGTGACGGCCAGGGCCAGCTTGGCGGTGCGGGACAGCCGGCTCCGGGGGCCTTCCGCCTCCCCACTGGCGTGGATATGCGGCGTGATGTAGTCGATCAGGAGCAGGAAGGCGAAGCCGGCCAGCAGGCCGACGGTCGGCGGAACCACGGCCGCGGGGCCGGTCCCCATCCCGATGGCCGGGATGATCAGCGACCACACGGACGCCGCCACCATGACGCCGGAGGCGAAACCCAGCAGCACTTTCTGCACCATCTGCGGCATCTCCCGTTTCATGAAAAACACGAAGGCCGAACCCAGGGCGGTCCCCAGGAACGGAATCATCAATGCGGCGAATACAGGGCTCATTTTATACTTTCAGGAACACTTTGTGCTTATACATGACGGCAAGGATGCCGAACAGGATGGCCGCGTCGGCAAAAGCGATGATCACAGGATAGCAGGGGAGACTGCCGAAGCCGTGGAGGAGGGACTCCGACACGGAGGTGAACCGGACCACCTCCCCGATGCAGTAGGCCGTGATGGCGTTCATTCCGTATATCTTGAGCCAGTCGGCTCCCTTGTGCCATCCGCGCACGTCAACCAGATAATACGTAAACGCCGTGAGCAGGAAGCATATCCCGCCGGAGAATAGCGTCATGCTGCTGCTCCATATCTTCTTGATAATGGGGAATATGGGTGATATGGCCAGCCCCGCGGCGACAAGGGCCGCACCCGTCACGGCGACCCATAGCGCCCGCCGGGCCGGTGCGTGTTTCCCGCTTTTCAGCAGCTGCCCGGCAAAGCAGCCGAGGAGCACCGTCACGGCGAAGTTGAGGCTGGAAAGGATCCAGGTGTACTGGTAGCTCTTGCCGAAGCGCCAGGTGCCGTCGGCGGCCCAGCGGACGCCGTCGCGGTGCGATCCGAGAACGGCTTTATCCACCACCATGGCGATATTGTCCTGCGGGTCGAGGTTCATCCCCGTGCAGGCGAAGGCAATCCAGTAGGCGGCGAAGAGGGCGACGCCGGCCACGATCTGCCACCGTGGCCTGAAGTACACGAAAAGCAGTGCCGCGACCACGTAGCCGACGGCGATGGCCTGCAGCGTGTTGGCATACGGGTGGAAATCCTTCCAGCTGAATTCCAGCAGGTTCCCCTGCACGATCCATCCGAGGAGGAACAGCAGGCAGAAGCGCTTCAGCAGTTTCAGGTAAAACTTCCGGTCCGGCCTGGCACGTCCGTCCCTGTAGGCGGCCATCGAAAACGGGATCGTAATCCCGGACATGAACAGGAACAGCGGCATGATGAGGTCCCACAGGACGAACCCCTCCCAGCTTACGTGCCGGAACTGGTGGGCCAGCCATGCCGTTCCGTCCGGGTAAAGCTTGCAGATGCTCCTGACCACCGGTCCCAGTGCCAGCAGCAGGAACATATCGGCCCCGCGCAGGATGTCCAGTGATGCCAGTCTTTCTTTCATACAGCACAAATATACATAAAATCTGCCGGGCAACACGGCTAGATTCTACGCCGTGTGTTGCATGTCTAATTAGAATTCACTGTTTTTCTTTCAACACAAAACAAGCAGTCTTCATCCGATGACCGCTTGTTATTCCAAATTTTACGGTGCTCTTACGCTACAACCCCAGTAAATGCCATCCGACGCACCGTAGCGATTTCTTCTTGGAGGGATGCGTCTGCCTGTGCAGTCTGAATGTCGTATTTCAGTTGCAGCCGTAGAAGCGAGTACGCCGGAATTCCCAGCGCTGCTTCCATCAGATAGGCCGTTCTGGTAGAGACAATCCTCTTGCCGTTCAGGATTTCATTGACGACGGAATGGGGCATGCCAATCCGTTTCGCCAGTTCCCGCTGCGAAATACCCCTGTATTCGATTTCTTCTTTGATAACCTCTCCGGGGTGGGTAGGGGTGTATCCGAAAATCAGTTCCGCCATGACTCTACTTATAATGGTTCGACAATTCCAATATCCTGCAAATCGTTACAATCGTTTCGTCCGATACGATACGGCTCTTGAACTCTACCCGATACTTTGAATCAACCCTGACAGATTCGATTCCGGCCTCCTTGCCCGATAATACCTCATAGTTCAGAGAGTTATACCGAAACAAATCCTCCACTCTATCAACTGATTCAAGGGTATCGACAACCCTCTTGTATTTCTGAATCACCTGTGGCTGAAAACGATGCTTCTTATCGCTTGTCCTGCCATTGAAATATAGTTCAGAGAGGTATTCTTTATCAAACTCAATAACCATATCTAATCTTTTGACAAAGGTAGTGATAAAAGTTGATATTCGCAAATTTTGCGACCGCTGTTATTTGAATCGTGTTTGTGGTCGCAATCGGATTGTTTCGGGAAGGGTTCGGTTCTGGCATCCCATGCCGTGAGTTGCCTGCGTTTTGGTATAATAAAAAAGAAAAACGCCAATCGGCTAAAAATCAGCTTGTTGGCGTTTGTTCCCGTGCCCAGAGCGGGAATCGAACCCGCACGTCTTTAAGGGACACTGGATTTTGAGTCCAGCGCGTCTACCAATTCCGCCATCCGGGCAGGATGGGTTTCGGTGGGAAACGGATTGCAAATTTACGGGAATTTCAGGGAAT